>Ga0066836_10000990_pt1 | contig 14603 bp, 14 predicted proteins | sample ETNtaG_18_FD_71568 | JGI IMG/M metagenome (GOLD analysis project Ga0066836, IMG submission 71568) | Marine microbial and viral communities from oxygen minimum zone, Eastern Pacific Ocean - ETNP201302SV91 | ecosystem: Environmental > Aquatic > Marine > Oceanic | place: Pacific Ocean: Eastern...
GTGCAAATGATGAAAGCAGCTGTAGAAGGGATAAAAGATTCTGGTATCCAAGTTTTTGGAGTGACAGCGCTAACCAGCTTATCAGATGCTGATTCTAAAAGTATTTTTAAACGAAATGTAGCCTCGCAAGTAGATGCAATGCTTGATTTGGCTCAAGAGGCAGGTATTCATGGAGTTGTATGTTCACCTCAAGAATTAGAGCTTGTTAGTAAAATAAACTCATTATTATCTATAACTCCTGGTATTAGAATGCAAAATTCAGAAGATGATCAAAAGAGAGTTATGACACCAAAAGAGGCAATTGATTTAGGGGCAGATTATTTAGTTATTGGAAGGCCAATAACGTCATCAACCGATATTAAAAAATCTTTCAATGAGATTTACGAGAGTATTCTGTGAGCATAGGAAATTCTGAAAATTGTATTTTTAAAAATGACATATTAAGTTATGAAGCTTATATGAATGATTTTTCAGAAAAGCTATTTAAGGAATTTGATTTAACCGCTAAAGAACTTAACCTTTCAAAGAAAATAGATGATCTTTTGAATGGTGAAAAAGTTAATTTTTCAGAGGATCAAGCAGCCATTCATAGTCAAGTCAGGAACTTAAAGAAGCATTATCCAAAGAGCATGGGCCTTATAGATTCAAGGATTAATTCAGATTGGGGATGGGAGGTTGTGGTTCTTGGTATTGGCGGTTCGTTCGAGGGGACAAAATTATTAACAGAATGTTTTAATATCAATTTAGCAAAAAGGGATGCAGGCTCTTCAAGTGAAAATGCTAGAGATCCAATATTTATTACAGGATCAGATCCCGAAGAAATTAAGTTTAAATTAAATAATTTTGATTTGATAAAAGACAAAACCTTTTTCTTTGTTGTATCTAAATCATTCACCACTGATGAGACTCTTGAAAGTTTAAAATATGCATTGGAGTGGTCTGGAGATCCAAAGAATTTTGCTGCCATTACTGCCAATCCTAAGGCAGCAGAACAATATAATTTTCTTGAAATCATTGAGTTAGAGCCTGAAATAGGTGGAAGATATTCAATATGGTCTTGTGCATCATATCCAGCGAATATAAAAATCGGTGATGCTGCCTTTGAAAGCTTTTTGAAAGGAGGGGCTAGAGCTGATAAAGACTTAGCCAAAGATCAAGATTATCTACGGTTTTTGAAGAGGTTGTCTTTTTCAGATATCTGGTTAAATAATTTTAAAAGTAAGAAAACTAGAGCAGTTTTATCATATAGCTGGAGATTAAGATCATTTGCAGATTATGTTCAGCAACTTGAGATGGAGTCTTTAGGCAAGCATCCAAATAAGAATTCTGAATTCAGAGCTACTGGCCAAATTATATTAGGAGGTTATGGACCTCGAGCCCAACACTCATATTTCCAGTTACTTCATCAGGGTACACAAAATATTTGTGCAGATATTCTTGCTGTTAATGAAGATCCAAGTAGTTTGGCTTATGCTCAGGCTATTACTCAGACAAAATTATTGTCTTCCGGAGCTGATGATTTATTGGAAGAATCAGAAAAAATAAATGGAGATGTTCCTGTAAATCTATTCTTGCTAAAAAAATTAGATCCTTTTACTTTAGGCTATTTAATTGCAACATGGGAGCATAGAACATTTATAACTTCAGTAATGCTGCAAATTAATCCTTTTGATCAATTTGGTGTAAGTGCAGGTAAGATCTATACAAAGAAATATCTCCGTGAGAATGGAGCTTGATTTAAAACAAATTCCCAAAACCCCAGGAATCTATAAATTTTTTTCTAATAATAAAATTATTTATATTGGTAAAGCAAAAAATTTAAAAAATCGAGTTTCTTCATATTTTAGCCAATCTATAAAGGATAGAAAGACGCAGAAAATAAAACTCCTTACAGATAAGATTGAGACTTTCATAACTGAAACGGAAGCAGAAGCACTTCTTTTAGAGCAATCTTTAATAAAAGAAAATTTACCACGTTTTAATATTTTATTACGGGATGATAAAACCTATCCATATATACATTTCTCTATGGATCATCAATTTCCAAGCGTAAGTATGAAGCGCTCAAAGCACTCAGTTTCAAAAGACTTTTTTGGACCTTTCATCAGTGCTCAGGCAGTAAAAGCAACAATCAAAGATATTCAAAAAATATTTAAAATTAGGAATTGTAGCGATAATACTTTCAATAATCGATCAAGACCTTGCATAGAACATCAAATGCAGAGATGCTCTGCACCATGTGTAGGAGTAATTAGTAAGAAAAATTATTCAGAAGATGTTGATTCAGCTCAGTATTATTTATCCTCATCATCAAAAAAAACCAGACAAATTATGCTTTCTCAAATGCAAAAGTTCTCTGATCAGCAAGATTTTGAAAAAGCTAATGAGATAAAAAAGCGTATTTCAAGTCTTGATCTGTTGCAGCATGAGCAATCTATTAATAGTAGTTTGGCAAACATTGATTTCTTTTCATGCATTTCAAAATACAGAAAGACTGGCGTTTGCATTTTATCTGTAAGAGATGGAAAAATCCGTGGAACAAAAACATATTACTTTAATGATGATTACTCTAATGAGCAAGACAGCCTATTTCAAAGTTTATTTTTTTCTTATTATCAAAACACTTTTTCGTTTCCTGAAAAAATTTTTTTAACTTTTAAACTCAATAATCCACACTTAATTATTGAGGCCATGCAAATAAAATTTGGTCTCTCTGTACCAATTCTTACTAGAGCGCCATCTGGAACAAGGCAACTAATCAAATTATCAAGACTTAATGCGCTTCAAATTATTGAGAATAAAACAAAGGCATCTGATAGATACCTTCATTCAGTTCTTGATCTAAAAAATAAGCTAGGATTACGGAAATCTAATTTAACTATCGAGGGTTATGATATAAGTCACTTATCTGGCTCTAATGCAGTTTCATCTTGTGTGAGATTCGATGAAGATGGCGCTAATAAAAAACTATATAGAATCTATAATATTCCTATTGAACTGTCTGGAGATGATATTGGTTCACTTGCTTATACCTTAAAAAAAAGAGTACTCAGCAAACAAAAGCGTCCATTGCCAAATATAATTTTAATTGATGGGGGGCATCTTCAATTGAAGGCGATCCTAAATGTCTTTGACTCTTTAAATATTAAATCACCACTTGTTCTAAGTATTGTTAAGGGATCAAAAAGAGTAAGAGCTTCTGAAACGATTCTTTCTCGAGAGGGCATCATAGAGATGCCTAAAGAGAGCTCGGGATTTAGATTATTGCAGGAAGTAAGAGATGAGTCTCATCGATTTGCGCTTCAGGCTTCCAGGAAGAGAAAACAAAAAGAGTTTGAATGCTCTGAACTTAACTTAATTGAAGGAGTGGGACCTACATTAAGAAAGAGACTTCTTAAAAAGTTTAAGAATATCGATAATATTAGAAATGCTTCAGATCATGATTTACGATTAGTGCAAGGAGTTAGTAAAAAATTGTGCGAACGAATTCAACAAGGATTAAACTAAAGAGATGAAAACAATTATTACTGTATTAACTTTAAGCAGAATTATAATTGCTCCATTATTATTTATTTTGATTATATTTTTTCAATCATTCGGATGGGCATTTTTTTTATTTTTGACAACTTCATTAACAGATTATTTTGATGGTTTTTTGGCAAGAAGATATAATTCTGAGTCTGTATTAGGAGAAATACTAGATCCAATTGCTGACAAGGTGATTATTATTTTTCTCTTATTTGCTCTATCTATTTATTTACAAAGTTTTTTTATTGCTGGTGTAGGGGCCACCATGATTGCAAGAGACATATGGGTAAATGGTGTGAGAGAATATAATGCACGACTTTCTCAATCAGAAAAAACAAAGGTAACATTTCTAGCAAAAATCAAAACCACTATTCAGATGTTTGCGATTTCAGCATATTTATTTGCTTTATTTATAGGAAATTCATTTCTATTATTTATTTCAGATTTTTTACTATTCTTAGCACTTATTATTAGCTTGCTTACAGGCTTTCAATATACTGTAAATTCTATGCAATCTCATCAAGAGCGGGGCAGCTAAATAAATCGTGAATCAAGAGGAAGAGTTCGGGTGGTTGGCAATACAGGTAAAGCCTAGAGAAGTAAAGCGCGCAATAGAGAATCTTTCTAACCAAGGATTTGAGTCTTATTTTCCTGCTATCTATTCTTTATCTCAGCGCAAAAGTAATGCTCAAATTAAAAAAGAAGCAATGTTTCCAGGATATGCGTTTGTTAGATTTACTCAAAATATACAACTTAAACGTCTTGATTCAACAAGGGGCGTTATTAAAATTGTAAGATTTGGAGACGAATACCCATTGCTTGCCAAGCAGGTTATTGCCTCTATTAAAAATATTGAAGATGCTTCATTGGAGGATCCCAAGCAACAGTCTTATAAGATAGGTGAGAAAATTATTATCGTTAGCGGACCTTTGAAAGATCAGGAGGGTATTATTTCAGGAGAAGTCTCTAATCAGAGAGTTGAAATTTTATACATGATGTTGAATAGAGCTCATTTAATTAAAATTGAAGTAGAAAATATCTCCAAGCACTAAAGCTTGCACTATCTTTAATTTACCGTCACAATGTACAACGCTGAACAGTACAACGTTGAACAAACAGGTGCCTATGTTCCGCGGTAGCTATTAATTTACCCAAAACCCTCCTTAAAAAAAATTTAATTTTAAACATTTTATTTATGAAAATAGATATTGAAACTAAATATAGAGTTTTAGATGTGATAAGTAAGTCTAAAATTTCAAACCAAAGAAGTATCGCAAACCAAACTAAATTCAGTCTTGGAAAAGTGAACTACGTTGTCAATCAGATGATAGAAGTTGGATTCTTAAAGTTTGAAAACTTTAGAAATGCTGAAAATAAAAAAAATTATGCATACATATTAACGCCCTCAGGCTTGAGTGAAAAATTGAAAATTACTCAAAGTTTTATTGAGAGAAAAGAGCGGGAATATATAGAATTGAAGGCTGAGATTGAAGCTCTAAAAGCTGAAAAAAAATCTAAAATTTAATTAAGTGCTTTGGTTTGACTTAAAATAACAAATGCTTTGCTATAATTTCGCAGTGGCTGGATGGCAGAGTGGTTATGCAGCGGCCTGCAAAGCCGTTCACGCCGGTTCGATTCCGGCTTCAGCCTCCAAATGAGGATAGCTATTTATTTTTGCCCAGGTGGTGGAATTGGTAGACACAAGGGACTTAAAATCCCTCGAAGGCAACTTCGTGCCGGTTCAAGTCCGGCTCTGGGCACCAATTTATAATGTTAGTGTTAGAATATTGAAATCCATTTACTGATTTAAAAGAATAGAGTTCATCAGGAGTTTAAATAATGTCAGATAGTCTTAAAGAAAATCATAATTCTAATAATGATGAGATCAGTCTTGTCGATCTATTTAATATTTTATGGAACAAAAAGCTCCCTATCATATGTGCTTCATTTATTTTTGCCATCAGCTCTATTTTTTATGCTTTATCTCTTCCTAATATATATACATCTGATGTTGTTCTAAAGGTTGCAGGATCAAGCGGAAGTTCGATTTCCAATAATTCTCAATTTGGCAGTATTGCAGCTCTAGCCGGAGTCAACCTTGGGTCTGGAGGCGGCATGGATGAAAAAGCGGATCTTGCAAAGCAAACAATCCGATCAAGAGATTTTGTTAAACATGTTTCATCCTTTGGGGAGGTTCTTCCTGCATTAATGGCCTTAAAGGAATTTGATCCAGTCTCACAGTCTATGATTTTTGATGAAGAGGCATATGACGTAGATAATAAAAAATGGATTTCAGCAATTCCTTCTGACAATGAGGTTTACAAGAAGTTTATTTCAATGGTGAATGTTTTTATTGACATAGACACAGGTTTTTTGGCGGTGAGCGTATCTCATCAGTCTCCATATTTTTCTAAATCATTTTTAGAGTTAATCATTAATGAACTAAATAATATTGAAAGAAATAGAGATATTTCCGAAGCAAAAAGATCCAAAGCTTATTTAAATAAACAGTTGGCAATCTATAAAGTGGCAGATATCAGGAACTCAATTAATGCCTTGATTCAATCTCAACTTGAAACAGAGATGCTTGCAAATGTTCGAATAGATTATTTGCTTCGTCCACTTGATTCGGCATATGTTCCAGAAAAAAAATCTGCACCAGTTAGATCAATGATATGTATAGCAATAACTTTTATTGGATTTTTATTAAGTATTTTTGCTGTATTGATTCATCATTATTTATTTAGAAAGACAGCCTAATCTATAAATCAATTTTTGCATTTCGATGCACTTCTAGTTAAATGAAATTTTTTATTCCAGGAGGAGCAGGATATATTGGCGCTCACATTTCCTATATGTTGCTTGAAAGTGGTCATGATGTAGTTATTCTTGATAATTTTTCTAATAGCAGCATTTCATCTATTAATTCGCTTGAGAATCTTTCAGGGAAAAAAGTGGTACTTTATCAGGGCGATGTCTGTAATGAAGAAATATTATTAAATATCTTTAATGCACATACATTTGATGGGGTAATTCATTTGGCGGCTCTCAAATCTGTTTCTGAGTCAATTGAAAAGCCTACTATGTATAATAAAAATAATGTTGAAGGGACCAAGTGCTTACTGGCAACTATGAGATCTTTTGATATAAAAAATCTTATTTTTAGTAGTAGTGCCACAGTTTATGGCCTACCTCAATATCTCCCTATCGATGAAAGACACCCACTCTCAAGCATCAATCCTTACGCGCAAACAAAACTGAATATAGAACAAGAACTTAAAACTATTGTCACAAATGAAGACGATTGGAAAATTGTTTCTTTAAGATATTTTAATCCAGTTGGTGCTCATGAAAGTGGAATGATTGGTGAGAGCCCTTTGGATAATCCGAATAACATAATGCCTTACATCGTAAATGTAGCGAATAAAGAATTGCCATACATAAAAATATTTGGAAATGACTATGATACAAAAGATGGAACAGGAGTGAGAGATTATATCCATGTCATGGACTTAGCTGAATCACATTTAGTAGCATTAAACTTTATTGGTATTAAAGTTTTTGATCATAAATTAAATCATACTGCTGAAGATAATTATGGATTTAATGTTTTTAATATCGGCACCGGAAAAGGCCATAGTGTTCTTGAGTTGATCAACACTTTTCAAAAGGTGAATGATATAGAAGTACCTTATAAATTCGTCTCAAGGAGACCTGGAGATGTTTCTAGTTGTTATGCTGATGTAGATAAGTCTCTTCAAGCATTTCAGTGGGCAGCTAGAAGGACTATTGAGGAGATGTGTGTATCAGCATGGAACTTTAAAAATCAAAATTATGAATAATAAGAATAATCCTAATTCCTTGATGCAGTTATTTAGAAGGCTTTGGCTGCACATACATAAAAAAAGAAAAGTGCAATTTTTATTCTTATTATTACTGACTTTATTAACCTCAGTTGCAGAAGTTGTAAGTCTTGGCGCAGTCCTTCCATTTATTGGAATTTTAACCCAACCAGATAAGGTCCTGAAATCTCCTTGGCTTCAAGATTTTATTAACTTGCTTAATATTCACTCTGGGGATGAATTAATTTTACCTCTTACAATAGCATTTGGAATTGCTGCAATTGTAGCTGGAGCATTAAGACTGCTATTGTTATGGGTCAGTATTAGGTTATCCAATGCAACTGGCGCAGATCTTAGTATAGAGGTATATAAGAGAACTCTATACCAACCATTTAAAGTGCATCTAGAGAGAAGTAGTAGTGAAATTATTAGTGGCATTACTCAAAAGGTATCTGCCGCTACGGGTGTATTATTGGCAATTACGGCAATAATTACCTCTTTCTTTCTTTTTAGTTCAATTATGAGCACGATGTTGTTTGTTGATCCATTTGTGATGATTGTTGCTGGTTTAAGTTTTGGGCTGGCATACAGCTTTATTGCTTTTATAACTAGCAGAAGATTTGAATTAAACAGCATCTCTATTGCCTCACAACAAACTCAGGTTGTTAAGGCCTTGCAGGAGGGTTTAGGCGCTATTAGAGATGTTATTTTGGATGCAACTCAACATATTTACACAAACATTTATCAAAAAGCTATTTTGCTTCTCATGAAAGCAAATGGTGAAAATAGGTTTATGAATCAAGCCCCTCGATATGCTATGGAGTCATTAGGCATGGTTTTGATTGCAATATTTGTATTGGCTCTGACAAACAGACCTGGTGGAGTGGCTGCAGCTCTTCCTCTATTGGGTTTGTTAGCACTAGGCGCTCAAAGACTGCTTCCATTAATGCAGCAAATATATGGGAATTGGTCTGTAGTAGCTGGAAGTCATGCAGCTTTAAACGATGTTGTTGAGTTATTAGAGCAACCTTTTCCTGCTCATTACTTCAATTCAAAGAAATTGCCGTTGAAGATAGAGAAATCAATTTTAGTAAAAAACTTAAGTTTTCGTTATAGCGAAAGCTCTCCATGGGTGCTAGATAATATTTCTTTTGAAATAGAAAAAGGCTCTAGAATTGGTTTAATAGGAACTACAGGAAGTGGAAAAAGTACTACTCTTGATCTTTTGATGGGGCTCTTAGAGCCAACTAAAGGCCGGTTATTAATAGACAGTTTTGAAATTGACAATAACTCAATTTCATCTTGGCGAGAAACAGTTGCCCATGTTCCTCAAAGCATTTTTCTTGCTGATATCTCAATTGCAGAAAATATTGCTTTTGGAGTCCCCCCAGAAGAGATCAACATTTCAAAAGTTAAAGATGCTGCAAAAAAAGCAATGATTTCAGATTTTATTGAAAGCAGATCAGCCGGCTATCAGGAAGTAGTGGGGGAAAGGGGAGTTAGATTAAGTGGGGGTCAAAGGCAGCGAATTGGAATAGCGAGAGCCTTATATAAAGAAGCGAGTGTTATTATTTTTGATGAAGCAACAAGCGCTTTAGATGATGAAACTGAAAAAGTAGTAATGGAAGCAATCAAAAATCTTGGTGAGGATCTGACTTTAGTTATAGTTGCACACAGGCTTACTACACTGAAAAACTGTTCAAAAATTATTGAATTAAATCAAGGGAAAATATCTAGAATCGGGAATTATAGTGAAATTGTTAATAAGTAAGGCTTGATTTCATGAAGAAAGTACCAAAATTTATAGGCCTTATCCCTGCAAGAAAAGGCTCAAAGGGGCTTTTGAATAAGAATACACTTCAGTTACTAGATAAGCCTTTAGTGCAATACACCATCGAAGCCGCAATGGATTCATCATCGATGGATGATGTATGGGTGAGTTCAGATGATTCAGAAGTATTAAGCATTGCAGAATCTGTCAAAGCCAACCAATTGATAAGACCAAAAGAGTTTGCCTTGGATAAGTCCTCTGCTTTAGAGGTCGTTAATCACTTTTTATCAACTATCTCTCTTGATGATGAAAATGTGAATGATTACATTGTTTATTTGCAACCAACATCACCTATGAGGAATTGTTATCATATTGATGATGCTATCAATCATTTACTTCTCAACAAAGTCAACTCTCTAGTCAGCGTTATTATGTTAAGGAAATCTCCATTCAAATCTTTCTTGATTGATGAAAATGGAAGATTGCAATCATTGTTTGATGAGGAGCTATCGAATACTCGAAGACAAGATCTTCAAGATGTTTATATTCCAAATGGAGCAATCTATATTTTTCAAATAAAAGAATTTATTAAGAGAAATTGTTTTCCTTCAAATGGCAGCATACCTTTTATAATGAAAGAAGAAGATAGTATTGATATTGATGAGAAAGAAGATTTAATCAAAGCAGAAGAAATTTTGAGGACAAAAAATGTCTGAAATAAAGATTGCAAATAGGTTAATTGGAAATGAATACCCGCCAATTGTAATTGCGGAAATAGCTCAGATAAATTCTATAAAATACTTCAAAGCAAATCTTTTTGGTCTATGGAAAAACAGAAATTCTTTGTAGGCCTAAAATAAATTATTAAAAATAAATTTCACATTCTTAAATAATTTTTTTTAAGAGTTTATAAAACGTATAATGTTTTCTTTTAAGGAGTTGTAAAATGTCAGAAGCATATTTTGGTTTGCCAGAAGATGTAATCTTTTGTAAGCGTTGCGTTATATCTAATCAAAGACCAAGCTCGACAGTAGAGTTTACGCACTCAAAAGATGAAACAAAATCTACAATAGGGTTTGATAATGATGGTGTGTGCGATGCTTGTCATTACCAAGAAACTAAAGCAAGTTCAATAAATTGGGATGAAAGGGAAGAAGCTCTAAAAGAGTTATGTGACAAGCATAGAAAGAGTGATGGAAGTTACGACATAGTTATTCCGGGTAGTGGTGGAAAAGACAGTGCGTTTACCTCTCATATTTTAAAGTACAAATATGGAATGAACCCCCTAACAGTTACTTGGGCACCACATAAATATACTGAAATAGGTTGGAAAAATTTTGAAAACTGGATTCACGAAGGTGGTTTAGATAATATTCTCCTCACTCCAAATGGTAGACTTCACAGATACTTAACACAGCAGGCATTTGTTAATTTATTACACCCATTCCAACCATTCATAGTTGGGCAGAGAATTATTGGTCCCTCCTTGGCTGCTAAGTTTGGAGTTGAGCTAGTGATGTATGGAGAGAATCAAGCAGAGTATGGAAATAACGTAGATGATAACTATGTACCTACTATGGACAGAAAATTCTTTTCAATTAATGATCCTTTAGATATTGTTTTGGGCGGAAAGAAAATTAGAGACATTATTGAGGAAACCGATTTTACACTAAATGATTTTGCCCCTTATATTCCTCCTAGCGCAGATTTCCTTGAATCTAAAAATGTCGAGGTTCATTATTTAGGCTACTATCTTAAATGGGATCCCCAAGAGTGTTATTACTATGCAACTGAGCACACTGGCTTTCAATCAAACACAGAAAGAACAGAAGGAACTTATTCAAAGTACAGCAGCATAGATGATCGAATTGATATGTTTCATTATTACACCACATTGGTGAAATTCGGGATTGGCAGATCAACATATGATGCAGCGCAAGAAATCAGAAATAATAAAATTACAAGAGAAGAGGGCTCTCAACTAGTAAAGAAATTTGATGAAGAATTTCCAAAAAAATATTTTAAAGAGTTTCTAGATTATATTTCATTATCCGAAGTTGAATTCCATGAAACCGTTGATAAATTTAGATCTCCACATCTTTGGGAAAAAATTGATGATGAGTGGGTGCTCAAGAGAGCTGTTTGGCATGATCAAGGAAGGCTTGATTGACTAGCATGAAACATAAAAAAGTTCGCTTGATATCTAGATTAGATATTAAAGGCCCTAATCTTATAAAAGGTATTCACTTAGAGGGATTAAGGGTAATTGGAGACCCTCAAGAGTACGCAAAAAAATACTATGTCCAGGGTGCCGATGAGCTTATTTATATAGACATAGTTGCAAGCCTATATGGAAGAAGCAAGCTACCAGAGATTGTATCAAGAACAGTTGAGGAGGTTTTTGTGCCATTAACAGTTGGAGGTGGTATTAGAAACCTTGATGATGTTACAGAGCTATTAAGAGCTGGTGCAGACAAAGTAGCCATAAACACAGCAGCTGTTCAGAGACCCAAACTCATTAATGAAGTTTCAAGAAAATTTGGATCACAGTGCATGGTTCTTTCAATTGAAGCAAAAAAACAGTCAAATGACAGCTGGGAGGTTTATACAGATTCAGGCAGAGAAAAATCAGGAATCGATGCAATAGACTGGGCAAAAGAGGGAGTGAATCAGGGCGCTGGAGAAATTTTATTAACTTCAATTGATGCAGAGGGTACAAGGAAAGGATTTGATATAGATCTTATTAAATCTATTACTCAAGCGGTAAATATTCCCGTAATTGCAAGTGGAGGAATGGGTGAACACGCTCACCTAGAAGATGCAATTAAGATAGGGGATGCTGATGCGATTGCAATGGCAGATATATTACATTACGAAAGATCATCGATCCCGATGATTCGAGATGCAGCTAGGAAAGCGGGAATTAATGTGAGAGATCATGAGTCATAAAGAAGTTACCATTATTGATTATGGCATTGGTAACTTATTGAGTGTACGAAGAGGTCTTGAGTACAATAATGCATCTGTATCAGTTACAGGTGACCCAGAGAAGATTTTAAATTCGGATAGATTAGTTTTACCAGGAGTCGGAGCTTTCGCTAATGGCATGAATGAACTAATCAAAAGAGACTTTGTAAGCCTGCTATCTGAAATTGCATTAAAAGGAACACCAATACTAGGAATATGTTTGGGGATGCAGTTTCTTCTTGATAAAAGTGAAGAATTTGGAACTACTGATGGGTTGGGCTTGATCCCTGGTACTGTCCAAGCAATTCCATCCATGGCTCAGGATGGCCAGAAATTAAAAATCCCACATATTGGATGGAGTAACATAATAAAACCTGAAGAACAAAATATTTCATGGTCTGCCAGTATTTTAGAAGGTGTTAATGATTTAGATGCTTTATATTTTGTACATTCATTCATGGCTCAACCCGATAATCCAAATCATTTGTTGGCTGGTTGCTTGTATGGGGGGAATTTTATACCTGCTGTAATTCAATCTGGAAATATTATGGGGTGTCAATTCCACCCTGAAAAAAGCGGAAAAGTAGGATTGAAAATGCTAAGCAATTTTCTTGCAATGTAGCCCTAAAAATTTTTAACAATCGTATGCTTCAATCGATCATTCAACCTATTCTGAGAAGGAACCATGTTTTTAAAAATAATTTTTCAGATCAGACTTGCTATATTTTTGGAAATGGATCTTCTTTAAAGTATATTGACTTCAAGTATTTTAGTAACAATCCAACTATCGGCATCAATAATCTTGTTTTGCATAAGGATTTTCATTTACTAGATACTTGTTGTTACACACTACCTGAACCATTTTCATTTTATTACTACTTTAAAAATCCATATAAACTGAAATATGAAAAGAATATAATGGGCAATCTTTTTAGGTCTGAATTTTCTAGATTCAAAGATATTCCACTCTTTACAAGCTTGACGAATATGTTGGGAGCTCGTCATAAGAACACTTTTTTTCTTCACCATTTTGGAAACAGGCAACCAGACATAAAGTATTTGGATATATGCTCTGAGTTTAGCTATTTAGCAGGGGGTCTACACTCAGGTATTGGATTGGCAATAAGTCTTGGATTTAAAAAAGCTATTTTAGTAGGGTGTGATTATCTCATGAAACCAAAGACATATGGACATTTTTACTCTCAGCCAAAAAGCGGGAAAGATGTCGGTCTCAACCCCTATAAAGAATTATTAGAAGATTGCTCATCTCTAATAGATCTAGAGGCCATTTCTATTAATCCATCAGATTGCTGGATTCCAGCTATTGATTATAAGACATATACAGGAGCCTCTCCTCAATATAGAGAAAACACTGAAATAATATCTAAAAAAAATTTATTAGTTTTAAATCAGGCCTATGAAATAGGCCAATACCCACAAACTATTCTCCCTAAAAATTTTAATTGAGGTTAAACAATCATGAAGATTAAATATGGAAGGCAAGATATCACAAAAGAAGATATTGCTGCAGTTGTAGATGTCTTAAAATCAGACCTATTAACCCAGGGCCCAATTGTTCCAAAATTTGAAAAAGCAATTTCTAGCTATACTGGAGCAAGTTATGCAGTTGCAGTAAATAGTGCAACATCTGCATTGCATATTGCATGTATGGCATTAGACTTGGGGGCGGGCGATTCACTTTGGACAACTCCAAATACATTTGTAGCATCTTCAAATTGTGCTATTTATTGTGGAGCGCGAGTAGATTTTGTTGATATAGATCCTCTCACTTATAACATGAGTGTTAAAAAATTGAAGGAGAAATTGATAATAGCTAAGAAAAATAATTCTCTGCCTAAAATCCTAGTACCTGTTCATTTAAGTGGTCAGTCATGCGAAATGAGAGAAATAAAAAAATTAAGTGTTGAATATAATTTTAAGATTATTGAGGATGCCTCACATGCAATCGGGGCGTCATATTTAAAATCTAAAGTAGGCAGTTGCGAGTTTAGTGATATTACAGTATTTAGTTTTCATCCTGTAAAAATTATTACAACAGGAGAGGGCGGTATGGCACTTACCAATGACCCTATTCTTGCTAATAGAATGCGCCAACACAGGAGTCATGGAATAACATCGAACACGAATGAAATGATTGATAGGCCAGAAAACGAGCTTTGGAACTATCAACAAATCCAACTTGGGTATAACTACAGAATGACAGACATAGCAGCTTCCTTGGGTTTAAGTCAACTTGATAGGTTACAAGATATTATTCAAAAAAGGCATCAGATTGCTGATCGTTATAACAATGAATTAGCTTCGCTGCCTCTCCAAATACCTTGGCAACATCCTGACACATTTTCTAGCTACCATCTTTATATAATTAGACTGGATTTAAATAACATTGAAAAAAGTCACCCACAAATCCATGATGAATTATGTGATTTGGGGATACTGGTAAATTTTCATTATATCCCTGTATATAGGCAGCC
>Ga0066836_10000991_pt1 | contig 14603 bp, 18 predicted proteins | sample ETNtaG_18_FD_71568 | JGI IMG/M metagenome (GOLD analysis project Ga0066836, IMG submission 71568) | Marine microbial and viral communities from oxygen minimum zone, Eastern Pacific Ocean - ETNP201302SV91 | ecosystem: Environmental > Aquatic > Marine > Oceanic | place: Pacific Ocean: Eastern...
TGCCGTAACGTGGTTCAAGCAGCATCCCCGCTGTAAAGAGAAGGAAGTAAGTAAGTATGACTAAGGGAACAGTTAAGTTCTTTAACACACAAAAAGGATATGGGTTCATCGAGCGTGAAGACGGCGATGATGTATTTGTCCATTACTCAAATATTGATGGTGATGGATTTAAGAACCTCGAAGAAGGTCAGGAAGTCGAATTTGAAGTCGGCCCTGGACGTAAAGGGGACGAGGCCCTAAACGTACGAGCAGTATAAAGTAGTTAGTATGGCTAGCAAGGGACGCGAAAGCTGGGGTAAACGCCAGCGAGAACAGACAAAGAGGGAACGGCAGGAAGCTAAAAGGGCTGAAAAGGCTGAAAGAAGGTCATCGGATGAAGAACCTTCGGTAGAAGGCCCGCCTGAAGAAGAACTCTATAAACAATTCGCGGAACTTAGCGCTGCCAGAGCTAATGGTGAAATTGACGAAGAAACTTTTGAAGCACAAAAAGAAGAAATCTGGACTCAATTAGGCTTAGAACTTCAGTAAGGTTCCTTGACAGGAACTCTAGTTTGTGAACTGTCACATAGCGGACTTACACTTATTGCATGCGAAGTAATAAACAAATTCGCCGACGCGGAGTTTGGCACCCAACTGATGCCATGACCAGTGCAGAATCTGCAGAATTCGCTCAACGTATTGAATCATTTGGCTACTCCTTACTGTGGCTTCCAGAGACAACGGGTAGGGACCCGTTCTCTCATATTGCCTTTCTTTCTTCGCAAACCTCGGAATTGGCTTTTGCAACTGGAATTGCAAATATATATCATCGCCATCCAGGTGTGACGTGGCAGGCTGCAACAACATTGGCTGAACAGTCAAATAATCGGTTTGTTCTGGGTGTAGGAGTTTCTCATGCTCCTCTTGTTGAGGGTTTGCGTCAGATGAAATATGAAAGACCTATTGAAACTATGCGATCATATTTAACCTCGATGAAGTCATCTCCATACTCATCAATTCCGCCTGATAAAGAACCCCTGTGTTTGGTAGCTGCTTTAGGTCCTAAAATGCTTGAACTTTCAGCTGATTTATCTGATGGTGCACATCCATACTGGACGACCCCGGAACATACGCAAATGGCAAGAGAAATCATTGGTCAAGAGAAACTTCTTTGTGTTGAGCAAAAAGTTGTCCTCACAGAAGATCGGGAAACTGCACATGTCGCGACGGAAAAAGCTTTGCGAATCTATGCAACGCTCCCGAATTATAGAAATAACTGGAAACGCTTAGGGTTCACGGATGAAGATATTGATACGCCAACAGCGAGATTCATGGACTCTGTCGTCGCTTGGGGATCAATTCAAGATATAGAGAATAGAATTGCCGAACATGAAAAAGCTGGTGCAAACCATGTTTGTATTCAGCCGATAAGCCATGATGGAAATTACAAGATTCCCGAATGGGAAACTCTGGAAGCCTTAGCTCCAAAGAGATAATCTTCCTTACTTAAAGCAAAATTTACTCTGTAGCAAAATAAGAAATAAGGTGATCGGTTATTCTCTTAATCTGCTCAATTGAGACTGGAGGTTGGAAGTAGAGAATCGATTGGTTAATCCCAGAATTAACTTGTCTCTTTATTTCCTCTGAGACTGTGTCGGATTCCGTCTCAGATGTTATGAAAACGTGGGTGGATACCTTTATGCTGTCGATGTCTCTGCCCTCCTTAGAGCAATGATCAGCGAGGACAGCAAACTTGTGTTTGAATACGGTTTCATCAAAAGCTGGAAGGTTCCAGTGTGAAGCGTACTTGGCAACAGTTCGTAACGTTCGCTTTTCTCCAGTTCCACCTATACAAATAGGGATCACTTTTTGCGGCCCTTTCGGATTATTCCTAGCTTCGGTAATGGTGAAGTAATCACCGTTAAACGATGTGATTTCACTGGTAATGAGAGAGCGAATAACTTCAATTGCTTCATCAAAACGATCAAATCTCTCTGTCAAAGTACCTAGCTCAATACCATATGCGTTGGATTCTTCTTCATTCCAACCAGCACCTAACCCAAGTTCGAAACGGCCATTGCTGACAATATCTATGGTTGAAGCCATGTTCGCGACAACCGCAGGGTGACGGTAATGAACTCCATTTACCATACAACCAATTCGAATCCTTGAAGTTGCTTGAGCGACAGCAGATAGTGTCACCCAAGATTCAAAGCACGGCCCTGAAGTGTCTCCGTAGATTGGATAGAAATGGTCAAAATTCCAGAAGTCGGAATATAGCGGAACACTATCAGCATATTCGGCAGCCCAAATAAACGTCTCCCAATCAATATGATGTGGAGCAACTTTTATGCCTATTTCAAAATCAGGTTTCATCTATTCCAACAGTATCGACGCTAGAAGGCCTTGGAAGATTAGCGATAATTGAATTGATAATCCCACCATCAACTACAAGTTCATGTCCGGTAATGTAACTAGCATCATCGGACGCCAGAAAGAGAACAGCATTAGCAACATCTATTTCACTACCGAGTCTTCCCACGGGAACTTTCTCTGTTCGTAACTTCCGGAATTGAGGGTCTGCATATATCGGGGCAGACATTCCACCATCAATTAAGCCGGGCGCCACTGCATTCACTCGAATACCGTATTGACCCCATTCAAGTGACATTTGCTGCGTGAGAAGAGATATCGCTGATTTAGTTGAACCGTATGCGCCAGAATTTATTCCAGCTGAAATTCCGTTTATTGAGGTGATGTTCACGATAGAACCGCAGCCTCTATCGATCATTGCTTTTGCAGCTAATGAAGAACAGAGGAAAGTTCCTGTCAGATTGACATCTACAACACTTTTCCAATCAGAAATTGATAAATCCAGAAGCGGAGCAAATCGAACCACGCCGGCATTATTTACCCAGACATCTGGAGATTCTCCGAACGTTGCTAATGCAGCCGAAATCTGATCGTACGAGGTAACTGAAGCGACCAAAGGTACAGAGTTGTCTATTGAACTCGACGCTTCAACTGCCAATTCCTCATTTACATCCAGAATTCCGACACGATAACCAACTGAACTCGCTTGCTCTGCAATTGTTCTGCCTAAACCAGTTCCTCCACCTGTAACGATTAAAGATTTCATGTCACCTCCATATTTTAAGTTTGGACGCTATCTCCATTTTCGTCAAAGACCAGTATTGCCCTACTAGGACAATTTCGAGCAACTCGAATAATTTCGTCGTCTGACAGCAGTCCCTCGGAAGTGAGCTTTGCTAATTCCTCATCATCAAACTCAAAAGTATTCGGGTAATCAGCAACACATTTCCCTGAGCTCATGCAATCATCGCTCTCTATTTCTAATCGGAAACTCATTAGACCTCACAAGTAATACTGGACGGCGCTTCGATTTTCTAAGAACGGAGCAAGTAACTTAGAGATTACTTCCAGATGTTTCGGATGAGAAGCATAAACAAGGTAGTCTTCAGAAGAATTAAAGTCGCCGACAACAGCTAAATCAAAGTTGTCATCTCGCAAATTCGCATCAAAGCCCATTGTGTAGGAGGCTATTTCAGGAATATGATCTGGTAATTCTCTAATCCCTTTAATCGCATTCTCTCGTTCTTGAGCAGATGTTTCTGGTGAAAATTTCAACAAAACACAATGTCGTATCATCGTATCCCTTCCGTTTACCCTTGTTCTCCTCTAACCTAGTCCTATGACGGAAAACTTGCTGATTTCTGGCGGAACACTTATTGATGGAACCGGTTCAGACCCTAAACCGAATCAGCATATCTTTATTAGTAAAGGTGAAATTATTGCTCTGGGCGAGAATGCAGCAAAAACAGCAAATGAATTCTGCACGCATGAAGATATCCCTCCAGAGGAACTCATCACAATAAATGCAGAAGGAAAGTCAGTCATGCCTGGGCTAATAGACTCACATCTCCACTGTTCTTTTGATGATGTCCAATCAAATGATGAACTTTTTTTTCATCGTGACCCAATAATGGTTGCTCTCGTTGCAGCACAGAATTTAAAAAAAATATTGCGTTCTGGTGTAACCTCGTTCGTTGATCCAGACACAGCGCATGGTATAGGGCCAGCGTTACGCGATGCAATCAATGCAAATGTTATAGAAGGACCCCGAATGAAAACCGGAGTCCAAGCCTTATTGACAGCAGTAGGCGGAACAGCTGGCCGATTGATTCCTGACGATGGAACTGTTGGATACGCACAAGTGGTTAATTCAAAAGATGAAATAATTAAATGGACAAGACGTCACATAAAGTACGGAGCCGATTGGATCAAGATTCACGCAACTGGATCGATTCCGGGAAAACCTGGGGAATTGCTGGTTTGGAATAGGGAAGAATTAAGAGCTGCATGTGAAACAGCACACGAGCTTTCCATACCTGTAATGGCTCATTGCCGAGGTGCGGAAAGTGTCCGCGTCTGCGCAGAAGAAGGGGTAGACCTAATTTTGCATGCTTCATTTATGGACGAACAAGGCCTTGAAGCTGTTTTAGAAAATGGAACATCAATCTGTCCCACCTTTACCTTCCTCGCAAACCTTGCTGATTTTGGCGGGAAAGTCGGAGCGAGCCCTGGTATGGAAGATATTTTTAGGGGAGAGATTGAACAAACAGCAAAAATGATTCGTAAAGCCTATGACAATGGAGTGAGAATAGTATCCGGATCAGAAAGTGGCTTTGCTCTAACCCCGTATGGGCACTGGCATGCAAGAGAATTACAAGTGTTTGTTGAAGTTCTTGGCTTGAGTGCAGTGCAAGCTATAGAAACTGCGACCAAGAATGGGGCTTGGGCAATGCAAATGGATGATCAACTCGGAACGCTCGAAGTCGGAAATTTAGCAGATCTTCTAATAGTGGATGGAGATCCAATTCATGACATTTCTATCCTTAATGATAAGGCCAAACTAGAGTCAATAATTTCCCGAGGGCAAAGAGTGAATATGGAAGAATCATGGCCCGAACACGACTCCATACCGGGGTGGAAAGTCGGAAATTGGGCTGGAGAGATATTGACTTGGGATAAAGCGTACGATTGAAAATTCAATTAAAAATCTATAGGTTTGCCGTTCCAAGCCGTTCTCTCCATTCGCCAAGGTCTACATAATCTCGAACCGAAATGATAGTTGAACTTTTAGTGTCAAAATCAAAAACCCCGTTACAACGCACAGCGTACTCAACTTCGTCTATCCAGAATCGGTCAACTCTTTCTAGCCATGCCCGATCATCTTCGAAAGCGGCTGCGACTATGTCCCATTGGATTTTTGAACTTCGCTCTACGATGGTTCTGAACATTTCAGATATTTCGGCGATTCCGTTAGCAGGAGGATGGGGGACATTCTGCCAAGATGAACGGTCATCAAAGAACGAAAGGATTCTTTCCAAATCTCGTGAAGAGAGAGCTTCGAAGAAAACCTCAATAATTTCAGCTGGTTTGATCATAAATTGGAACCTATCCTGAAATATGGAGGAAATGAAATGCCCAACGATAATTTAGAAAAAATTCGCCTAACAAGTTGGCAGCAGGTACGTGAAGCATTTCGTTCGAAAGAATTGCGTCAAGCTGGTTACAGCGAAGGTGCAGTCGTAATGGCGGGAACGTTACTAGATCTGCATGGAATAGAACATAGGGAAAGGAGGCGCTTAGAGAACAGGTTATTTAGGCGAGAAATTTTTAGTTATTGGGAACATGAAATCCTTGGACGTACTATTGACGCCACCTTGGGGCCTTTTATTGCTGAAGGCTCAGGTGACCTTTCAGTAATTGGTTACCGCTGCGCTATGAACTTAACAGCAACAATTGCGGGGATTGATCAAGATCCAAGAGACGCTGATCAAACGGAACGTCTGTATGCCATAGTTAAAAAATTTAGTGAAGGGGCAACTTTACTTCATTCAACTCGAGACAAAGAGGAAGTACGGCAGGAAGTAAAAGAAGCCATGAATACCTTTAGGGAAGATTTTTACAATCCGAGCAAGAGCAAAAGAGTTGAACTCATTAATCAATTTGACTCGGAGAACATTGAAGAAAAAGATCTACCCAAAGATGTATTGACGACGCTACTGCGAAATGCCGACCGTTTAGCGTTACCTGAGGAAGTTACATTTCGAGAAATATGCTTCTACCTTCAAGCGGGAGCTCATTCAACAGCGAATGCCTTTACGCATACTGTTGATGATCTTTTTACCTGGGGGGAGCGCAACCCAGAAGATTTAGAGTTAGCTCGACATAGCCTTGCATTTGTTCAGCGATGCATGCATGAATCACTAAGGCTTCATCCAGCGAGTCCAGTAGCGATGAGAACTCCACTAGCCGACATTGAATTATCCGATGGAACTTTGCTACCTTCGGGTTCAGAGGTAACGCTAGACCTTTTAGCCGCAAATCAAGATGAAACTGCATTTGGTGACTCAGCCAAAATATATGATCCTCACAGGCATGTATCCGAAGGAATAGCTCGATGGGGAATGAGTTTTGGTGCCGGGACTCATGCATGTGTCGGAGCGGAACTAGATGGAGGGCTGGAAATTGACGAAGATAGACCGAACGATCAGGCTTTATACGGAACCGTGGCGATAATGGTTCATGCACTCCTATCTGCAGGTGGGCAGAAAAATCCAGATCGGCCACCATTGTTGGACCCAAATTCTGAAAGGAAACACTTTAGTAGCTACCCAGTGTTATTCATGAATTGACAAACATCTGAGTATTTATAAAGTTATTAGACATACAAAGGGAAGTAAATGGCTGAAATCTTAATAACTACTCCAGCAGATGCACGTGAGGTATACAGGCATAAACAACTTAGACAGGCTTTATATGATGCAGGTGAGGTTGTAATGGAGGATGTGCTAATCAATCTTCATGGCGATGACCATCGACAAAGACGCCGTTTAGAGAATCGACTATTTCGACGAGATACCTTTTATCAATACGAAAGGGAAATGTTTCCTCAGATAATTCAAGAGACAGTCAATCCGTACATTGAAAAAGGAGGAGCGGAATTAGTTGACTTTGGACATCAATTAATGATGAATTTAGCTGCGCTAACAGCGGGCGTTGATCGTCCGTTAGGAACATATGAAGAGACGAGTAGGCTTTACGATTACCTTACGACTTTCATTGAAGGTGCCACGTTGGCTTTTCATACTGGCGATGTTGAAGCTAAACGTCAGGAAGTTCAAGAAAAACTTGAAGCTTTTGATAGAGAATTTCTTGAACCAGGAATAATTCTTCGTGAAGAAATGCTTGAAAAATTTGAGAAAGGTGAAATAACGGAAGAAGAACTGCCGCGTGACGTTCTCTTAGTTCTTTTGCGTAACCAAGATAAAGTTCCCATGAATAGAGAATCTCTCCGTCGGGAAATAGCATTCTATTTATTGGCCGGAGCGCATACTTCCGCAACTGCTTTAACACGGGTTATCCACAATATTTTCAAATGGCTAGAGAAACATCCTGAAGACAAAGAAAAGGCATACAGCGATAAGGTTTTTCTGCAAAGAGCAACTCATGAAACAATCCGTCTTCAACCCTCGTCACCGACTTCAGCTCGTTGGGCAAACGAAGATGTAGAGCTTACATCCGGTATAAAAATTTCAAAGGGTGACAAAGTGATTATTGACCTAGAGACTGTCAACAGAGACAAGGCCTCTTTTGGTGATGACGCAGAAGATTTCAATCCGAAACGAGAACTGCCACAAGGGGTTCAGCCTTGGGGGTTAAGTTTCGGGCAAGGCATGCACGCATGCATAGGCCAAGACCTAGCAGCCGGGCTTATATTTGACGCCGACTCTACGGAAGAAGATCACTTATTTGGCCTAGTTCCAGTTGCTGTTCAAACTTTGTTTCTTAACGGATGCAGTCCCGACCCTGATAATCCTCCGGAAATGGATGATTCAACTACGCGGCCGTATTTTGGAAAATACCCTGTTGTTTTCAAACGGGAAACTCAAATAAGGAAATCTAGTTAGAAAAAAAAGATTAAACCATATAAGTGGGAGAAAACATGGTTGAAGAAGCCCCTCTGTTAAATGAAGAATCAGACCACCCCCACGATGTGGTATTTGAGAACTCTAAGGGAAGAGTTGTGGCTATGGATTCAGCACGATATGTCGACGGAAGAAATACGACTAGGGACGTGGTGGTCCCTTCTTCGTATTTAGGTGTTTTGCCGGCACGACTTATGGCCCCGCATCGCCCTCGGGCAGTTATCGCTCATGATGGCTGTATAGGTAAAGATGGGGCGGGGATTGCAGGATTATGGTATTTGGAAGCGCTAGGTATTCCTGCTGCCGCAGCGGAAGGGATGTCTGCAGAACTTGGAAATGGCATGGACCTGTATGAGAAAGGCACCATATCAAGAATAAATATTCTTGCTGAAAGAGCAGGAGTTAAAGAAGGGATGTCCGTAATAGAGGCTGCGAAGGTGCTATTAGAAAATGATCCGGGTGATATTTCGGCCGGAACAAAGATACGGCGTGAATCCGCAGCCACTTCAGATACAGGGCGAGAAATAATCGTGACAGATTCAATAGTTTTTGCTTTGCCTGAAGATAGCAAAAACGTTCTTGTAACTGCTGGTCACACCGGACGCTCTGGAGCGAAATTTTTACTAGAGGTTTCTCCCCATGGTTTCATTTGCTCAGATGGAGGTATGAGCAAAAATAATGCAGGAATTGCCGGTTTGGAAACAACCCAAGAGCATGGATTAGCTGGTGCGTGCTGCGATGCTTGGAGTGCGCCAGTTGGTGATGCATTTAAGGCATTCGAAGAAGGAACTATTAGCGCATGCAATGATATTGCTGCGAAGCGCGGTGTAGAGATTGGAATGACAGTTCGAGAAGCTGCATTCAAACTTCTCAATGAGGTTAATGAGTGAGGAATAACAAAACAGATACGTTGACAAACGAATTCTGGGAGAATATTGAAAGAAAGAACCTTGTAAGACCTGTTTGCAACGCATGCGGCAATAATTTCTTTTCACCACAAGTCGTATGTCCTAAGTGTTTGTCTCCTGATTGGATTTATGAGACAAGTAATGGAAACGGAAAAATCTATAGTTACACAGTGATACACAGACCGATGGGTGTTGGATTTCCAACACCCTTTATTGTCGTTGACATTGATTTAGAAGAAGGATGGAGGATGTATTCTCGATTACTAAATTGTAAGATCAATGAAGTCTCAATAGGTCTAGAAGTAGAAGTCGTCTTCGAAAAACATGAGGAAAGAACTATGCCCTTTTTCCAACCTAGAGGTGTAAAAAAATGAATCTAGGATTAGCAATCCAGCGAAATGCGGTAAGAAATCCAAATTCGCAAGCATTATTTGGTGAAACTTCAATGACTTATGCAGAGTTAGATAAACGAAGTAATAGAATCGCAAACTTGTTAATTAATTATGATTTGTCAAGAGGGGATCGGGTTGCAATTCTTCTCCCAAACAGGTCAGAAATACTTGAGTTAATAAGTGGGGTTTCTAAATCTGCGTTAGTTTACGTTGGTCTTAATTTTCGATTAGGACCAACAGAGATGCAGCAAATCTTTGACAATTGTGAACCTTCCGCTGTCATAACCGATACGGAGCATCTAGTGCAGTTAGAAGATTTAACAGGTATTAGCAATATCAAACTGTTTAATATCGATACTGAGAAATGGGAGAATGAACTTAATGATTGTGGGGATGACTGCCCTTTGATTTTAGACACGATTACGCCTGATGATGATTTCTGTATCGTCTATACAAGTGGAACGACTGGAAAGCCAAAAGGCGTTCTTTTTGATCACAGTAGAGCGCTACAACATGCCACAGTGGCTTGCATTGAGTACGACATAAATTCTCATAGCCGCTATCTAGTTCAAATCCCGCACAACTCAAGTGTCAATATTACGATAGTTCCCTGCGTTACTATAGGAGCTGCCCTCAGTTTCAGAGACAGTAGAAACTTTGACCCTAATGGATTTGCGAAACAAGTGGAGGAAGACAAAGTAACTCATAGTTTTCTCGTGCCTACTCAGTTGATGCGATTATTGGATAAATTACCGCCGGAAGAGGATGATAGGCTGGATTCTTTGATCACCTTAGGGTACGGATCATCACCTATTTCACCGGAACGGTTAGGGGAACTTGTATCTAGATTCGGATCTATCTTTAATCAACTTTATGGAATGGCTGAAATAGCCTCAATCGGGACACTATTGCGAAAGGAAGATCACAATCTAGGCTTATCTTCAAATCGGAAATTACTCGCATCTTGTGGTCAACCCTCTTTGGGAGTCAATGTAAGAGTAATTAATGAGAAAGGTAATCAAGTTAAAAAAGGTGAACGTGGAGAAGTCGTTTTTGCCGGAACGCATGTTATGAAAGGGTATTTTCGCGACCCGGAGAGAACAAATGAAGTTTTGATTAATGGGTGGATGCATTCAGGAGATATTGCTGAAATTGATGAAAATGGGTTTATCTACATAGTTGATCGGAAAAAGAACCTGATTATAAGAGGCGGTTTAAATATTGCCCCTACAGAAATCGAGAATGTTCTCTATAGACAGAAAGCTGTTCTCGAAGTTGCTGTTATCGGAGTTCCAGATTCAGAATGGGGTGAAGCCATAGTGGCAGTAGTCGTATTGAAAGACGGGGCTGAGGTAACAACCGATCAACTAAAAGAATATTGTAGCCAATCAGAACTAACTTCAATAAAAATCCCCGAACGAATCGAGATTTGGAATGATTTGCCGAAAAATGCTGTTGGGAAAATTGAAAAAAACACTATCAGATCAATTTTCTGGGGTTCGGGGCGACAGGTATGAAAAATTCTAATGTGGCTATTGCTGGAATAGGGTTAACTGAACAGGCCAAATCATTGCAAGAAAATAATATAACGATTTGTGTCCAAGCCGTAGAAAACGCACTTACTGATGCGGGAATGACAATGGAAGAGATTGATGGGATTTCAGCTAGATGGCCCGGTCCTGGAGGGACTAAATTTGACTCGGGAGTTATCGATTGGTCAGGGGTATTTGGAAAACCATTTAGATGGGTTGGTGACACGTACCCTCAAGGTGTACCTGGGATCTTAGATGCAGCTGCCGCAGTATCATTTGGCCTTTGTGATACAGCAATTGTTTTTGGAGGACAGGCAGGTGTTTTGAATCGCTCAGAATTAGCAGAATATACGCAGCCAAATAATGAATTTGTTCATCCTTGGGGACTCTTTACTGCAGCGCATTTCGCGATGGTAGCTCAAGTATATTTTTCTCGGTTTAAGCCGGACAGAACGAAACTTTCACAGGTAGCTGTGGAGATCAGAAATGCTGGCTCTAGAAACCCTGATGCTGTTATGTTTGGGAAAGGACCTTATCGCCCTTCAGATATCGTCGAATCACCTATCATCTGCGAACCCTTTCATCTTCTAGATCTTTGTCTTGCTACTGAAGGGGCATCTGCTGTGATAATTACTTCACAAAAAAGAGCGTTAGATTGCCCTCATGCGCCAGTACACATTCTCGGTGGAAGTTCAGAATGGTATCGGCAACAATACGTTGACCCAGCGAGGTATGACGAAGTCGGTACGATCGGTAAGGATGCATTTGCGAGAGCGTTCACGCACGCTGACCTAACGGTGAATGATATTGATGTATTTGAACTTTATGATATCAATACGTGGGAAGTAGTCCGGCAATTTGAAACATTGGGTTTATGTCCAGAAGGGGAAGGAGTAGATTTTCTTTTCGAAAATGGGATAAGTACCGATGGGAGGTATCCAACGAATACGGATGGTGGCTTGCTTTCTTTTAGCCACACCGGTTGGGGAGGGCCTACTTTAAAAGTAATTGAAGCAGTTCGTCAATTGCGTGGAACTACTTCTGGAGATCAAGTTAATGATGCAGAAACAGCGTTGATAACAGGAGCAGGTTCAGGTGCTCAGTATTTCAATGCAGCGATTTTATCTAAGAACCGATAGCCAAATTCGCTCAACTATAATCTCAAGAGTAATCTGTGTGTTGTTAAGTTAGAGACAGTTACTTGGGGGAGAAAATGGAAACTATACGCGATCTTATACCGCCACCTCATATCCAGGGGATCAAGCATTTTGTTGACTATGCCTTAGTCGATGAAATATTACGATCAAAAGATTTTCGTCAAGGTTCCCATCAAGAAAGCCAACCTTTTTTTGGTGACTCGCTCTTAACGATTGATCATGACGTTCATTTCGAAAGACGGAGATTGCAGGCCCCATTATTCAGAAAAGAAGCACTTGAATATTATGAACACAAAGAACTTCTTCCACTGATAGAGAAAGCATTGGAAGAATGTAAAGACAATAGAGATGAAACCGGTATCGTGCGGACAGATCTCTGCGCTTTAGTTCGCACTATGCTTGCCAGGATTTCAGCGGTTACTACTGGGATCGATGGAGTGGATACTCCAGAAAGAACCGATGCTTTTCGGACCTATATAGAGCAATTGGGAACCGGGGCAACAGTTGAATGGTCTACTGAAGACCATTCTGAAGTTATTTCTAGAATTCTTAAAATTCGAGAAGGTTTCGTACGAGAGTTCTATGGCCCCTCAGTGGAGCGAAGAAAAAAACTAATTGAGCAATTTAGAAATGGTGATTTGAGAGAAGATGAACTTCCAAGAGATTTACTTACTTTGATGTACCTTCATTGGAATGAAGACTGGGATGAAGAACTTCCACTTCGTGAAGCCACCTTATACCTTGTCGCTTCCAGCCAAACTACAACTCACGCTGTTCCGCACTTGATGATTCATCTTCATGAGTGGTTTCAAGAGCATCCTGAAGATTATGAGAAAAGATTTGATCGTGATTTTCTTAAACAAGCTGGCCATGAAGCAATACGACTCCATTTGCCGTCGCCAGCTTTGTTGAGAATAGCTTTGAATGATGTCACCCTCAGCAATGGGATCAATATTGAAAAAGATGAACGGGTAGCTTGTTTATTCACTCCAGCAAATCGAGATACGACTGTTTTTGGAGATAATGCACGCTCCTTTAACCCTTACCGAGAAACTCCTAATGTAAAACCATGGGGATTTGCATTTGGAGGTGGAGAACACACTTGTATTGGTCGGACATTAGTTACCGGACTTTCAGCGAGAACAGATAATGATGAAGGTACTGATGGAACTCTAGTGAATATTGCATCTGCCTTGTATAAAGCAGGTATTGAGCTAGACCCATTAGATCTCCCAACCTATACCGAATTAAGTCACCACGACGCCTATGGTCGATTTCCGGTACTCTTGACTAACTTATAGATCATCATGGCTAACAAAGTTTTTCACTTACAGATCGATAGAGAGATTTGTCAGGGAACAGGGTATTGCGTTCGTATAGCACCTGAACTGTTTGAACTTGAAAACTCAATGCACGCGAATGTACTTATCGCTGAAGCGCCGGCAGAATTTGAGGAGGAAATTCTTGAAGCTTCAACCTTATGCCCGACTAGGGCAATTACATATTGAATATTGCAACAGGATTATTAACTTTCGGCGGCACTAAATTGTTCTAAAAGTTTTGAGGCATTGATTGTGCTGCCATCTCCAGCCCCAATGCTTATCGCAGGCCAGTTACCATCAGCAAATATCACTAGTATTGATGCCCCTTCAGGTCCTGCAATCAATGGACCATAGCCTTTGTTTGCTAAACCCACTCGGATATCGCCTTTGTAAAGCCACTTACCGCTAACCTTTTGGCTTCCATCTAAGATTATTTCTGAGTAATTGCAAGAATGAGTATGGGCTTCAACTCTACAGTTCGGTGGGAAATATAACTTAAATACCGTCGGAGAAGCATTATCATCCGGCATGCCAATCCGGTAGGAGATTGTCTCTATCCCAGTTTCATCCATGGTTACATGCGGAAGATCTTCCCAGGACGTTACAACGTGTCCACGTTTAGCCAATTTCTCCGCTAATTCTTGGCTGGAAATAGGGTCTTCTTTGGACAATTCATTAGGCATAAATGGACCTGATCAACCAAGCGTATAGAGATTCCACAAGTCATAAAATAAACGGCTTGTTTCTATCGTGCAGTCAAAAACTGCTTTTCTTTGGTCGCCTGTTATGGCATACTCGGAGACCATCTCGATGCCTTCATCTCCGTGGTCTTGATCGGCGAGGATATGCATAGACCAGAAAATAACTTGCTCGTCAGTCATTCCGTAGTTCTCTTTTAATGCCTGGACCATTCGAGTAAACGTATCAGGTACAAAAGATTCAAGACCTATTCCAATAGCAGATAAGGGAACAAACCATTCTCGGCAGAGTCCCATAAATTCAAAATATTCTGTAAGTCGTCGGCCAGCTGGATGCTGAACTCCGTTTCTTATCGCATCAACGTCAGAATCTAAAGCTTTGGCAAACTCTAAAAGTAGATCGGGGTGCGCCGCAGTGTTGCTTTCAAATCCAGTGCATTCTTCCGCAAGATTTTTTACTAGAGCTGTTCTAACTTCCTCATGTGGGCAACGAACATAGATGGCACCAATCCATGGAAGCATTTTGGAAATATGTAAATAAAATTGCTCAGTGAAAATCTGTAGTTGGGGAATAGTGACTGTTCCCTCTTCTAGCCCCTG
>Ga0066836_10000994_pt1 | contig 14575 bp, 9 predicted proteins | sample ETNtaG_18_FD_71568 | JGI IMG/M metagenome (GOLD analysis project Ga0066836, IMG submission 71568) | Marine microbial and viral communities from oxygen minimum zone, Eastern Pacific Ocean - ETNP201302SV91 | ecosystem: Environmental > Aquatic > Marine > Oceanic | place: Pacific Ocean: Eastern...
CTACAAGGAAAAAGAACGTGAGGATGAATGACCGTTGCTTGTTCACGTGCCCACTCTTAATCATTCACGACTGAACTCAAGCTCGGAATAAAGTGATTAGTGAAGTGATGCGAAACTCATCAACACAAAATTCACCCTTTTTATTTGAAAACCAAGCGCTTGGCCGCGCGTTGAAATGGAATCCACCAAAAACTTAAATTCACATCTAAGCCTTTATCCAAGCCCTCTTGGACGCCAGCGGGGTTGTCGCTAATGACAGCACAGTGAATCGAGGGCAAAGGCTGTTGAGGATATTAACGAAATGACTGCAAGTGTTGGTAGTCATCCCAGTGTCCAGGGTTTGCGGTGGTCCATCTTGTTGAGCAACGTGTTGGCCTCATTGTCGCCAACGCATTGTTCTTTTTTTGGATCCCATTTCAACGCGCGGCCAAGCTCGTTAGAGACGTAGCCCAGGTGGCCCGGTGTGATGGAACGGTGCGACGTTTCGGCAGGGCAGATTGCCGGCTTGCGGCTCTTCACGCATTCAAGAAAGTTTCGTGTGTGATTCCCGGACTTGTACGCCTTGAACTTGCCCGGGTTGAATCCGGACTTCAGCCAATCAAGGTTTGACGCGTCGAGCTTCCCTCGATTGACGTACACCCAACCCTTCTCGCCGATGAACTTGGTACCCATTTTGTTGTGTGTGCCAATGCTGGTTCGGATGCCGCCGGCGTACTCGCAGTGCACCTCGTAATGCTCCGGTGCCTTGTAAACCGGAACGGGAATCCACGTGAAGTTCTTGGCCTCGACACGGATCGGGCCACCCCGGTCCTCGCCGAGCCCCCAGTGGGCAATGTCATTATGATGACCGATCCAGTCCATCAACTGGCCACCGCCATAGGCCAGGTGCACCCGCCACATCTGATGATGCCGCGCGTGCACATACGGCAACATCGGCGCGGGGCCGGTCCAGAGTTGGTAATCCTCCCGGCCCGAACGGTTCTCCTCGGTCGGATCACCCTTAATCTTGTCTGGCCCCTTGGGCAAACCTACCTTCACTTCATTGACCTTGCCGATGAGCCCGTTACGGACGAGTTCCACGGCGTTTCGAAACACAGTTGCGGAACGCTGTTGCGAGCCGGTTTGAAAGATCGCCCCGCGCTTGGCTACCTCACGATAAAGCGCCTGGCCCTCGGCGAAAAAATGGGTGACCGGTTTTTCGCAGTAGATGTCCTTGCCGTTCCGAAGTGCCTCAAGCGCCTGCACTGCATGCCAATGGTCGGGCGTGGCAACAATCACGACGTCGATGTCATCACGGGCGCACAGATCCCGGTAGTTCGCGTAAGTGTCGCAGGGCTTTGAGCCGTACTTTTTACCAACCATCTCGGCTGCTGGTTTGCGGCCAAGCGCGCGACCCTTCCCTTGTCCACGGTAATGGGTCTCATACGGGTCGCAGGTGGCGATGACTTGCGCGTTTGGTTCTCTGAGGAACGAGTTCATCACACCCACGCCCCGGCCGCCACAGCCAACAAGGCCGACGGTGATGCGGTTGCTCGGCGCTGGTTTGCCCGCTTGGCCAAGCACGGATGAGGGAATGATCGTTGGCGCAGAAACAGCAGCCAAAACACTCGTTTTCAGGAAACAACGCCGGTTGGTCTTATTTGATTTAGTCATGGATAAATCAGGTAGTTGTTGCTTGCCGGTTTGCCTTTGGCCTCGAAAGCAGGTGATGAGACCACAAGAGTCATCATGCAGGTCATTAAGCAATGATTGGCAGATTTGTTTGGTCATGCGATTTGCATGAAAAAAGGTGCTATCGTTTTGATAAAACCATTGGCTTGGAGGAATCCAAAGTCATTGCCTTACGTGTCTTCGTGCCGGGCTTGGCTTCGTTTCCGAGCTGGGTGACGGCTTGGGCAGCGAGTTGTTTCATCCTAACCATCACTTTGGGGTTCGCATTCTGAACGTTGATCTTCTCACCGAGATCTGTTTTGAGATTCACCAACTTACCAGGTCGTCCACGGCCCTTGTTGTTTGGTGTGGTCCACGCTGGAAATGTGTTCTTCAAAGGGAGATGCCATTTCCAATCGCCCCAGCGGATGGCCTGAAGCTGGCGGCGACGATAATAAAAAAACGCCTCGTATCGGGATGATCCCTCGTCTCTGAATAACAACGGCGCGATGCTGTGTCCATCGATTTTGTTTTTGGACAGTTTGGCTTCACTTAGTGCGCAGAAGGTCGGCAGAAAATCCATGGTGCTGGCCAGTGCGCTACACGTGCTGTCGGCAGGAATGCGGCCGGGCCAGCGGGCGATCATTGGCACGCGCATGCCGCCTTCCATCGTGCTCCCCTTGGAACCGGATAGGGGTGCATTGGAACCGCCATTGCGGCCGTTGGAGCCGTTGTCCGAGGTGAAAATCACAAGTGTATTTTTCTCAAGACCATGCTTTTTAAGCGCATTCAAAATCTGGCCGGTGGACCAATCTATTTCCTCCACCGAATCACCGTAACGCCCGTTGGCGCTTTTGCCGTGAAAGTCCTTCGAGGCAAAGAGCGGGAGATGTGGGAAGGTGTGAGGCAGATACAGTAAGAACGGTCGCTTGCGATTGCGCTCGATGAAGTTTACCGCTTCCCTTGTGTAACGCTGCGTGAGTGTAGCCTGGTTGGCTGGTGCTTCGATCACGCTTTTTTGTTTAACCAACGGCAAAGGCGGATCGCCGCGACGTTTGCTGGCCATATCATTCGAATAGGGAATGCCAAAGTACTCATCAAAGCCGTGCGAAGTGGGAAGGTGCGGTGGTTGATCACCAAGATGCCATTTGCCGATGCAAGCGGTGATATAACCCTCGGCCTTGAGCGCCTCAGGTAAAGTCAACTCGTTGGGACTGAGCCCACGACGACTGCGCGGGATAAGCACCCAGTGACCGGTGAAATCCTCATGCATCCCCACCCGCCGCGCGTAGCAGCCAGTCATCAGGCTCGCGCGCGAAGGGGTGCACACGGGGCTGGAGGAATAAAAATCGGTGAACCGCATCCCCTCGCGCGCCAGCTGATCAATGCGCGGTGTACGGTTTTTCTTCGACCCATAACACCCCAGGTCGCCGTACCCGAGATCATCACAAAAAATCAACACATAATTCGGCGACGCTGAAAGCGACGCCGCCGCAATGAAAAGCGCGAATAAAACTTTCATAAATCTTCCCGGAGTTTCCTTACGCGAGAAAGCCTTTTAGAGAACCGGTGCTATCCCCGAGTCGGTCGGTTTTTACGCCCATGATTTGGGCCATGGAAACCCACAGATTAGCGATGGGGGTGCCTTTCGCGTGCTGTTCGTGACGGTTGGTTTTCAGAAGACCACCCGCACTGCCGGCAATCAAGGTGGGCAGATTGGTGCATTCGTGCAACATACCGCTGCTGAGGCCGGAGCCGTAGGTAAACATCATGTTGTCGAGCAACGTGCCTTCACCTTCCTGGATGGCATCCATCTTGGCGCTGATGCGCGCAAACTGGCGCATGTGAAAATGATCGAGTTTCTCGAGATCACCCAGCACCCCAGCATTCTTTTGATTGTGCGTCCAGCCGTGATGATCGATGGGCTTCACAAACACATCCTCGAACATCAGTGGCGTGGACCAGCGCTCAGGCGCAACCATCATGGAACTCACGCGTGTGAGGTCAGTTTGCAGTGCAATGATCATCAAATCACCCATGATCTGAATGTATTCATCACGGCGCATCGTGGTCCAAAGTTTTTCCGGCTCCTCAAGGCCAATGTCTCGAATATCTACCTGCCGCTTGGTGATGCGCTCGATCTGCTGCTCCACAGTGCGAACCGAGTCCATATAATCGTCGAGCTTGTAGCGGTCGAGTCGACCGAGCTTCCCCTGCAAATCTTCGGCATCAGCCAACACAAGATCGAGTACGCTGCCGTTGGCGCGATGTTCCTGCACATTGAACAAACGCTGGAAGACCTTGCGCGGATCCTTGATAGAACGCGCCACATGGCCGTGGCCGTACCAAGAGATATTGTCGAAATAAACCGACTCGCGGTTGTCGGTAAAGCTATTGCATGAGAGCTCAAGCGAACGGAAAGGCGTAGCCTTGCCGACGGTGTCGGCAATGACCTGGTCGATGGTGCGCTTGAGGGGATAACCCGCGGGCGAAAGTTCATCAGGCGCAGCAGTGCTGAGGTAACACGCGCCGGCCTGCGCGTGCCCATCTGTCCCCGGCACTTTCACGCGATCGAGATTGGTGAAGAGTGAAATCTTTTTGCGTAGCGGCTCCAACGGCTGAAGCGTTCGACTTAAGGCGAAGTTGTGGCCGGTCTCAGCCGGGTGCCACGCTGTTTGCGCCACGCCGTTGGGCGTATAAAAGAACGCGATGCGCTTGGGCGGCTGGACGGACTTCGCGCCTCTGGCCTGCATCGCATCGAGTAAAGGCAGCGCCAGTGCCGCGCCGCAGCCGCGCAGGAAAGTACGCCTCGGAATTTGCTTTTCTCTCAGCACATTCATTTGCTTTCGTTCTGCCCGGTTTTATGCCGGAACGGAATGCTCTTGGCAATCTCAACCACGACGGTGGAGAAACGCCCATGATCGGCCATGACGCGCCGGGTAATTTTATCGATCGACGGCTTGTCGGTGATCTTCAACTCGCGACCAAGAGCGTAGCTCAACAGATGCTCGCTGAAGGCGCGCATGAATTTTTCCGGTCGCTCCAGAATGGCGTCCTTGAACGCCTCGATGTCCTTGAACTCAGCCTCGCCGAACAGTTTGCCACTGGAGTCGATGGGCAGGCCACTGGTGTACTTTTCGCGCCAACGCCCGATGGGATCGAAGCTCTCCAAGGCGAAACCCAGCGGATCGATGCGCGCATGGCAGCTGGCACAAGTCTGGTCAGTGGCGTGTTGCTTGAGGCGCTCGCGGATGGTCAGACCCTTGGCCTCGATGGTCGCATCATCCGCCTCGATCTCCGGCACCACATCGGGCGGTGGTGGTGGCGGATCATTGAAGATCGTCGTGGCCACCCACGCGCCTCGCTTAATGGGGCTTGTGCGCAACGGCGTTGCGGTCATCGTGAGCACCGCAGCGGTGGTAATCACTCCACCCTCCCGCCGGCTGTGCAATTTTCGCTTATGGAAATTCTGTGTGTGGGTGCTAAAACGGTTGCGATTTTCTTTGCTTCCAAACGGACTCTCTGGAGACGTGTACCAAGCCTGCAACTCATCAGAACGGTATGAGTAATTGCTGTCGACAAACAGCATGATCGAGCGGTCCTCCACCTGCACACTTTCAAAAAGCAACAGCGGCTCCACCATCGTTTGCAGGCCAAACTTCCACTGCTCACAACCGATGCGAGAGTAGTACACCTGAAACCGATCAAAGTCCGGCACGGCGGTGATGAGTTGGTCCAGCCGCAGCCATTGGCGTGCAAAGTTCTCGGAGAGAGCGCGGCTACGGTGATCATTGAGCATGCGGCGCACCTGGGCCTCAAGCACCTCGGAGTTGCGCAATTCACCCTTACGCACGGCAGCCATCAGGGATTCATCCGGGATGCTGCTCCAGAGAAACAACGCCAGGCGCTGTGCCAACTCATAGTCACTAGCCAGTGCCATCTTACCAATGCCATCCTTGGATTCCACCACGTAGATAAACTTTGGTGAAGCGAGCACAGCCGCCACGACGGACTTCATCGCCTGTGTGTATGAGCCGGTACGTTTTTGTTCAACCGCATGAAACGCCGCGTAGCGCTTCAGCACCGGGCTCTCCACCCGCGAACGAAAGGCGCGCTCCAGAAACGTCCGAAGCCGCGTCTCCACCGGTTTACCGTTATCCTTGAAAAACGTGTTACGCAGGCCCGAATACCCGTCAAACTCCGGGCTGTTCACAATCGCACGCCCCAGCTTCAGAAAACTCTCCAGTAAAATTGGCGGGACACTCAACTGCTCACCCTGATTGTTGAAGCCGTGCTCGGCCTGCAGATCAATAGCAAAAGGGTCGACGCCCTTAAGGATTTGTTTCTCCACAATATTTTTACCCAGTGTACGGTTGCCCGCATTTACTGAGTCCGGCATGCGACCAATGGAGGGATCAAAATAGTTGCTGGAACGAATCACCTTCTCTGGCATCGGATAAATATCTCCACGCAATTGCAACAGATCGCGCACCGCGTTGTTGTACTCGTATCGATTCAACCGGCGCATCACCACCGGCTCGAGCTCCATATTTGATTGCAAATATTCGTCTACTAAGTCGTCGAAAAAATGTGCAAGCTTTGCACGTTCGACCTTCGCCGGCTGCTTCTCATCCTCCGGTGGCATCTCCGCCTTGGCCATCATCTCCCCCGCGTGCTGCGTAATCTCGATGTGCTTCAGGAAATCCGCACGGTTGACCAAGGCCTCTAGGTTCACCTTGCCCTTCACCTTCTTCACTCCGTGACACCGAAAACAATACTGCTTCATCATGAGGCGCGCCTGGCCTAAACTAAATACGGACTCAACCGTGGATTTGATCTCCTCGGGCTTCTCTGATTTGGGCGAAAGACTGGTCAGTTCCAAATAATCCAAGCCATACAAATAACCCTCCCCTTGAAACTTCTGCGCCTTTGGATTGCCGCGGATAAGCTTGATAACCAGACGCTGAGGACCTGCCTTCATCTCAAACTCGCCTAGTTCACGCAACTCAGCCAGTTTCACACGTGGCGAATACAAATCCAGTTGGGACTCAATCATCTTGCCGTTCAGCTGCACCTCGAAAACCCCGTAATCGGGAGCTAAAGTCCACTGCATCGCCAGCGTGTATTTGCCCGCCTCGGAAACATCGAACTCGACCGTGTTTGATTCCTCCACCACACCGTGCCAAAGCAGATGGCTGTCCCCGTGCCAGCCTGCGCCATATCCGCGCATTTGCTGTGGTCGTGCCTTCCCTTCCGTGCGCAGATGCAGTTCCCCCTCATAAATCCCCTGAGGGGCCGCCATCGACTGCTTACGGATGGAATGATAATCGAACCGCTCCGACGCTTGGCCAAGCGGTTGAGCAACCGAGATGAGGCAAAAAATCCTGCACAAGCGGGTCACGCGCCAACCATCCTGCGGCGACCCAATTCGCACAAGAAAAAGCATTAAATGAAACGTTCCCGAACTTACAATCTGATACAAGGTCTTGATATGCATGAACGAGTTCATCTTGGTGAATTGACTGCTCTTCATTCGAACTAATCAGAGGGGCAATTGGTGTTGATGTAATTGCGAAGTCTAAAATTTAAAGGACTCTTTTGTATCAGGCAGCTGCATGAGGGAACAGGGGCTCAACATCTCCAATCAGCGAAAAATCGCCCAATAACCCATTTTGTTTTCTTCAGCTCTTCAGTTGCTGACTTGCTGCAGCCAGTTGCGCGCGATTAATTCATGGCCTTGCGGCAGTGGATGAACCCCGTCCCAAATCCACTGCTCAGGACTAACCGCCTTGGCGGCCGCATCGAAAACTTCCTGGGTCTTCACGTGAATGGCATCATAATCCTTGGCCAACTGCGCAACGACACCACAGTATTGATCCACTTTTCCCCTCCATTTTTTCCATGCAACTTCATTCTTCAATCTACCTGACCGCAGGACGAAAGGATCCAGTAACACCAACGGTAAATCGGCTTTTGCCTGTCGGCTGGCATCCAAAATAAACCGGTAGTCCGCTTCCCATTGCTCCAGGGTGCCGCCCCGACTCACGTCATTCACTCCAATAAGTATAGTGAGTAGATCAGGCTTCATATCGATTGCATCCTTTTGCCAACGCGCTTTCAGATCAGAAACCTTGTGACCACTGATGCCGCGATTGAAGAATTCCAGCTGCGCCTCCGGCATGTCCACCCCGAGACGCGAGGCAACCAGGTAAACGTAGCTGTGTCCAAGGTAATGATTGCGATCGCGCTCATTGCGTCCCCATTTCATGTCAGTGATGGAATCCCCCAGAAAAAGCAACCGACTGCCCTTGGCCAGCTTCGGTAACCGGTAGTCGTAGCCACCGACCCCTGAAGGATTGGTGACTGCACCCTGCACCTCGCCCACCTTGCTTGCCGCAACTGCCCCGGTGCAGAGAGCAGTGCCCCTAAGAAATGTTCGTCGATCTAACATCCGTATTCCTTTTTAAAACTAGTAAAAACTAATTCAGTAAATGCTATGACACATGGAGCTCAAATCTTATTTGAGAATTTCCTCTTACATCCTAAACATCTACAGTTTATCTATTCTGAGGCTCCCCCTTATTACCTGGCAGAGTTAAACTTTGGCATTTTGGCTCCTATTGATTTGAGGTGAGCAAGGAGACGCGAATTCAATTCTTTTACTTTTTCCGGCATAACAGAGGCCAAGTTTTTCGTTTCGCCGAGATCGTCCTTCAGGTTAAAAAGTTCCATTGGCCCCTCATAGAACTTGATCAACTTCCAAGGACCTTCGCGAATGATACTGTAAGGTCCCGGGTTATGTCGGTAATGAGGAAAATGCCAATAGATCGCCTGGCGCTCGATGCTTTGCTTGCCCTGAGAGCTCAAGTGTTCAGCCAATGAAATCCCATCGATTGCCCGTCCTTTGGGTAAATCCAATCCTGTGACCTCCGCGATAGTGGGCAAATAATCAACACTGGTTACAGGTTCAGCGCTTGTGACTCCGGGCTTAACCACGCCAGGCCACTTAATAATGAGTGGAACACGAATGCCCCCTTCGTAGGCGTATCCTTTTCCCGAACGAAGCGGTGCATTACTCGTTGGACCCACCAACCCCCCGTTATCAGAGGTGAAGATGATCATCGTGCGATCAGCGATCCCATGCTCCTCGAGCGCATCCATGATACGCCCCGCACAATCATCGACTGACTCCACCATGGCGGCATACTTAGCGTTCTTTTGAGTGGTTTTGGGCTTCTTCGCGTACTTGGCCGTCACTTCCGCCTTAGCCTGGATCGGGGTATGAACAGCGTAGTTATCCATGTTAAGAAAGAACGGTTTGTCCTTATGTTTCTCGATGAACGCGACTGCTTCTTCCGCTTCTCGATCTGACAGGTACTGCCCCGGCTTACGTCCCGGCAAGTGAGGAATTCCGCCTCGAATCATCGCATGACGGTGTTTGGGCTGATTGAAAGGATCGAAGTAACTTGGCGGCTGACCATAATCACAACCTCCATAGTTAAAGTCGTAACCTTGTTTCTGCGGATACCAATCATCGGCCCCAAGATGCCATTTACCAATGTGGCAGGTAACGTAGCCGGCAGGCTTTAACAGTTCGGCAATCGTTACCTCTTCAGATTCCATCCAGAGAGCATTCTTGGGAACAAGAAACTTCCGTTTGCCCCCAGAGAAGCCGCTCGGATTCTTTTTGTCTGCGGGAATGGTCCCTCCCTGAAAGCGTGACCGTATCCAGTCGGTAACCCCAAGGCGGCCAGGGTAACGCCCCGTCTGCACGGCGGCTCTCGTCGGAGAGCACACGGCACAAGCTGCATAGGCGTCGGTAAAGCGCATGCCCTCAGCAGCAAGACGGTCGATATGAGGCGTCTCGAAATAACGACTGCCTTGGCAGGAAAGATCCATCCAACCCAAGTCATCGACCAAGATCAGCACAACGTTCAAAGGCTTGGCCGCCTGCACGTTCAGGGTGACGAGGAAAGCCAGGATGAAAACGATATTTCGGATCATGCGGCCGCGGCCTTGAGCGCCTTTTCAATCAATGCCTTGGTCTTGAGGGAGCCCTCAATCGGGTCGATGCCGTGCCCTTCAAACTCAATCGAGATGACACCGGAATAATCGGACTCATAAACAATCTTCAGCATCTTGAAGTAGTCGGTGTTTGTTTCATTCCCTCTGTCATCGAACTTGAGCGCCTTCGCGCACACAGCTGGCGCGAATGGGAGGCTCTTGGTAACACCTTCATAGCGATTGTAGCGGCCAAAGTTGTTGAAGTCCGGCAACAGACCCGCATTAGGACGGTTGATTTTCTTCATCGCGGCCAGCAGCCAGTCCGGATCCTGCGAATTCCCGCCATGCGGCTCGATCACAATTTTCACCTTCGTTCCCTTGGCGTAATCGCACAAGGTGCCCAATCCCTTGGCGGCATTATCAAGATTTTCATCCCGGTTCCCACCCGAACGGCAATTAACACGAATCGCATCACAGCCAAGTTGCGCAGCGCAATCCACCCAGCCCTTGTGCTCATCAATCGCACGGGTACGCGCCTTGGCATCCCTCGAATCGAGTTGGTTCCCGGCGTCGACGAGAATCAGCACGTTCTTCATGCCTTCACCGGTCGTGCGTTTGGCCAGTTCTCCCACGTAGGCATTGTCGGTATGCTTGCCATTGAATGGTCGGTTCCAATACTCGATATGGGTAATATCCAGCTTCTCCCTGGCTAGGGCAGGATAGTCCAGATGATCGAGCTTTCCCTCACCAATCCACCGTTGGAAAGTGTACTCCTGAATGCCAATCTGGAAACGGTTTGGATCATTCTTGTCCTTGGCCAGAAGCGTGGGCGCGAATGAGATAACCGGGGCAGCCAATGCGGCATGACTAATGAATGAACGTCGGGACAGTGATTGCATGGGCTTAATCATGCCGCCAACAATTCAAAAGGGAAGCTAGTTCTGAGAAAACATCTCGCTCAACACCACAGCCTGAATTAGGTCGCGCAAGCCGGCTTCAGGCGTTTTCATTTCGCGCTGGATGGCATCGATGCTCGGGCGATCGCTGCTGTTCAATTTGCGGCCGACGGCATAGGTGAGGAGTTTCCGGCTGAGACAGCGGGTGAAGGTTTCGTCCTGCGCGACAACCAACTTCCTGAACTCGGCATTTGATGCGAAGGTCTTGCCGTCGGGGAGCTTGCCGGAGGCGTCCACTTTCAATTTGCGGTCGTATTGATCGCGCCAACCGCCGATGGCATCGTAGTTCTCCAGGGCGAAGCCCGGCGGGTCGATCTTATTGTGGCATTGGGCGCAGGTGGCATCCGCACGGTGCTTGATCAATTGTTCCCTCAGAGTTGTCGCGCCGCGCACGTCCGGCTCGATGGCGGGCACGTCGTCGGGCGGTGGCGGCGGGGTGTAGTTGAGGAGTTTGTTCATGACGTAAATCCCACGCACCACCGGCGAGGTGTCCACGCCATTGGCCGAGGCGGTAAGGAAACTTCCGTGGCCAAGAATCCCGCCACGCGACGCGTCCGGAAGGCTGACCTTGCGGAAATGATTCCCCTTGAGCCCCGGCATTCCGTAATGCTCCGCCAGTTCGCGGTTGAGGAAACTGTAGTCGGCGGCGAGAAACTCACGGAGCGGCAGGTTCTCCTTGAGGATGTGCCCGAAGAAATGCTCGGTCTCCTTGCGCATGGCGCTCTCCAGGTTATCCCGATAGTAGGTCAGGAAGTCCTTGGACGGCGGCATCTTGCCGATATTATCAAGTTCGAGCCAGATCCGCGGGAAGTTGCTCACAAAGCGCTGCCCTTTCGGGTCGGCAAGCATGCGGGTCACCTGCCTGCGCCGGGCCGCCGGCTCACTGAGTGTGCCAGCGGCGGCAAGCTTGAGCAGTTGCTCGTCGGGCATGGACGACCACAGGAAATAGGAGAGGCGCGAGGCCAGGGCGTAGCCGTTGAGTTGTCCCTCGCCCTCCTGTTGGTAGAGAAAACCGGGCGCGCACAGAATGGTTTGGAACCCGAGCTGCAATGCGTCCAGTGGCTTGAGCCCGGCGTTCAGCTTGGCTGCGACCAGGGCGCAGATCGGCTTGAGCTCGCCTTCGGTCGGCGGCCGACGAAAAGCGCTGCGGGCGAAGGCGCTCAGGCGCTCGTTAATGGTTTCCGGGTTCAGGTCGCCCGGCATCAGATCACCGTAGAGAGTATCATGTCCGGCAGGTGGCCATTGTTCAACGTGTGGACCCTCCACCTGGATTTCCCACACTCGGAGTTTGGGCCCTCGGTAGGCCTTAAGCACACCATGCCACCTTTCGAGACCACCGGTATTCGTTTCCCGCATTTTGGCATACGGTTTGAATTCAGGAAATTCATCAGCCTTGTTAAGTAATATTCGAGTCAACCGCTTGGTTGCAGTCGTACCATTGCGAAAGCGAACCTCCGGTTCGTAGCCTTTCTCGAGATAACCGGTCCACTCGAACCACTGGGGTTCTGCGCGTGTAAGCTCGTAGGTGGACAGGGACACCATCTTGCTAACATTGCCGGCGGAGGTGACGCTACCGCGGCGGTCCACGGAGGCAATCTCCAGTACTAGCGGGTCGCCATTGCGAAAGTCGCTGATTGTCTTCCCGTAATCGTGCGTACGATCCACGGCCGCGGCACGCACGCGGATGGTGTATTTCCCGCTGTGCAAAACGCCGCCCTGTCGTAGGAGCGGCAGAAAGCCGACGTGCCCGCCGCGGTAGTGCCGGCCGTAGAGGTCAGTGTATGGAGCCTCGGGAACAAATCGGAACCGGTCCACCTGAAAGAGCTTGGGCAATTCCCTGGCTTCTTTTCCTTCAAAATAGAATGGTGATTTTTGAGCGTAAGCCTTTATTTCAGGCTTGGGGCCAAAGTGAGTGGCGCGTTTAACCGCCGCCTCGGCCGCAGGGAGGTATTTTTGCAACAGCAGGCCAGAGGTGACGAGTTGGGCGCCGTCGTTGTCGAAGCCCTCGGCCGTTACTTCCGCAGGAAAATCCTCTGCCGGGTTCCAGGCGTCAATATTCAGACTGAGCAGGTCGCTGATGGTTTTTTGATACTCCACTTTGTTCAGGCGACGGAGAGTCGTGTGTCGGCCGGCCCCGGCGAATTTCTCGCGGGCACCAGCGATGGCCTCGGTCATGGTCTTAACCGCAACGAGGCGCTCTTCCTGGGTGGGTTGATCTTCGTCCTCCGGCGGCATCTCCCCCAGGTTGAGCTGGTCGACGATCTCCTGCCATTGCTCCTGATGCCGGAAATCTTTGATGGTATTGGGCAAGGTATCAAAACGGCGCTTGGCCTTTTGCTTCTCCGGTCCGTGACACTTGTAGCAGTACTGCTTGAGGAAGGTTTCGGGCAACTCGGCATGCAGCACATCTGCTGAGAAGAGTCCAAGGAGGGCAATCGTGATGAGATGTGAGCGACTCATGGTTTAGGAAAAGTCCATCTGTGAAAAAGTGCCGTTGCTCTTGCCAAATCTCTCTCGCTCGATACCGAACCATTGCAGGGATGACAACCAGAGGTTCGACAAGGGCACGCGCTTGTGTTTGTCCGCGGGACAGACCACGTGGCCCTGATGCTTGAGCCCGCCGCCGGCCAGGAGCACAGGCAAATCCTTGTTGCTGTGCTTCGAGCCATCGCTCATACCGCTGCCCATGACCACCAGGGTGTCGTCGAATATCTTTGCCTCCTGCAGACCGTCGAAGAGCCGGTTGACCTGGGTGAAGATGTAATCCTCCACCACCTTAAGCTGTTCCAGCTTGTTCTCGCCCTTGCTATGGTGCGAGAGGCCATGGTAGCCAGAGGTGACGTTGTCCAGGTCGGAGGTCGTAAATCCCATGGGAATCTCGAAGGTCGCGACCCGGGTGGAGTCGGTCTGCAGCGCCAGTGTCAGCAGATCGAAGAAAAGCGGCATTTCCTCGATGTGCATGCGTTCTTCATCGGTCACCGCTTTGATGCCCGGCTTGGGCTTCGGCTTGTCGAGCCAGGCCTCGGACATCTGCAGTCGGCGCTCCACGTCGCGCACCGATGTCAGGTACTGGTCGAGCTTGTCGCGGTCGGCGCTGTTCAGATCGCCGTGGAGGGATTTCGCGGAGTCACGAAGCGCATCGAGGACACTCCCCCGATGACCCAACCGCGTTCGCTCCAAGTCGCGCTCGGCTTTTGAACTTTGAACGAAAAGGGCTTCGAACAGACGGGCGGGATTGTTCACCGGCGGGATTCGCACGCCCGTGCGAGTCCAGCACATATCCGTGCCCCCCGCCAGTCCGGCGGTGATCGAGGGGAAACGGGCGGTGCTGCCGCTGTGTTCGGCGGCTACCTGATCCAGGGAAATATTCTTCTCGGGGAAACCTCCCGATTCCTCCTTGCGGATGCCACCACTTAAGAAAGCATGCACCCCTGAATGACCTCCATGCGCCCCATCATCCAGATTGGAAAAAACCGTGAAATCCTTACGGTGCTTCTCGATATTCTTCAAGGTCTGGCTGCTGACGTAGTCCGCGCCGGCCTCCTTCGGGAAGAATGCCTGGGGATAAAAGCCCAGGTGATTACCGATGGCCAGAATCCGTCGGGGCCGCTGCGGCTGCGCCCCACGCGCCCAACTCTCCAGCATCGGCAGGGCCAGCGCCACGCCAACTCCCCGCAAAAAACTGCGGCGGTCGATCGAATGTAAGTTAATTGAACGCATGTTACTTATTATTTCCCCTCAGCGATTCAGAATTATCCGACCGCGGCCGCCTAAAACCACCGCGCCCTCAATAAATGAAAAGGGGAAACAACCAAAGATTTACTAGCTTTTTTGAAGAAAACTTTTACTCCTTATCACTTCCTTGAGTAACGACCTCAGTCTGAAATTCTTATTCGCTGTCTTGTTTATGATTCGATCGATGGTCAGCGTATCGCCGGGCGTCAATTCGCGAGAAAGCGCGAACC
>Ga0066836_10000995_pt1 | contig 14575 bp, 14 predicted proteins | sample ETNtaG_18_FD_71568 | JGI IMG/M metagenome (GOLD analysis project Ga0066836, IMG submission 71568) | Marine microbial and viral communities from oxygen minimum zone, Eastern Pacific Ocean - ETNP201302SV91 | ecosystem: Environmental > Aquatic > Marine > Oceanic | place: Pacific Ocean: Eastern...
GTGGTGTTCACCTTGCTAATTGATGCCCCAAGGCTGGCTAAGTACTCTGCTGCTGCAGAAGAAGTTGTTTGATTCAGGCGATAAATCTTCGAGACCTGAGGACCAAATGTCTTACTCGCAACAGCACTACCAACAAGCAAAGTGCGACCTTCTAGCTTGCCCTGTAATCCTGATGCCAACAGAACCCCATTTAAGGCACGAGCATAACTCTCATTTTGGAAAGCCATCGACACCTTCTTATCTCCACTATTAACTTGTGCTGTCCCTGATTTCTCCACCTCAGTAGATGTTCCAGATTCCGAATCATCTCCGACATAAATAAATCCATAACCTCCCAATCGAGCAATAGACATCAAGGCATCCTTGGCAGGAGCGTTATTCAAAGTAAGCGTCACTGGAGGACCACTCACCTGCACAAAACTGCGGTTACTGAGCACCATGGTGCCCACAGCCATATCTCCCAATGGAGGTGCCACAGCACGTTGTCGCAAAGGCGGTACATACGCCGCCTGAGGCACCCGCCCTGGCGTCTGCAAATCCAAGCGACCAGTTTGCACTGTCGGGCCAGCTAATCCTGAGAAAGTAAGAATTAAATTGCGACCGTCGGCACTCACCACTGGTTCCAACATCGGCCTACCGGCCACCCCCTCAACCTTCAACTGATAGCTCTCACCCGATCCCGAAAGGCTCACAGACTGCAGCCCAAACTCCGGCATCGATACCTGCTGCGGACCACGCCGAAGTCCTGGTGTGCCCTGAGTGCGCAGCTGGCCTTCCCAGCTCTGCCCAGACTGTCGCTGCTGCAAAACGGGCTGTGGGCCCACCCCTTCAATGACAACCTCAATGCTGTCTTGAGAGCGCCGCAACTTCAGCTCCATAGCCCCCTGAGTCCTTGCCTGGACTGGTCGAGGCATCACCAAGCCACCGGCCATAGACATGCCATACAAGCCAAGGGCGGCAAGCAAAGGCACCAGTCGCTGGGAACGTGACATACAGCTACCCAGGCTCGATCTGGCACACAATCTGCACCGATGGTATCGATCGATTTCGCTGCCAGCTAGGGGGGCTCAGGCTTCTGGAGGTAATCCCTCCTCAGGATCAATAATCCTCATCTCACCTTCCCTTGAAGGAACTGAGGCTGCTTTGTCATAGAAAGTCAGCGTCAGCTTGAGTTGAGTAAGTGCTGGTCCCTTCGCTTTACCATCCTCCCCCTGCTTGGGATCAAGTGCTATGAGCTCAAGATTGCTGGGTTGGACCACTAATTGCAAAGCTTCAATGCCTCTAAGGAAAGACTGCAGGCCCTCAAAAGATCCGCGCGCCTTAAAGATCACGGCTGTCTTCTCATAACCACGAACTGCCAAAGGATTCTTAGCGTCAATCTCTTCTTGATCTGACTTCGGGTTGCTACCCGGAGGTTTTTCATCAATAGCCGCTGATGATGAGGGGGGGGCTACTGACACAGGCTCATAGAGCTCGAGCACCACCCCTGTAGCCATCGATTCACGGCTCAACTGGGCCAAAAAAGTTTGGATTTTGTCCTTGCCTGCCACCAGATTGACCAGCACAGCCTGCTTTTGCTGAACCATTGCCAGCTGTTCAGCTGCTGTCTTCAACTTGCCAGGCAACAAATTTATTGATGCCTGTTGCTTACGCAAATGCTCCAAGCGTTGCTGCTGACTTTCCAACCGATCCACGCTGGGCATCACAACCAGACAAGTCAACAAACCAGCTACCAAGCCACCTGCTAGCAACGGCACACCTACTAACACACGCTCGCGTGTGATTTTGCGCCGCCAGCTAGGTAGCCCTGGACTGAGGTTCGTCATGGAGCAACCCCATAGCGCTCAAGTAGTTGATAGCGCTTCACTAAACCACTCGCACCCAACTCACGCAGATCCTGCAAAGAAGGCCTGACCTTGGGATCCAAAGACACATCAATGCTGAATTGAACGAATTGTGCATCCTTACTATCCGCATCCTGGCTATCACCATCCCTCTCCACTTTCACAACCTTCACCCCATCGCGTTTCACCATTGACAGAGCTGAAAGGTTTAATTTCAAGGCATTAATGGCTTCACCAGCCCCCATCAAGCCGAGATCCCTAGCTTTGCCTTTGATGTTGATCCGCTCTTCCTCCACGGAAACTTCCGTCAGTTGGATACTGGCCGGCGTCTCCAATCGCAACTGTTCCATCAGTGCAGAACTCGCTTGAGCGGCGACTAATTGCTCAGCAATCTTGGTGTTGTCCTGACGCATAACCGCTGTACGAGCCTCCATCTGCTTGAGTTTTGCTAAATCACGCTTCAACCGTTTTTCCAATGGCTGCAAGCGATCAAGCTCTACCTGTTGCCTCTCTTGCTGCCAGGCAAACCAAGCAGCCACTACTAAAACAATCATCACCAACAGCGCTCCAAAGCCAGCTCCTTTCCAAAGCAATAATCGCGGCTGGGTCGCAGGAGCAGGTTGAGCAGTCAGGCCCTCCTCTAAGCGACGTTCGTGCAATAAATCCAACCCAGGCCCATTAGTTGAAGCCATCAGAGTTGCTCCCATGCGCCGGCTAGAGCTAAACAGGCCAAAGCGGCAAAGTCACCCTTCCAGAAATCAGTTTCAGGGCCTTCTAGAACGGTTGACCCGTCTCCAGGTAGCCAAATCTGCTCTTGGCTTAAGCATTCAGCTTGGCCTTGAGAATTCAAAGCCAAACGAAGTTTCTGCTGATCAACAGCAGCGGCTGTTATCCACCATGCCAAAGGCAGAGCACTACCACTGTGCTGATGCCATGCCTGCAAGACCTCATCAACCTCATTCAAGAGCTCATCAGGCGAATCCCCACCAAGAAAAGAAGTCGAAAGAGCATGGTCTAGCTCTGGCAAGCCGCCACGCAATAGCAGCAAACGCCAGCGCCCATCATGTTTCACCAGCCAAACCAAATCACCCTCAAAGTTTTTAGTGGCCTCACGCACAGTCCGCCAAGCGGCCGTGAGCATCCACTCAAGACCCAGTAGTGGCAAATCAGCCGCCTCGATCACATCTACCCAGGCATTCACCATCAACCTGTCAGTGCGCACCGCCAAAGACATCGCCGTTGGACTGTTCAAAGATGAGCAGAGCTGCAACGATTTCACAGTCAAATATGAATCCGCCAAAGCAAATGGCCAGTTCAACTCAGGGCTGAGCTTTCGCAGGGCCTTTACCTGATCCTCATCGGGTTCACCATCAGGCCAGCAAAGCAAACGCCATTGACAACTCTGCATCGGTAACAACATCTCCAACTGGCCCCCCTGAATACCTATATCCAGCAGCAAGTCCGCCAATAACTCACCCAAGGCCTCACGCTGCATCGGCAAACCTGCACGACAAAGACCCTGAGGCAGTGGCACATGGCGAAGAGTCAGACTCTCACCCTGTTGCCAAAGCAGTACTAGAGCAGTCTCGTCAACAGCAAGCAGAACACGTTGCGACGAAAGCCACCGCTCCGCCATGGACTGCAGCTGCTCCAGCTGAGGAAAGCGTTCGCGTAGATCAGCCAACACCACGCAGAGGCACCCACGCTCTGGAGAAAGGGTATCGGCTACTGCCAGGGAGCGCCGCTACCGACTGCCTCCGACACATTGCGAAAACCGTGGCGATCTAACTGATTAATAATCCCCTCCAAAATATGTGGAACCAAATCTGGACCCTTAAAAATCCAGCCTGTATAAAGCTGCACCAGGGAGGCACCAGCGCTGATCCGCTCCCATGCAGCCTCTGGCGAGTCGATTCCTCCCACACCGATTAGTGGCAACGCCGGACCTGCCGTAGCCCGCAGCCGCCGAAGTACCTCTAAGGCTCGTTTACGTAATGGCGCTCCACTTAATCCACCAGCCTCCTGAGCCAAAGTGCGACCGGTATTGGCAATAACTCGCTCTTGCAGACCTAAGCGATCAAGGCTGGTATTAACAGCAATGACACCTGCTAAACCCTCCTCATAGGCCAGCCGTGCCAACCCATCAATGGCTTCATCAGCAAGATCTGGAGCAATCTTCACCAGCAGCGGCGGGCAACCTGGCAACCGTCGCAAACGCTCTACCAGTCGCCGCAACTGACTGGAATCTTGAAGGTCACGCAAGCCGGGAGTATTTGGAGAGCTCACATTGATCACTGCATAGTCAGCCAATGGCGCCAGCAACTGGAGCGACAAGGCATAGTCATCAGGAGCCAGCTCTAGCGCAGTAATCCTGGATTTGCCCAAGTTAAGACCCAACACAGCAGGACGTTGACCCGCTGAAGGCAGGGCTTGTCGCTCCAAAGTGCGACGCATCATCTCAGCACCATTGTTATTGAAACCCATCCGATTCAAGGCGGCCTGCTCTGCAGCCAAACGAAAAAGTCGAGGCCGAGGGTTGCCGCTCTGAGCATGCCAAGTAACAGTGCCGAGCTCAGCGAAGCCAAAGCCAAAGCGATCCCAAATGCCGGCCGCCACACCGTTTTTATCAAAACCAGCCGCAAGGCCAACAGGATTGGAAAACCGACAGCCAAACAACACCTGCTCAAGTCGCAGATCACTACGTTGCAGATCCATGGCTAAAGACGCCAAGACACCTGAAACTCCTGGCCAATTCCTACAAGCAGACGCCTGGCCAAGAGCACTCAATGATGCTTGAACCAACTGCTCAGGATCTATGCCCTGATCATTAGCAAGTACAGGCCCTAGCCACCGCCGGTAAGCCCCACCGATAGAGAGCAACCTTGCAGGTGATGGCTCTGCCATCCTGGGCCTCCTTAAATCTGATCCGATCCTGCCGCGAAGCGACGCAACCGCCAGCGACCTTCATCCACTGGCTCAATTAACCAATCTCGCCAGCGCCAGGAAGCCTTCTTCCGCTCAAGCTTTGCCATAGGTTGCTCCACTAATTGAGCCAACTCAGCCAGGCTTAATCCATAGCTACCCTCAGCCAAGCGATCAGCCAGCTCAAGCCGTGTTAAAAGCTGCTGCAAGTTAGCGGGAGCAAGATCTTCTCCATCGCTGGCCTCTTCTATCGGCTCAACAAGGCCAACTGACTTAGAGGTAATCGCCCGTCCACTCTTCAACGCTGGAACACCTCCTTTAGAAAAGCTCACCGCGATCTGATCGACCCGTTCGTTATCAGGGTCACCGCTATGTCCTTTGACATACGCCAAAGAAACACCCTCAATGCGAGCACGATCCAATGCCTGCCATAGATCCTGATTGAGTACTGGCTTACCGGCAGCAGTGCGCCAACCCTTGCGCTTCCAACCCACCATCCACTTGCCCAAACCATCAATCAAATATTTGCTATCGGTGCGGATCTTTAAATCAGGGTGACAAGGAAGTTCTTGCAGCCGTTCTAGAACAGAAAGGGCAGCCTGAAGTTCCATGCGGTTATTGGTCGTGGCAGCTGAATAGCCTCCAAACTCCTCGACACTGCCATCCTCAAAACGAAGCAATGCACCCCAACCTCCAGGCCCTGGGTTTCCACTACAAGCCCCATCTGTGGCAGCAGCTACAACCCTTCCACTTCCTTCACGCATTTGAGAAGTCTCTTCTGATTTGGTACAACACGGTTCGCTGGTCCATCAAAAGTCAGCTGTCATGTCGCGAACCTACCCTGAGCTGCACGTGAGACTAAAGAAGCCACCCAAAAGGTTGTTAGCGCTAGGCCTGGGCTTTTTTGCTTTTCTGATGCCACTTCCGGCAGTTACTAAAACAATTTTCGACAGTCAGCCTCTCAATCAGGAACGCTTTGTCGTGTTAGCCCAGGCAGTAGGAGTAAATCGCTGGAAACTACTTTTAATCGAACAGATCAAGCCGCGGCCGCTGTGCTGGAAAAACCGTCAAGACGGTTTAGTAGAACCAACCCTGAATAACTTCAACTTTGCCGGCATCTGCAACCGCTACCTAGATAGCAACAGCTATTCCCTACGAAGTAGCGGCGAAGACGTGGCTCAACGCTTTCGCCTGCGGATCACACAAAACGTTAAAAGCCTTGAGCTAACAGCACTTGAACCTAATCAAAACGTCCCAATCATTGTAGCCAAAGCAATACTCCCTAAACGCAATCGCAATGCATTTGTGAAGTTGAAACTAGAGCCAGGCTGGAAACTCGAACGACGCACATACAAAAGACGCACTCTTAGCCACGTCTACTTTGCTCATCCTGATCCAGTGAACCTCTTAATTGCCAAAGCATCCGCTAGTCAAAGACCTGCCGTATTTGATCAATTAGTAGCGCCCAGTGCACCTCTTCCACCCAAGCTCTCGAACAGCAACAACAGCTTCACCAGAGGCAAAGGACCTATACGACTCGTTGTAATCCCTTTTCAACAATGAAACGAGTCAGCACATAAAGGACAGTTAATAGAGCGTACCTTCAGCCGAGTATTTACAAAGGCCTCCCCATAACATCTTTATGTGTGAGGGGTGCAATAGACACTCTGGGGTCGAAACAAGGAAAGACTCCTGGAGGCGCTCCACAAAAAAGCTCTGCCAAAGGCAGAGCTTTTTTCATGCTTTTGCTTACTCTTATAAACAGCCGGCCCGAAAGAACCGGCTGAAAATAAATAAGCGTAGGAATTAACAACCAGACTAAAAATAATCCAGTTAATTAATTGAGACTGACCTTACCGCCAACCTCCTCGATAGCCTTTTTAAGGGCCTCAGCTTCATCCTTAGCGATACCTTCTTTGATGGTCTTAGGTGCAGCTTCGACCATAGCCTTGGCATCACCCAAGCCGAGTCCAGTCGCTTCACGTACAGCCTTGAGAACCTTGATTTTGGCTGCAGCGTCGAAACTCTCCAGCACAACATCAAATTCGGTCTTCTCTTCGGCAACTTCACCACCAGCGGCACCAGCGGCACCAGGAGCGGCCATCACAACACCTGCAGAAGGTGCGGCAGAAACACCAAAAGCTTCCTCTATTTGCTTAACCAGCTCAGAAGCCTCAAGCAAAGAAAGGGTTTTTAGCGAATCAAGAATTTCGTCGGTTTTTTTAGACATGGTTGGGATTCAGCAACAGATCAATGAGAAATAGTTGAGTCGAAGAAGTTCAGCTCTCGCCGCTCTCGGCGTGCTGATTAAGCGCCCTGGCAAGACCGGAAGGAACCTCGTTAATACCCACAGCAACCTTGGTAGCCAAAGCGTTGAGGGAACCTGCGATCTGCGCCATCAGAACTTCCTTGGTTGGAAGATTGCCAATAGCTTTGATCTCATCCTGTGAGAGGAGCTGACCTTCAAAAAGACCGCCCTTCGTCTCGGATTTTTTGGTGTCCTTCTGAAAAGCCTGTACGGCCTTAACACCACCACCAACATCGCCCTTGATCAGAACGAAAGCATTGGTGCCAGTCAGTAAGGAGTCGAGATTCGACCAGGCACTATTTCCATTTATGGCGCGGCGCATCAAGGTGTTTTTAGTCACCTTGCACACCCCGCTGCTGGCCTGCAAACGAGTTCGCAGATCAGACATTTCCTTAATAGAAAGACCCTGATAATCCAGGACCAGTGCCATTTCGGCCTCGCCGAGAAGCCCTTTAAGCTCTTCGACGATCTGTTGCTTGCTCTCCAGCGTGCGGCCCATAGGAATTGGATCGGGGGAACAAGCTGGACACGCGGGCATCAAGTGCTCCAGAAGGAGCAGAGGCCGCGTGTCGATCCAATCCCTAAGGGAAAAACCGTCGCGTCTGCCTCGGCAGGACTTAAGACAAGCTCAACTGATGCACGAGCATCAGCAAAAGATTGCTACCTGCTGTCTTTGGCCGGGCGCGTGCCCGTTGGCTTTCGCCAACTTTTAACCATACAACAACAAGCTCAACCTTCTTGTTCGATGTCCTGAAGAGAAGTCACATCAACTTCCACTGAAGGGCCCATCGTGGAAGTGACATACAAACTCTTCCAATAACGACCCTTCGCACCACTTGGCTTGTTGCGGTCAATGGTTTCCTGCAAGGTCTTGAGGTTCTCTAACAAGGCATCTGCCGAAAAACTTGCCTTGCCAAAACGCACATGCACGATGCCAGCACGATCTGCTCGGAACTCCAACTTGCCTGCCTTGAACTCTTTAATCGCCGAAGTTATATCAGTGGTTACTGTCCCGGCTTTGGGGTTAGGCATCAAGCCGCGAGGACCTAGCACTCGACCCAGCTTGGCAACCTTGGGCATCATGTCAGGGGTGGCGATCAAAAGATCGAAATCCATCTCTCCCTTACTGATCCTTTCCACTAAATCATCATCCCCAGCAAACTCAGCCCCGGCTGCCTTTGCTTCAGTCAACTTCTCCCCCCTGGAGATCACAGCGATCCGTATGGTCTGACCAGTGCCCTGAGGCAGGGCAACAGTGGTTCTCAACTGCTGATCAGTGTACTTAGGATCAATCCCCAAGCGGACATGTGCCTCGATGGTTTCATCGAACTTGGCGTTGGCGTTCTCCTTGACGAGTTGAATGGCCTCAAGCGGCTCATAAACCCGGTCTTCAACTTTGACAAGGAGAGCAGCGATGCGTTTAGAAGGTTTTGGCATAACAGATGGGGTGCAAGCGACACAACGTGTCTCCCCCGAAAAAGGTGAACAAATGAACGATGACGACGGACGCTAAATGAGTGTCAATCGCTGATGGCAACTCCCATGTTGCGGGCGGTACCTTGAATGATGCGCATGGCCGATTCAATGCTGGTGCAATTGAGATCTGGCAACTTGGTCTTGGCGATCTCCTCAAGCTGAGAACGGCTGATGGAGCCGACCTTGCCATGGGCAGATTCACCAGAACCCTTTTCGATCCCAGCAGCTTTTGTGATCAGCACAGAAGCTGGGGGGGTCTTGGTGATGAATGTGAAACTACGGTCTTCAAAAACCGAAATCTCAACCGGAATCACAAATCCGGCCTTGTCCTGCGTGCGAGCGTTGTACTCCTTACAGAACGCCATGATATTTACCCCATGCTGACCAAGGGCAGGGCCCACCGGCGGCGCGGGATTGGCTTTGCCAGCCTGTAAGGCCAGCTTGATCACAGCTACAACTTTCTTGGCCATCAGTGAGCGTAATTGGACGACTGCGGATCACCTGAATCTTTAGGACAGGTGCGGCGAGGTAGGGAACTACCTCTTTGGCCGCCCTCCGCAGGGAGACGGCCGCCGCTGAGTTAATTCTGCTTAGTGATTTGAGAAAACTCCAATTCCACAGGTGTTTCCCTACCAAAGATTGAGAGAAGAGCTTTGAGTTTGCTGCGCTCTCCAGACACCTCGATGACCTCCCCTTGAAAGTCCTTAAAAGGCCCTGAGGTGACAAGTATCTGATCACCCTCAGCAAGATCGACCTTAACAAGCGTCTTCTTCTCAGCAGCCCGTTTGAAGATGCGATCCACCTCCTGACGACTTAACGGTCGAGGTTTGATATGACCACGTGCTTTCCCAGTAGCACGGCGGTCCTCAGCTCCAACGAAGTTGATCACATTGGGGGTGCTTCTTACCGCCATCATCGTGTCTTCATCAAGGACCATCCGCACCAACACATAGCCCGGGAAGACCTTCTCCTCAGTGGACTGACGACTGCCATCTTTTTTCAATTTCACCGCTGGTGTCTGGGGTATTTCGATCTCCAAGATCCTGTTACTCACACCCAGGGTGACGGCACGCTGCTCAAGCGTTGCTTTCACCTTCTTCTCACAGCTAGAAGCGACCTGCACGGCATACCAGCGCGCAACTGTTGTTCTAGCAATAGTTGCAGAGCCCTGGATACCCTCATCTGCCGCGTTGGGAGCCGGAAGATTTAATACCTCAGACGGTTCTTGTGGTGTGAGCTCGAGGTCTGACACTGGCGCGGGATAGAAAGCGAACGATTGAAAAAAGACGGCAAAACCGCCCTATGAAGTCAAAAAATCTGTGACGACGCCCAGCTGTAAAACCGACTCACAGCAGCGATGACTGCAGCCGAGAGGCTAACCATCAATATCACCGCGATGGATTCGCTGAACAGCTGCTGGCGACTGGGCCATACCACCAGCTTCAACTCCTCGTATGTTGCGGGGAGAAACCCACTCTTACGAGTAGGCTCTGCCTCAGCAGATTCGCTGAGGTCTGTGGTTTCCTCGGAAGTGGGGCTGGTCACGGAGCTTAGACCGGTGGCTAAAGCCGGTGCTGAAGCACATGCCGGCAAACAAATACATTAACGGACTACCAGTCTTAGTCCTCAAGAATGAACTGAAATGGTTCAGAGGGCTGGGCACCTGATACCACCCGAACGGCCCGTACCCCATTGAAGCGCTCTTCTAGTAATTCCGTAGCCAACGGGTTCTCAAGACGACGTCTCAGCACACGCCGCAAAGGCCGTGCACCATATTCCGGCTCATAACCTTGCAGTGCCAAAGCCTCCACAGCATCATCATCTACACGCAACTCAAGACCCTGCTCAGCAAGAAGGCTTGAAAGATCAGCCAACTGCAGCAGCACAATCCTCTGTAGATCATCAGCTCTGAGCGGCCGAAAGCGAATAACCTCATCAATGCGATTCAAAAACTCAGGTTTGAATTGCTTGTTCAAGGCCTGGTCAACCTTCTGAGCAAGGCTCTGAGCAAGAGAGTCCTCGTCCGCACCCTCCTGTTGCGCCAACCGAGACGCATCAAGGATGGCGCGACTGGCCAAATTGCTAGTCATCACAACCACTGTGTGACAGAAATCCACCGTGCGCCCCTGGGAATCAGTGAGACGACCATCGTCAAGAAGCTGCAAGAGCACGTTGAACACATCGGGATGAGCCTTCTCGATTTCATCTAGAAGCAACACCGCATAAGGGCGACGACGCACTGCTTCAGTGAGCTGGCCACCCTCCTCGTAGCCGACATATCCCGGAGGAGCCCCCAGTAGACGCGCCACGGCATTGCGCTCCATGAATTCACTCATATCGAGCCGCACAAGCGCCTCCTCCTCATCAAACAACAAGGCCGCAAGCGCTTTGGCTAATTCTGTTTTACCCACGCCTGTAGGTCCAAGGAATAGGAATGAACCAACAGGTCGACGGGGATCCTTCATGCCTGCTCGAGCACGGCGAATAGCTGCCGCCACTGCCTGAACCGCTTCAGGCTGACCAATCACCCGCTCACCCAGGTGGACCTCAAGATCCAACAACTTTTGCCGTTCAGCAGCAAGCAATCGCTGTACGGGAATACCAGTCCAACGGGCAACGACATCAGCAATGTCCTCAGCTTCCACCTGTTCACGCAGAAGCGCCGTACCAGAGTTCTTAGCGGTGGCGAGTGTTTCTTCTAGGTCAGCGCGCCTTTGCTGTACTCCATGCAACTGGTCATATTGAAGACGAGCCGCCGCCTCCAAATCACCAATTCGCTCCGCCTCGACAATGGCATTGCGTAGATCCTCGTCCTGTTGCAACAACTCCCGCAGCTCTGCCAGATGATCTCGTTCCACCTGCCAGCGCTCACGTAAATCCTCTAGCTGAGACGCCGCTGAAATCCGCGCAGCCTGTAGCTGCACCCGCTCAGCCTCTGGTGCCTGCTCAGCCGCCAATACAGCAAGTTCGAGACGGCGTAGCTCCACCTCAGCCTCTTCAACTACCTGAGGTTTAGAGGTGACGTCCATCTTGAGCTGCGCTGCTGCCTCATCGATCAGGTCTATGGCCTTATCTGGTAAGCAGCGATCACTGATGTAGCGATCAGCCAAACGATTCGCTGCCGTAACCGCGTCATCAGTGATCGTGACGCCATGGTGAAGTTCATAGCGCTCTTTTAAACCCCGCAATATTTCAACGCTCAATTCAAAACTGGGCTCCTTAATCAAAACCTGCTGAAAGAGCCGATTAAGAGCCTGATCCTTCTCGACCGTACGGCGATAGTTCTCAGGGGTCGTAGCGCCAATGCAGCGCAAATCACCTCTTGCTAAAGCCGGTTTTAGCAAGCTGCCTGCATCAGCACTGGAACGATCGCTGCTTACCACCGTGTGTAGTTCATCGATGAACAACACCACACCTGCATCAGGATCGCTTACCTCACTCAGCACAGACCGAAGCCGTTCCTCAAATTGACCACGGAATTTGGCACCAGCGATCAATGCCCCGAGATCAAGAGCTATCAACCGCAAACCTTTCAAAGAATCAGGAACTTCACCAGCCACAATGCGTTGAGCCAAGAGCTCAGCAATGGCTGTTTTGCCCACGCCGGGAGCACCAATCAATACCGGATTATTCTTGCTACGACGAGACAAAACCTTGATCAGTCGGCGGATCTCGGGATCCCGACCGATCACCGGGTCGAGCTGTCCTGCCTGAGCGGCAGCGGTGAGGTCACGACCATAAGCATCAAGAGCCTTAGGTTCTTGTTGAAGTTGCAACGAAGTCGGCTCCGCCACCACCCCAAGGAGTTCTGGACTTGGTGGTGGGGCAGGCGAAGAGACCACAGGCCTCGCGATAGGGGTAACTGATGAAGAAGGAGGCACAGCTGCTGGTTTAGGAGCTGGGGGAGGAGGAGAAGGTGGCGTTGAAGAGCGAACCTGGCGTCTCCCCTTAGGCATGCGCCGCAACTCTGCTTCCAATCTTTCACTAGGCATACCTAGCCCTTCAAACAGCTCTGCCCCGATGCGCGGATCCCTCCCTAAAGCAATCAGCAAATGAGAAACATCAATCAACCTCGAACCCCAACGAACCCTTGAACGTTCAGCTTCTTCAAGTAGATCTTCAAGGTCATCACCAATGAACAACCCATCACCTTTAGCCATAGGCTGCTCAGCCAAAAACCCTTCCAATTCATCCAACAGCGCGGCCGAATTAATTGGTAGAGCTATTACCCAAGCGCTATAACGACGATCGCTGAACAGCACCTGGAGCAAGTGCTCAACATCCAGCTGACCATGACGCCAACGGCGAGCGACATCCTGACCAGCCAGCAATAAATCCCAGGCGTCATTACTGAAGAGATCAGGATCACTGGTAAGACTTCCCTGGGTGGAATTCGGCCGGCTGGTCTCAGAATGCATTGGCTTCAGCTTGCCTGCTCAGGAAAGACCAGTTGAATGAGCTCAACTTTGTAGCCATCAGGATCTTCTACAAAGGCAATCACGGTGCTGCCGTGTTTCATCGGCCCTGGTTCTCGCACCACCCGCCCACCTCGCTTTGAGATAGCTAAGCAGGTGGATTGAATGTCCTCCACACCCAAGGCGATGTGGCCGTAGCCCTCTCCTAGCGCGTAGTGGTCTTTATCCCAGTTGTGGGTTAGCTCCAACACAGTGGTATTGCTCTCCTGGCCATAACCCACAAACGCCAAGGTAAAGCGACCAGATGGATAGTCCTTTCTCCGCAACAAACTCATTCCTAGAACCTCGGTGTAGAAGCGCAGTGAACGATCCAAATCCCCCACCCTCAGCATCGTGTGCAACATCCGCATATTGAGCGACTCTTCCCTGTAAATCTCCGCTCATTCTGCGTCGTCCTGCGGCTTACAACAGCCCCAGCGACAGTAAAAGTGCCAAGCCGGTAGTGGCCAGGGGGGGGCAAACCATAGGATCCACGGAACTTCAATCCGTCACAGGTGATCGATTCCCTCGACCTCGTCATTGACACCATCGTGGCCAGAGAGGTTCTGGACTCCCGCGGCAACCCAACCGTTGAGGCAGAGTTATTGCTAGAAGGTGGTGCCATTGGCCGAGCAATAGTGCCAAGTGGAGCAAGCACCGGTGCTCACGAGGCCCATGAATTAAGAGATGGCGACAATCGCTATATGGGCAAAGGAGTAAACAAAGCGATAAGCCACATCGAGGAGAGAATTGCCCCCGCTCTCTGCGGACTCTCCTCCCTGGATCAAGCCACGGTTGATGGCTGCATGCAGGAGCTTGATGGCAGCGAGAACAAATCAAACCTTGGCGCCAACGCAATCCTGGCGGTCAGCATGGCCACTGCCCGCGCCGCTGCCAATGGATTGGGTTTACCCCTCTACCGCTACCTGGGAGGGCCAATGGCATCATTGCTGCCCGTTCCGCTGATGAACGTGATCAACGGTGGTGCCCACGCTGCCAACAATCTCGATTTTCAAGAATTCATGCTGGTGCCCCATGGGGCAAGCAACTTCCGAGAATCACTGCGCATGGGTGCAGAAGTGTTCCACACACTCAAAAGCCTGCTAAGTGCTCAAGGTCTATCCACAGCAGTTGGTGATGAAGGCGGCTTTGCACCCAACCTGGCCAACAACGATGCAGCAGGAGATCTGCTCATTCAAGCAATAGAAAAAGCAGGCTATTCGCCTGGTAAGGATATTTCCTTGGCACTAGATGTAGCCAGCACAGAGTTCTTTAAAGACGGCTGCTATGCCTTTGGGGGTGGGAGTTACACCAGCACCGAAATGGTGAATGAGCTCGAAAAACTTGTTGACCGCTACCCAATCATTTCGATCGAAGATGGACTAGCAGAAGATGATTGGCAAGGTTGGGCCCTACTCACAAAAAAATTAGGGAAGCGTATCCAACTGATAGGTGACGATATTTTTGTAACTAGTACTAAACGCCTACAACAAGGCATTGACCAAAACGTAGCCAATTCGATCCTGATCAAGGTGAATCAAATTGGCTCGTTAACCGAAACACTGCAGGCC
>Ga0066836_10000996_pt1 | contig 14573 bp, 32 predicted proteins | sample ETNtaG_18_FD_71568 | JGI IMG/M metagenome (GOLD analysis project Ga0066836, IMG submission 71568) | Marine microbial and viral communities from oxygen minimum zone, Eastern Pacific Ocean - ETNP201302SV91 | ecosystem: Environmental > Aquatic > Marine > Oceanic | place: Pacific Ocean: Eastern...
TGAAGGTTTGTTAAATTTTTTGAGTTGTGGTTCACATATACAAGTTCCAGAAACATCAGATTCAGTAGTTGTTATGTATGTTACTCTTCCTATCCAATTAGTTCCAGTTATACCAGCGTTAGTTGCTACATAATCTCCAACATGGAGTAATCTCTTTCCAGTAACTGATCTTCCAGAAGTCCAACTAATTTTCACTGCCTGTTGTTCTTCAGGTGAAGTTATGACAAATGATCCTGTAAGATATCCAGAGTTAATTCCACTTGCACCAGCTAATCCATCAAAGCCACCACCATCTGTATTTTCATTTGTTGATTGTGGTACAATTCTAATTATATTTCTTAAATCTTCGTTTTGTTTTCGTAATATTCGTTGATCCCTTGCATCACTTGGTACTTCGTAACTCATTATCCACTCACCACGAATTTCCTGAACCCTGCTACTTCTGCACGATAACCACCATGATCAAATGTATGTGTTACACTTGAAACAGTAAACTTGTTCAAGTTTTCCCAATAATCGGCATTTGAATCAGGTTGTTTGTTTGAACCAGCCTTTAATGCTTGATATGTATAATCACCATGACTTACATTATTACCAACTGAATATGATGTTGATGAACTCCAGTCTGGATATAATGTTTTGTTTGATACATTTTCAGGAACTCTACTTCCCTTAACCTTGAATGAATGACCAAATTTCAATCTCACATCACCAGCACAATTTATGTGTGCTGTTTGTGGAAAGAATTTCTTTCTAGTTGCCTTTGCAATTGCTTTTGTTTTTAAATTTAGGTAATCCTGTTCTGTTCCATCATTTTCAACAACTGTTCTTGGATTTGTTAATTGTGTATCGCTTGAAGTTGCTACTAAATCTTTTACAAAGTGGAAATCATCAAGTGCTATTTTTGCACTAAATCTAATATAGTTTGCTGTGAATGGTGTGTTTCTTGGTAAAATGTTTAATGCTACTAGTGGTTGTGTTATTGGTCGTGCAAAAAGATTCCACCAGTTATTTCCTAAATTAGATACTTGATCTTCACCGTGATCCCATGCTCTTTCAACACCGTTTTTGTATAAACCTACCTGTCCACCAATATATGCTTCGTCCAACTGTATACCCCAGAATTTCATATATTTCCAATCAACTTTAACACCTGTGTATTCTTTTTCCTTTAATGTATAATCAAATTGTGTTAGTGGAACACCGTCTATTAATTCACCCAATTCATCCCATCTGGCAAAAAACATATTTGCACGAGCCATTTCACCAATTGGTATTGAAACATCATCCCACTGATTATTTCTTCTTAACTTAAACTTGTGATACCAACATCTGTCGAATTTATCTATAATCCAAAATGTTAATGGAATTTCCTTTACACCCTCAACAATATATGTTCCTTCTGTATCTTGAAACATTCCAACTCTACACTTGAATGCAATTGAATTTATTACACCGTAATCTTCATCACTTGATCCTTTATTCCAACCTATCTGTCCATTTGAATCATAATCTAAATTATTTGTATCTAGAGTTCCTGTTGGTGGTTTTGCACCACCGCCTTCACCACCCCATAAATTTCCTATATCATGTTGATTTGTTGTTAGTCTTGGTAATAGAAAACTATTCCAAACCCAAACACCTCTTGAAGTTCTGTTTTGTGGTTTTGCACCACCCCATTCAGCCCAATTATATTTGAACTCTACAGCCTGTGCAGAAACTCCAGTAGCACCAGCTACCAATCCAACTCCTTCCACTACATGAAATGGTGTTGGTTTATCCAAATCACTAGCATTGGTGTTATCCCATCCAACTTGCCAATTGTTGCCTCCACCCATTCTGTAAATTTTAGCATCTTCTATTGATATAACTTTGTCACTAATTACAGCTTCTTCACTAAACACCCAACCACCAGATCCATTATTTTCTGTAGCATCCCATTCTGCAATTCTATTTATCTTTCCTGCAAATTCACCACTAGGTGTTGACATACCTGAACTATTTCCATCAATTAAAAATCTTTGACCGTCAAATTTTTCTTTAGTAGATACTGAACCACTTCCAGATCCACTTCCATTCCATCTTCTACCAGTTACTACCTTTGGAGTTACTGTTTCAAAATGATTTGTCATATCCTTTCTGTTATAGTTTGATCTAGTCATATTCCAATCCAGTGCATAACCTTCATATCCACTTGGTTTATCACTTGCACTTGCACCAGCTAAAGATTGTTTCCATACATCTACATCAGATGTGTATGGTGAATAACTGAAAAATGATGCTACGTCAGCTTTTAGTATTGATTTCATATGATACCAACCACTTGGAACACTTGAATCTGTTGCAGAATTAAAATAATTATTTGCATATGTTCCAGATTCTTTACACTGGAAAAATCCTATTTTAGTTGTAGAATGTTCTTTAGTAACAATTTCACCAACCTCATAATATGCAGACGAGTTTGTGTGAAATGGAGCCTGTTCTACAAAGTCTATTTCCCAATAAGTTCCAAGACTTGAATTTGCAAGTGGATCTGAAACGGTTCCACCACTATGATCCTGTAAACATTTTAGATATAATAATAAATCTGGTAAATTTTTATCTCCAGTGTATTGTGATTGTGTTGCTGAAATTTTATGTTTAACTAAATGATTTATTGCATACGTACTACTAGCACTCCATGTATCTCTATATCTTCCGTGTAGAATGTATGATGCAAACTTACTTCTAGCAACTGGTAGTGAACCAGAACTTTGACCACCATACATGATTACATGATTTTTATATCCTATATTATCCACCACTGTTGTATTTTCCTCATCAGTATCTTCCACACTTACCGCTAGTGGATCAATCACTACACCAGAATCTGTATCGCCAAATTTATCGGCAGTTATTTTTATATGGTTTGTCTTAGTTGCACTTGGTTCCATTTCAAAGTAATAATCATCAAAAGCACCACCACTAACCTGTGGGTTTGATATTAAATCTACTATACTTCCTAGTGCATCATGAATTGTAGCTGGTTGTGAAAATCTATAATTTAATTGTGGTGTATTTGGTAAGTTATTGACAGAACTACTATCAACTTTTATAATTCCAACCTGTTCGTTTGAACTATCCATTCTTTTCTGAAATGATTGTTTTGGTGTATCAAATAAATGCCAATCAGATGTGAGTTGTTCTTTGAAATGATGTGCAATTGAAGTAATGTTTATGTTTAGAATCTCACCATATGCACTACTCTGCATGATTGTTGGACTACCTATAATTCCACGTAATACAATTCCCTGTTCATTAGCATCTGTAAAATCCCCATCACCATTAAGATCCTGTTTGATTTGTATTTCTATAAGATAATTATTTTTGGTTTGTTCATCAACCAATATTGGACTTGCACGGACAAATGTTCCCTTCTCATCAATTCTTAATTTTAAACTTCCAGTGTTTACCTTACTAACACCTGTATTTGTTATCTCAGCCCTGATAAGCCAATCTGCAAGATTGTTTTCAGTATTTGGTATTACGCTATCTGTATAAATTGTTCTATTAGCATCTACACCGTTTTTTTGTAATAGTGTAACAAAAACTTTAGTTTGTGCCATCTACAAAGTTCCACCAAAGCCCAACTGTATTGTAAAGTCATATCTTGCTACATTTGGTGACCTATATCCAATTGTTGTGCTTATGATGTGTAAACCTTTTAGATTTGTAGGAGCAATATTGTACTGTGGTGCATTATCTACTTCCAATCCGAATATTCCATAAATATGATGTGCATCAACCTGTTTTATTTTTCTCATATTTCTTATTGTAGAAATTCCAGCTTCTGGTGCTTTCTTAAAAACACCGTTGATTGTTATTGTATATGATTCCAATCCATTTTCCTGAACGTTTACCTTTCTGGTTCCATCTTGGTTTGGAATCGGTGATCTTTTTATATTATTGGAATACACTTCATTAATTGATTCTAAGAGGTCGGTTGGAAAAGTAAATTCTAATTTCTGTCCACTTGGTAAGTTTTGTGGATCTGAATATGAAGTTCCACCACCATCATTATCGTCATCCTGTGTAGTCATTGTTCTATAATATAATAATCCGTTTGCCATATCTATTCCCCTGCGTATATTTGAATATGTCTAAGATGTCCATCACGTAAATCTCTCGTATTGAAAGCTCCACGAACTGCTCCCTGAACCATATCCTGTCCAGCATCGCCTGTAAAAATAACATTACCGTTTTTAATACTTGTTAGATAATTCAAACTTTGATATTCCTTAACCTGATTCTCAATAACTTTTCTGGTATCGAAAACTCCACCAGCTTGAAACTGCTCTTTTATTGTTGACATTATTTCATCAACTATTTTCTCAACCATTTCTAATGCAAATACAGCTATAGCACCATATACACCAGCTCTCATTGCCAATCCTTTTATTTTCTGCAATCCCATTCCAACAGGGTTTTTCATTTGTTGTCCAGTTGCCCATATGTTTGAAATATCCCCAGAATTTGACTTAAATTGTTTCATATCCTCTAGTTGTTTTTTCTCAAGGTCTGTCAGTTTTTTCTTATTCTTTTCTCTCTCTGATTTAGCCTCGTTAAGTAAAAATAATATTTCTTTTTGTCTTTCTTCCATTTCGTTTAATCTTTGTTCTGCATCACCGCTTATTTCTTTACCAGATGCTTCCCTAGCATTTTGTGTAACTGCATCAATTTCCTTAAAGTTTTTCCCCTCAAAAACCTTCATATTCTTTCTAATTATTTCAACGTTGGCTTCTGATTTATCTGCTATTCTTTCCAACTCATCTGCCTGAGCATTCATACGGTCAATATCTTCTTGGGCTATTCCTTCAGGTGTATCTAGATTAATTTCATCATCTACTGGCATAATTCATATTCCTCCAAAACTTTTTCCCTTCTATATCTACAATTATAACATAATGTTGTTCCATTATATACATTCAAAACTTCATGTTCATCCTCGCCACATTTTACACAATTATATGATTTCATCTTCTTAATTATTTGTCTTTCCTTAGCACGTTTTAGTGCAATTTTTCCTTCAGGTGTTTTTCTATATTCTTTTTGTTGTTCATAGATTGTATTTACACTTTCATACTCTCTATCCAAGTTATCCATACAAATAATATATATCTGCTAGTATATTAGCATAATATTTTATTTATGCCTACATTTTATTGGTAAAATTATGGCTAGTTCCCATAGCTCTACAGTGATGGCAAGTACAATTCCCATCCAAACCATCTTCATGAAAACATTTAACACATGATTTATCATCTGTATGTCTAACCACCCATAATGCTGTCACACTTCTTTTATGTTCATCGACACATGGTGTTTGTCCACAAGTTCCTTCAATTAGAAACTTACAATCTTTTTTTCTGCAAGAATGACATATGTGATGTCCATGTTTTTCATGTATGTGAGATTCTACCTGTTGTATAGTTTCAAATTGTTCTGCACATTCAGTGCATACACATACCTGAATACCCAAAGTCACCCATTATTGCTCACCTGTAAAATCTGGTAGTAAACCAGTACACTCAATGTTTCGTTTAATGTGTTCTCTACCCATTTCAGTTTTAGCTTGAATTAATCTACCAGTCATGTGATTAATTAGCATACCATCATTTGCTATCAATTCTAGTTGTTCTTTAGTCATTGATTTTAATAAACTATTGCCTTCTTCATCCTCGACTCTAATCGTGAATAGTTTCATTTCATGTCCTCCAGTGCTTGGAAATTTTTCACCCACATTTAATATTTTGACTTTGCCAAACTTTTCTTCCAAGAATTTTGTTATCACTTCTACTTCCATATCAAAATGATTCATTATTTCTTGACCACCTGTAATTGTTCCATGACAAGGACAATGCTTCACCCCTGTTTGTATTCCGCCAATGGTTGCCCCACCGCCAAGAACTTCTCTAGGTGTTGGCTGTGCTGTCCAAAAAATTCCTTGCCATATACCATCTTTCAACTCTCTTTCAAATTCGTTTGCGAAATTTTTCATACTATACTATACACCTTAGAGTATATAAGAATAGCGATCAACCCACAATTTATATTGAAGTGTATTGTGTGTATTATTGAAGTGTCTGGTGTAACTGAATAACACGGCAGGACGAAAGTACTTGCAGATGTAGTGAAACTGTCTATCTGATCAATGGACGGCTACGGCACGGCAAATTTATTCTCTATGTAAATATTCTTTAAGAATTTCTAACTTGCCAAAACATTTACCAAGTAAAATATAGATTACTTTGTTATCAATATTTCCAGCTTCTTCCAATGCTTCTATTTTTTCAATTGAGAATTTTATGTTTCTCATTATGTCCTCTATTTCTACATCAGTCATCATGGCAATCACACTCACAATTTATTTTTTGACCTACTTCATTACGGTCATAATAATGTCCACAGTATATACAATAATCAATCTTCAATTATTTCACCACAAATTCTACAGTGTGTTTCTTCTTTATTGTTATGTTCCAAAACTACAAAGTTTGGATGTTTACATTCTTTCATTTTGAATCTTCACACCAACAATCACAGTTTATTCTATTACATGATTCACAAACAGATTTTCCCATTACAGCCCACAACCATATTTGTGATAATGATACAACTTCTTCAATTCCATCATGAAATAATAATACGTTCAATTTATTATGGTTCCATCTCGTAATTTAATTGCAAATAATTTATAGCCATCATGTGGTAATTTTTCTCCATCCTTGAAAACTTTCACAAACCCCTTCTCATCAATTAGGTGTACTTCTGCAATATCATCTATACTTTCTATATCATTAAATCTTTCTTGTTTATCCCACTCTTCGGATTTATCTTCCAATTTCTGAATCTACTCCACATGATTTACAATAGAACCTAAATGTTTCAAATTGGTATATTCTATGTTCACAATTCATCATGTTGGAATCACATTAAACACGAATTTAAACATATTATTTCATGTCCTCATCCATTTCTTTTAGAACTTTTAAATCTTCATCAGATATTTCATCAATATCTTCTTCCTCAACAACAACTTCTTCAACAACCTTAAGTTGTTTTGGATTATCTTCATTAGAACTAAACATTGGGTGGTCTAAGTTTTGGTCTATGCTACCTCTTTCCTTAACATATTCGTTGATACGATAAACTACAGGACCGCTGTTGTATAATTTTGCTTTCATTTCACTGGCTCTATCTCTTTGTTGGATAAGTTTTGCCAAATCTCCCACCCTATTATTATTGATTGATACTAGGGTTTGTATGAAATGTACTTTTGATACGTGTTTTGAATCTGGTACATTTTCCAGTTCACCAAGTGTTAGTCTTTCAAGTTCGTCATATTTCCTATTCATATCCACGATTTTTTGATTACATTCCTGAATTGTCTTTGAATAATTATCAAGGTTTAATTGGTATCTGTAGAGATAATCTTTTTCCATTAGTTCCTTAAAGTTTATGTCGGCTTCTTTTTTCAATTTATCAACAACAGAATATACAGTTGATCTTGGTATGTTAGTTATCTTTGGAATATCTTTAGCCTCAAACCCTATGTTGATATAATGTTCTATTTCGCTAAAGTGTTTAGATTTCTTTCGTGGTTTTGCTACAGGTGTTTTAGATTTTTTTCGTGCCATGAGATTTTTCCTTGTCCAAAGTTTATGACTGTTATTGGACATTTTGTCTAAAAATGCATACCTTATAAGCATTAAAAACTGGTCAGTATTACAGGTTGGTTTATTTATTTAGCCTAGTTCTTATACATTAACAAGTATATAAACTCCATATTGTTTCTTAGCCACATTGGGTATAAACCCTGTTCTTACATGATACGCATGAAGTTGTTAGCCATCTCTTTCATTATGTTTTAGTCTGGATATCTCTCTCAATATATCGTCTTTACTTACCATACTATGTGTGGTTTTTAGTACGGTATCTACTATTATTTCTGTGGCTATACCTTCCTCCACCATTTCGAGTATTATATTTTCTGCCAATTTCCACATCTCCCCATTTAGATTATCCATTAGAACTGGTGGTATTACTTAATATTTATAGTTTAAGATTGCCTTGTATGTGTGATTTTTATATGTTCTATGACTTCTTCAGGACTCTTGAACCCTTTCTTTCCACACCAAATACAGTGTTTTATATTGTATACATTTGTGCCTTCCCACGACCTTTCGTGAAATTCATCCACATCACTCATTTCTTTCTCCTTTTCCTCAAAAGGCTGAACATGATCATAGCCACATTAACAATTGAAATTATTTCAATCAAGTCAACCCCATACAAAAACCAATCAATTATTGGGTGAATCCTTGATATCATTCCAGTCTGGAGCATTAAATCTGCATTCCACACCATATGAGGAATCTGGATAAATTGTATTATTGCTATAATTACTATGCTTCCGAGTATTTTATTTTCATACCAATTCCAAAAATTTTGCCACATATTTATTGACCTCTTGTATGGCACTTGCATTTACAATCTGACATCTCTGCAATTATCTCATCATCACAGTGACCACATAAAACACAACAACCACTCATATTTTCTCCAATCTCATGACAGATCTACCCTCTATTGAATCCTTCTTAACCATAAATTGGTCGCCTTCTTCAATCTCATTTTTAGTATCAAATTTTGATACTGAACCATATATTCCACTAAATGAAACCTTTTTACCACCATAATCACCTTGATATGATATAGTTGCTGTTAACACATCACCATCATTAAAATCGGTTGTATCACTTCCATAAAATGTAATTTCCATTATTTGTTTTCCTCCATCCATTTAACTTTACAATCAAGATGCCAGTACGAATGTTCTGTACATGGTTTATCACAGAACCAACATTCACCAGCATTCTTAATTTGTTTCATAGATGTTTAACTGCCTCTGCCTGTAATAATATAAGATCCCATATTCTTTTGTGAATATTCTTGCATTCTGCATCTTTTGGATCAATATCTTTAATTTTATCTTTTAAAATATGTAATTCTTCTATTTGTTCTTGTAAATCATCAAATTGTTTCTTATAATAATCATGTTCCATTAATAGTATAGAATTAATTGGTTAATAAACTTTGTTTTTGATATGAAATCCCTTTGAGTTTTCTTCCACAGCATGGACATTTCCATGATTGTGTTTTAATTGTAACACAGCAAGTCTTACATTTCTTCCAAGTTAGATCAAGTTTTGACCAAATATGTGAATAGCCTTTGGTAGTTAATTTTGGTGTTTGGCAAAGACCTTTACAAATATGCAATTTTATTTCTCCTATTATCATAGTTGTGTCTTTTTCTAATTGATAATGAACTCCTACAACATGGACAAGCTCGACCACTGGTTTTAATTGATATTCTACACGTTCTACATTTCTTCCACCCAGCACCAAGTTTTGTGGCACATATTGATTTTGTTTTCATTCTTTCACATATGTTTTTACAATTACCTTTCATATGCAATCCTTCCACTTTCATAAACATATACGGTTCCACCATAGGTGTTTGCCATTTCTACTGCTTTTTTGTAATTAGTTTCTTCAAATTCTACATACCTTCCTTTTCTCCACCAACTTACAATGTATTTATCATTCATATATCGTTGTATGTCTTTGATGATTCTGCTTTATAATCTTTCCTTTTTGGCTTACCAAGTAGAAATTCACTATATGTTTCTACCATGTCGTTCCCTTATCACTACAATCATAATTTGCACCACAGTTATTACATATCAAATGACACGTTGTGATTTTATCCATATGGTTTCCACATCTTTCACAAACCTCTCTATCTGATGTATCCTTTTGTTGCCCCATTTCCTTTATCTTCTTTTTCGTGGTCATGCATCATTTCTAATCTATGATGTAATATTAAATCTTTTAGTATTTGTTTTTCAGTTGTATATTCATCAAATATTTTTAATGAATCACAACCACACCTCTTACATGGTTCTTTACCCTTCATCAAATGTTCTGCAACATTCACACCTTTTTGAACTCTTATTTCATATTCAAGATTACAGTTCCAACAACCGACTTTGGCTGAATATCTACTAATCTTTGTTTTCTTTTTCTTCCTTTCCACCATTATCGCTTTCCTCTTCCTTTGTTAGTTTATTGTATTTTTCCTGTAATTCATTGTGTTTGGTTATCAGTTCATAGAGGTGGTAATCCGAAGTGTATAGACAACGTAGAAACTGTTTTTTTGAATGTTCACCATAGTCTTTCTGGCAGTGTGGACACTTGTGTCCAGCTACTTTTTTTAATGCACCAGTTAAGGGCAATTAAGTTTCCTCTTCTACCTTCTCTTTTTTCTTTGGTGCTTTACTTGTAGGTTCTAAAATAATCATCGTATTACCTGTCTTGATTGCTACATCATAATCCAAATTATGTGCAATATCAACTACGGTGTATTCTGTTATTTTATTTTTGAGTTTGAGTGAAATTGAATCACCAATATGAGGTAAATTTATACCTCTTGGAATATCAAGTTCTTCTTTACCATACTTTAGTTTTGTAACCATGTTAGAATATTGGTATAATCTACTATATAACTCATTACTGTACTACAATAACTGCATCATAACCTTCTTCATCATCAGGTTTTTCTTGATTTTCAAATTGTTTGTCAATTACAAAATCTGGGATTCCTTTACCAGTTTTCTCTTCTCTCAATTTCAATCTTTTAATGATTGTGTCTTTATCAATATCAAAGTATACTACAACCACATTGATATCACCGTTATTTGTTCTAATAAATTCAATTAATTCTTTACGAGTTTTGCTATTTAGTGAAGTTCTGTCAATTGCAAAATCTCTACCAGTATTCAATCTATCTATAATATTGTCATAGAAAATAGAGTTTAATGTTCCAAATAGTTTTAATTTTTGAATCTCATTAAATGCCTGTGTATAGTCATATCCACGTTCTTGACCATATTCCTCAACCAGTTCATCAGTTGAAACTGATTCCAGTTTGGATTTTCCAACCCATGTGGATTTACCGCTTCCACTAATTCCACTTAGGAGATATACTGTTTGTTTCATACTATTCTATATACCTTGCAGTATATAAAAGTGGCGATCACGGTATTCTATAATACTATTTCTATCTCGTTCTCTTTGGTCAAATGGTTGTTTGTCATAACAATTACCACATAATATGGTGTTTGTTTCATAACGTTTTCCACATTTGTTACATCTGTTCATATTATTATACTGTAAAGTGGGTTTATAAAGCATCGGTGTTATTTGGTGGTAATTGTAATCTCTATTCCCATAATTATGAATGTTATACCAAGTAACATTGGAACTGATATAGCTGGAATTATAACACTATATAATTGTGGGTATTTACAAAACATATTCATTTTCCTTCAGAACAATCTGGGTGTCGCCATAAATGGTCATTACAAAAATAACCTAAACATTCTATACAAACATTAATTGTCATTCCCTTATTTCCCTGTCCAAATTTTATTCCACAAACTTGACATTCCACAGCACCAGCTTCTTTCATAGCTTTGTGAAACTCTTCACTTTCAATTCCTGATTCCTTAAATCTTCCCATTATTTCTCACGTATTATAGTTTCTGTTAATTTGGCTCTAGCCTTCTCCAACTCATTTTGAGATTTCTCAACATCTTTACTTGCGATTTTGAAAATTTTATCATAGTTTGGTAGATTATAATCTTTGAAACTTTTCACATAGTTTAGATAATCAACTGCATATTTCAAATCTCTAATCCAAAACTCAACTTGAGCTCTTGCGGTTTCTAATGTGATTTTACTATTTGACCAACCCATAATAAAGTAATAATATACCACTATTTTAAGTTTAATGCTATCAGGTATATGACGTTAGCTACGTGATTTTAACGTTATTATAACGTAGCTAACGTTGAACTATTCTAAATGGATAAAACCCTCTTCAATTTTGAATGAACGTATATAATCATCTTACCAACTGGATATGCTATAATTAGGTCTATAAGAAAACCTTGCCATACGTAACTCCAAAATTGATACTCAGTAAATTCCCATACAAATATTGCAAATGGTATTGTTATTGCATAATATGATAAAGTCATAACTGCCGTTATTATCATATATTCGAGTAGACGGTTCAGGATCTTCAATCATATCACTTCAAAATAAATTAAGAAAAATAGTATAAAAGTATTGAGAATCTGTCTAATCTTCTTGTTTACTGATTTTTAGTTTATCCAAAATACCTTCTTTTTGTTCTTCAGAATTTGCTTCAACTTTTGGTGCTGGTGCAGTTTCTGGTTGTGTTGATTTCTTGAAATCTGATTCTTTTGCAAGTCCTCTTGCGATTAATCGTCTTTCGTGATATCTAAGTCTGTTAGGCATAAATGAAATTAGACTATCGTATTAATAAGTATATTTTATCCAGATGAATAATTATATCTGGTTTTTGCATTATACATATAGTAGTTTTCTTGATAATCTTCATCTCCCATTTTTCTGGTCAACTTTCCGATTAATTCAGTATCTTGCTCCCATTTCTTTAATTTTGATTTTAAGAAGATTCTTCGAGTTGATGTCAATGATTCAATTTCTTCTTTTTTAGATTCCATTGGATTGTATATCTGTAATCTGATTTTTGCATCTGCTTCAGCACCCTCAATTCTCATGGTTGATTTAATTTCATCATCTCCCATTCTTCCGAAACACCAACAACACATTAATCTAACATCTTCATCTTTATCATATAATTCTTCCCAAACAGTTCCCTTATGTGCATTTGGATTATCTAATTTCCTATCACAAGTCATACAGTGATATCTATCGTGTTTTAATGCTTCTGGGTTATTTGGTTGTGGTAATCCATATTTTCTTGCGAGTGCGTTTGTTTTCTCCATTACACCGTCAGTTACTTTTGCTATTTCTTCATCAGATAATCCGTTTTTTTCAAAGTCCTCAATTTGTTGTGTAATTGGTTTATTTCTTTCCATTCTTTTAGCCTGTCTTGCTTCTCTGGCTTCTCTTTGACCTTCTGCATATTTTCTAAGTGCTTCACGGTCTTTTTTCTTTTGCTCTTTTTCCTGTGTGGATAATTCAGAGTTTTTCTCTGTATAAGATCTTTGTAGACCTTGACCGCTGAAATTAATCATTCTGCTCATGTATTATCTATGGTATATCTTCTTAATATACATTTCGTTGATCGGTAAAAAACATAGGACTTATATGGAAGTATATGTATTAACTTACATGGAACAAAAACTACAAGAGTTTGACCAAGAGCAAGTTTCTCCTGAAAGAAGTATCGGCAACTTATTTGCTGAATTTCTTGAGGATAAAAAACTTTCTCATAAGTTTGAATCTCTTAAAGACAGTGTTATAGTTTCACTTAACGGTGAACAATTACACAATGTCGTTGACGGTAAGATAACTCGTCTTAGCCTCTCTAACCCAGAAGTTTTGAAGATGGTTGTTCAACCTGATCAAGAAGTAGGATTCATTATACCAGTAGCTGGTGGATAAACCAACTACTTTACTTTTTATTTTTATAATAGTTTAAATATTGCAATATGCACCAACAACTATGGCAGATAGACCTACAATAGATCTAAACGTTCAAACTTTATTGAAAACCAATTCAATGAAAAATTCAACTACCAAAGAATTTATCTTTGCCTATTGGAAAAAGTTTGATGGTTTGAAAAGCCGAATTGATGTTAGAGTTCTAAAACATCTAACTGATCCAGAATCGATTTCAAGAAGTAGACGAAAGGCTGTGGAACAACATCCAAGACTTTTACCAACTTCATTAAAGTTGATTAGATCAAAAAGATTGAAAGAACGACAAATGAAAAAACATTATTCAAATTCAAATTAATATCACTCTGGCTCGTTAAACCAGTCCTTTCTTTTTATTGAATATGCAAACTCACACCAAGTGATACTAATGTTCTGCGGTATTCATAATATAGGGTAAGCATACCACAATGTGACACACATGAATGTTCCAGTAGGTCATACTGGCTCTGACTCTCATTAAGGCTCTGTCTCACAAATTACTCATGTATAATTAGTTTAAAAGTATTATTTGAAAACTATTTTATGTCCTCTATGTGTTTCATCAAAAGGATCAATATGTTCCACATCTTTATTACATGATATACATTTGAGAAATGGTTTATCAGTTTTGTTTGACTTCATAAACTTTGTAACAACATTCCAAAACTCTGTATTTCCCCAAGTTAACTTTGTTTCTTTTCTAATTTTTTCTTCTTCCGCAATCTGACCATCAATATATTCCACTGCACATTTAATTTGAATTTCAATTTCTGAATCATTTAACGGTGGACTACACATGAGTTTATTTTTCGCCTTGATTACTTCTTGGAATATACTTTTTTCCATATCAGGGTATTTACGCAATATGCTTTCTGCATATCTCATTATTGCTTCATGTCTATTACTTCCTTCAATAACCCTTGTATCATCTTCCATCAATGTTTTCATAGGAACTAGATTATTCTTTCCCTTACCCA
>Ga0066836_10000997_pt1 | contig 14572 bp, 14 predicted proteins | sample ETNtaG_18_FD_71568 | JGI IMG/M metagenome (GOLD analysis project Ga0066836, IMG submission 71568) | Marine microbial and viral communities from oxygen minimum zone, Eastern Pacific Ocean - ETNP201302SV91 | ecosystem: Environmental > Aquatic > Marine > Oceanic | place: Pacific Ocean: Eastern...
GAGGCTTTCAGGCTTAATTATCAAATAGATGATGAAAATATATACCTTATATGGTCCATAAATAAAGACTGCTATTTATATAAAGATAAATTTACTTTTTTTAAAGATGGGAAACAAATAAGTGCCCCTATGCCTGAAGGTAAAACAATAGAGGATGAGTTTTTTGGAAGAGTTAAAGTTTTTTACGATAAAGTTGAGACTCAAATAAACAAAAAAAACTCAGAAATCCTACTTATTTCTTACCAAGGATGTCATAAGAAAGGTTATTGCTATACACCTGTTAAAGAATCAATAAAATTATCTTCCTTAAAATTTAATTAATTTCTCTTATTTTCTGTTAATTTCTTATAAAATTAGCACAAATTATTATGGCAACCTTTCTATTACTCAACGGACCAAATCTAAACCTCTTAGGTACAAGAGAACCTGAAGTATATGGTCAAGTAACTTTAGAAGAAATAAAAAACAAGCTTGAAGTTATCTGTGAGGAAACAGGGAATAATTTAATATCCTTTCAGAGCAATGCTGAACATGAGCTAGTAGAGAAAATCCAAGAAGCTCAATCTGATGGGGTAAGCTGCATTATCTTTAATCCCGGAGCATTTACTCATAGCAGCATTGCTTTAAGAGATGCATTAAATGGGACTGACCAAAAATTTATTGAAGTACATATTTCAAACATATATGGACGAGAAGATTTTAGACAAAAATCTTTCTTATCAGATATTGCTGAAGGCGTTATTTCTGGGTTGGGAGCTAAAGGTTATGAATTGGCTTTAGAGGTTGCAATAGAGAGATTTAGTTAAAGGAGAAATTGTGGATATAAGAAAAGTTAAAAAACTTATCGAGATGTTGGAAGCTTCTGATTTAGAAGAGCTAGAAATTACAGAAGGTGAAGAGTCTGTAAAACTTGTAAAAAAAAGTTCACGCTCAGAAGTCTTAATTCAGAACCAGTCAGAACCAGTAAGTGCTACCGAATCTGAGGTAGTAGAAGAAAAGAAGGTTTCTGAATCTGCAGGAGAAAAAATTACATCTCCTATGGTAGGAACCTTTTATTCATCTTCCTCTCCAGGCTCAGAACCATTCATTAAAATAGGAGATGAAGTAAAGGAAGGCGATGTGGTTTGTATAGTGGAAGCCATGAAAATGATGAATGAAATTAAGTCTGACTTTTCTGGAAAAGTAAGTGAAATCTTAGTAAATAATTCTGATCCAGTAGAATTTGGGCAAGCCCTCTTCATAATATCCTAAATGATAAAAAAACTTCTCATTGCCAATAGAGGCGAGATTGCTTTACGAATACTCAGAGCCTGTAAAGAACTGGATATAGAAACAGTAGCTGCTTACTCTGAAGCTGACAGAGAACTTATGCATGTGAAAATGGCCGATGAATCTATTTGTATAGGTCCAGCTGAATCCAGTAAAAGCTATTTAAATATACCCGCTCTTATAAGTGCAATGGATCTTTGTGGAGCAGACGGAATCCATCCGGGTTATGGATTTCTTTCAGAGAATGGTGATTTTGCTGAACAAGTAGAAAAAAGTGATTTCCAGTTTGTGGGGCCTTCTTCAGAAATTATAAAAATGATGGGAAATAAAATCTCAGCCAAAAAATTTGCAGCAGATATGAACTTACCAGTAGTTCCTGGAACTGGTGGAGCTATAGATGAGAACTTAAAGGAAGAGGCAAGAAAAATAGGTTACCCCATTATCTTAAAAGCTGCCTCTGGAGGAGGAGGAAGAGGCATGAGGATTGTTAGAAAAGAATCAGAACTAGATGATTCTGTAGCTTTAACTCAGGCAGAATCAAAATCAGCCTTCGGAGATTCAACTATATATATGGAAAAATTCTTTTCATCTCCCAGACATATAGAAGTTCAGATCATGGCTGATAGATTTGGTAATGTAATACATCTGGGTGATAGAGACTGTTCCTTGCAAAGAAGACATCAGAAAGTGATTGAAGAAGCTCCAGCTATTGGCATTCCTCAAGAAGAGAAGGAAGAAATCTTTTCTAAATGCGTAGAAGCATGTAAAAAAATGAAATACGTAAGCGCTGGTACTTTTGAATTCCTTTATGAGGATGGAGAATTCTATTTCATTGAAATGAATACTAGAATTCAGGTTGAACATCCAGTTACAGAAAGTATAACTGGGTTAGATTTGGTTAAGCTTCAGCTAAGAGTGGCTAGGAATGAAGAACTAAAAATAAAGCAAAAGGATGTTGTGTTTAGTGGACATGCAATTGAGTGCAGGATTAATGCAGAGCATCCTAAAACGTTCTTTCCTTCTCCGGGCCAAGTATTGGATTATCATGCTCCAGGAGGAATAGGCGTCAGAATGGATTCTCACTTATATAACGGGTATGTTGTACCTCCTCACTATGATTCCTTAATCGCCAAGTTAGTCTGTAGAGCTTATGATAGAGAGGATGCCAGAGCTAGGCTCCTAAGAGCCCTAGACGAGATGTATATATCAGGAATACATACCAACATAGATCTACATAAAAACCTTATAAATGATCCAAATTTTATCAATGGAACTTTTAACATTAATTATCTAGAAGAAAAACTTGCTCTAAATAAAGATGACTAAAGAGTACATTCCAAAAGATATAGAAAGCAAGATTCAGGATACTTGGGAAGAATTAGATGCCTTTTCAGTAACTGAAGATCCTGATAAAGAGAAATTCTATTGTTTGAGTATGTTTCCTTATCCAAGCGGTTCTGCTCATATGGGTCATGTTAGAAACTATACTTTGGGTGATTCCATTAGTAGATTTCAGAGGTTGCTTGGTAAGAATGTTATGCAGCCAATGGGGTGGGATGCCTTTGGACTTCCTGCTGAAAATGCAGCTATAAAGAATCAAGTTCAACCCTCAGATTGGACAGAGAAGAATATAGAAAATATGAAATCCCAACTTAAAAAAATGGGATTTGCATATGACTGGAAAAGAGAACTAGCTACTTGCGACCCAAACTACTACCAATGGGAGCAATGGTTCTTTATTGAAATGTTAAAAAAAGGCATAGCCTATCAAGATGAAGCTGAGGTTAATTGGGATCCTGTAGAACAAACTGTCTTGGCTAATGAACAAGTGGAGGATGGAAAGGGTTGGAGATCAGGAGCAAAGATAGAAAGAAAGAAGTTAACTCAATGGTTCCTAAAAATAACCGACTTTGCTGAAGAGCTTTTAGAAGAGACTGATAGTTTAGATGGATGGCCCGAACAAGTCAGAACTATGCAGAAAAACTGGATAGGAAAGTCAGAAGGAATGGAGTTTATTTTTGAGGTAAAAGATGAAAAGCCTTTAACCGTATTTACTACAAGACCTGATACTATAATGGGAGTAACTTTCGTAGCTATTTCTGCTGACCACCCAATAGCTCAGCAAACTGCTGAAGGTAATGAGGAAATAAATTCTTTCCTAGATGAGATAAATTCAACTAAATTATCTGAAGCCGATATGGCAAAATTAGAAAAAATAGGCCTAGATACGGGCCTAAAAGCAATTCATCCTTTCTCTAAAAAAGAAATTCCTATATGGATAGGAAACTTTGTTCTCTCTGGGTATGGCTCGGGAGCCTTAATGGGCGTTCCTGGTCATGATCAAAGAGATTATGAATTTGCTAAAAAATATGAAATAGAAATAAAACAGGTGATAGAAGGATCTCCTAATGAAGATATTAATAAAGAAGCAATTACAGAAAAAAATATTCTTATAAACTCGGAAGAGTTTAATGGCCTAAATTTTGATGAGGCATTTAAAGCCATTGAAGAAAAGACAAAGAAGAAGAATTGTGGTGAGCCAAAAACTAATTACAGATTGAGAGACTGGGGAGTCTCTAGACAGAGATATTGGGGCGCTCCTATTCCGGTGGTAAAAAATAAAGAAGGAGTAATAGAGGGCGCAAAAGAAATCCCAGTTATTCTTCCTAAGCAAGTAGAGTTCTCAGGTGTTAAATCCCCTCTTTCGAATATGAAAGAATTTATTGATACTACTTATGATGGAGAAAATTACACGAGAGAGACAGACACATTTGATACTTTTTTTGAATCCTCATGGTATTACGCAAGGTTTGCTTCATTTGATAGCGATAAAGCCATGCTTGATGAAAGAGCTAAATATTGGCTTCCTGTAGATCAATATGTAGGAGGAATAGAACATGCTGTACTTCACTTGCTCTATTCAAGATTTTTTTATAGATGCCTTAGAGATTTAGGTCTTGTTGAAGGGTCTGAGCCATTTAAAAACCTTCTATGCCAAGGAATGGTATTAAAAGACGGGTCTAAAATGTCAAAATCTAAAGGAAATACAGTTGACCCTAATGAAGTAATAGAAAAGTATGGTGCAGACTCTTTGAGATTGTTTGTTATGTTTGTAGCTCCGCCTGAACAATCTTTTGAATGGTCAGATAAGGGATTGCAAGGGGCATCAAGGTATTTAAATAGATTATGGAATATGGTCAATAATCACATAGAATCTGGAATATTGGGAGATTGGGTATTTACTAATAGTAATAATGAAATAAATAATTTAAGACAAAAAACCCATAAGACTATTAGCAAAGTAAAGGATGATTATGAAAGAAGACATTCTTTTAATACTGCAATTGCAGCGATTATGGAGCTTACTAATTACATCTCGAAAGATTTCCTATCTGAAAAAGCTTCTATTGAAGCTCGCTCAGCTGCAGACGAAGCTATAAAGAGTATTCTAATAATGCTATCTCCTATCGCCCCACACATAAGTCAAGAATTGTGGGGCCTTCTAGGGGAGCAAAGTCTAATAATTGACTGTACTTGGCCCGAAGTAAAAGAAGAGCTTTTAAAGGTAGACTTAGTTGAACTAGTTATTCAAGTTAACGGGAAGGTTAGAGGGAAAATTAGAGCTGAAGTAGATATGAGTCCTGAGAACTCAAAGAGATTAGCCTTGGAGAATGAGAATGTACAAAAATTTATAGACGGGAAAAAAATAAAGAAAGTCATTAACATCCCAAATAAATTGATAAATATAGTGGTATGAAAAGTCAGAGGATTAACTTTGCCCGATTTATTTTTATACTCTTTATTTTTATTACTTCATCTTGTGGATATCAGCTTAACAAGATAAATAAAGAAACTGTCTATGACTTATATATTACTTTAGAAGAATCTGATTTAAACAATCTACTTCTACAAAATATCAAGAGGGGAAATAACTTTAAGCTCCTAAAAGAAAAATCTCTTTCAGATAATTCTATTTCTATTGAAGTAGAAGAGCATTCAATAAAAAAATATTCTGCAGCAATAGGTCAAGACGGCAAGACAAAAGAAGTTAGAATTGAATACTTATTTAGATTTACTTTGTACAAAGAGAGTGAGGATCGGCCTATAAGCAAGGTATTCAAAAGCAATTCTTTCTATACATATGATGACTCAAGCTTGTTGTCGATGGAAGATGAGGAAATTCTAATAACAAAAGAATTAGTTATCTCGTCCTTGCAAAATTTAACAATCCTTATATTTTCTTTGTAAAAGTGAAGATTTCTGAGTCCCAACTTAAGGCCAAGCTCAACAAGGAACACTTTGATGTTTTTATAATACTAGGTGATGAGCCTGTGAGAATACAGGAACAAGCAAATGAAATAATTAATCACTTTATTAAAGAAGGGTTTAGCTCTAAAGAAACTTACTTAGTTACTCCAAACATGGATTGGTCTTTTTTACTAGAGAGTAAAGAAAATATGGATCTCTTCTCCAATAAAAAGATAATTGAAATAAAAATGATAGACCAGGGCCCGGGGAATAAGGGAGCAAAGGCTATAAAGAATTATCTTTCTGTAGATAGAGAAGATTTACTTCTCGTATCGGTGGAAGGTTTAGATAAAAGAGGAAAAAGTTCAGCCTGGGTTAAGACCTTAGAAAGCAATGGTCTGATGGTAGATCTTCAACCCATCTCAGGAAAAAGTCTTTTGAAATGGATAAAAGAAAAAGGTTCTGAAGTTAAGATAAATATAGAAGAGCAAGCGGGCGAACTATTAATGCAAAAAACTGAAAGTAACCTTATGGCGACCTCTCAAGAAATCAAAAAACTATCTTTACTCTATCCAGGAGAATCCATATCTTTAGGAAAGATGGAGGAGAGTATTTCTAATGCTTCAAAATATTCTATTTTTGATTTCTCTAAAGCATTCGTAGGTAAAGATAAAATTAGGTGTTTAAAGATACTTGAACATCTTCGAATGGAGGGAACTCCTGAAACACTAGTTCTTTGGTCACTGGCTAGAGAATTATCTAATTTACATAAAATTCAATCTTCTGGATCTTCTAATGGCATTTGGGGACCTAACTTTTATATCTCTTCACTGGAGAAGACTTCCAGAACAACCACCCGAAAAACTATAGATAACTCTCTTAAAAAGATAGCTCTTATTGATTCTAGTATTAAAGGACAGAATAATAACAATCCCTGGATGGAAATAAGAGAATTGGCTATTAACTTTGTTAATTAGTAAATATCTACTCTTCTTCTCTTAAAAACTGGTAAACAAATAATTTAAGATTTGACCAAGTCTGTCCAAAAAATCCTACAGAGTCTACTTCTTCTCCTGATATAAGATCTACTTTCTTAATTACTTTATCGTTAAGACTAAATTCTAACCTTCCAACTTTTTGTTCTTTTAATACTGGTGCTTGAATGTAATCATCCAATACTACTTTAGATTTAATATTCTTAAAATCTCTTACAGGCAAGGTGAAGTAGATGTCCTTGGAAGATAGCAGAGAAACTGAATCAGTCTCTCCACCCCAAACTTTTTCCTTCGATAAGATTTCCATTTCAGAAAGTACTTTTTTTGTTCTGAAATATCTAAAGCCATAATCTAGCAATCTGCGATTATCTACTATTCTTTGTTTCTCGGAAGAACTCCCCAAAGTAACTGCAATTAATCTTGTTTCATTTCTTATACCCGAAGATACAAGACAGTAACCTGCTGATTCAGTATGTCCAGTTTTAAGGCCATCAATAGAGTCGTCTTGCCATAAAAGGCTGTTTCTGTTTCTCTGCCTGATATCGTTAAAAGTAAACCACTTTTCTTGATAAATCTTGTAATGGTCTGGAAAATCTTCTATTAATCTTTTTGATAAAACGGCTATATCTCTTGCCGAAGAAAAATGATTCTCGTCAGGCCATCCTGTGACGTTAACAAAATTTGTATTTTTTAATCCTAATTCATAAACGTAACGGGACATTAAATCTACAAAGCCTTCTTCTGAAACAGCTACATGCTCAGCAAGGGCACAACTGGCATCGTTTCCTGATTGAATGACCATGCCCTTCATTAAATCTGATAAGAGAACACGCTTTCCAGCTTCAATAAACATTCTTGATCCGCCCTTTCTCCAACAATTTTCACTAATCAAGACTTCATCATCATTTGATATAAATCCTTGCTTAATCTGGTCGGCAACGACATAACCTGTCATTATCTTTGTTATGCTTGCCGGTTCAACTTTAGAATCTGGAAGTTCTTGAGCCAAAACCTTCCCTGTTATTGAATCAATTAAAATATAGTTTGTTGCATTAAGAGAAGGTGGGTTTGGAATAAAGCTTTGTTGGGCAGAAACCAACAGAGATGCTCCTAACATCACAAATAACGAGATTTTTTTTATTTTTTTCATGCTTATTCTTTAAAAAATACAGCTATTTCTTCACTAAAATCAGATACTGCCATAACGTATAGCTTACTCCTATTATATCTGGAAAGGGAATAGTAATTATCTAATCCAACTCTGTATTCCCAGCCTTTTTCTAAAGGAAGCTTAACAGGAACAATCAATTTCCCGTTCGGAATCTTTTTTTCAGGGTAAATTAATAACCTTTCTAGCTCATCTTCCTTCATATAAGGCTTAAAGGCTGATTTTATTTGTGGATCGTTTCCTTCTAATCTAGCTTTAAATGCAATAGGTTCATTAGGAGACCACTTCCCTTTTTTACTAAGAAAATTAGCTACACTACCAATTGCATCTATTGGGTTATTTACAATATCTCTAACCCCATCATTATCAAAATCAACTGCGTAGTTCCTATAGCTATCTGGCATAAATTGACCGTAGCCCATCGCACCAGCTATGGAGCCTTTTATCTTTAAAGGGTCTAGTCCTTCTTCTTTGCATAAAACCAGAAATTCCTCCAACTGAATCTTAAAAAATTTGGCTCTTCTTGGATAATCAAAAGAAAGTGTCATTAGAGAATCTAAAACTCTTATACCTCCAGTAATTCGTCCATACCTAGTTTCTATTCCTATTATTGAGGCTATAACTTCAGCTGGAACTCCATAAGCATCTTGAGCTCTTAGTAATTGGTCTTTATATGAGTCTATGAATTGCTTGGCTTGTTTAATTCTATCTTCAGAGACCATAATTTTTCTATAACGAGTCCAGGTCATGGTGCCTTCTGGTTGCCTGTCCATTATTCTTACTACCTTCTCTTGGAATATAGCGCTTGAAAGTAATTCTTTAATTTCAGAAGAATTAAATTCATGCTTCTTTGCAATCTCGTCAGCAAAATCATTTACTTCTTTTCTTTCACCATAAAGATGATCATTGGCTAAGAAAGGAAAACTAAGTGACAGCAATAAAAGTATAAAAGCTATAAGTTTAATATTCATTTCTTACCAAGTTTCTCCTCTTTTTAAAGATAATATAAATCCAAAAGCCATTAGATGCACAACTATTGAGGTTCCTCCTTGACTTACTAAAGGCAAAGGAACTCCAACAATAGGTAAGATTCCACTTACCATGCAAACATTAATGGTCAAATAAACTAAGAATATGAATCCTAAAGAAGCAGAACAAACTCTTGTAAATTGAGAAGTTGCATTGAAAGATATTTGGAATACTCTATATAAGATTATTCCATACAAAATAAATAAGACTCCTACACCTATTAAACCAAATTCTTCTGATATAACAGAAAAAATAAAGTCAGAATGACTTTCTGGAAGGAAGTCTAACTGACTTTGGGTTCCGTTTAAGTAACCTTTACCAAAAATGCCACCAGAACCAATGGCTGTCTTTGACTGAGTTATATTCCACCCTGCACCAAGGGGGTCAGCGTTTGGATCAATAAATGTAAAAATTCTTCCTTTCATATAATCACTTAAACTCATCCATATAAAAGGACTAGCTGCTCCTATGAGTAGTAATCCTCCAAAGATGATAGAGAGTGGAAATCCACTTAAAAAGACAGGCAAAAATCCTGAGATAAAGACTATTATAGAAGTGCCTAAATCTGGTTGTTTAAAAATTAGGAAGGAAGAAAGAAAAATAAAGAATAAAACAACTATCCAGTCTATAAGATCTGGCTGTCGATCTTTTCTAGTTAGATGGTAAGCAGCTGCCAAAGGCAATGTTAACCTAACTATTTCTGAGGGCTGAAAGCCAAAAAAACCTAAATCTATCCACCTATCCGTGTTGTAACCTTGAGCAGGAAATAATAAAACCCAGATTAGTAACAAAAGACCTATCCAAAAGAAATTAATTAAGAAAGGTCGATAATACCTCTCTTGAATCTTGGAAATAAATAACATTAAGATGATCCCAAAAATTACATAAGATGCCTGCTTATATAACATCGATAAGTCTTGACCACTAGCACTGTATAAAGCAATTAAACCAAAAGAAAGTAATAAAATAATTGAACCAAAAAGCACTGGATCAGATATAAAAGAATCTTTAGATCGTGAAAGGGAACTATTTAACTGATAATCTAATGGACTACTCATCTTGCTTTTCCATATATTTATCAATTAATCTTTGTGCGATTGGAGCAGCCACTGAACTGCCTGACTCTCCGTTCTCAACTATAACAACTATTACTATCTTAGGGTCTTCTATTGGCCCATATCCTACAAATAATGCGTGATCTCTATTAGATATACTCTCTCTTATTCCTTCATATTCTTCTCTTACAGATAGAGTTTCTTCGGTTAAGCTTTTTATCTGAGCTGTTCCTGTTTTTCCTGCTATTTTTGTTTTACCAAACTGGCTAAGATTGTAAGCAGTTCCATACCAAGAATTTGTTACCGCCTTCATAGAATCTAGTATAAGATCCCAATTAGCAATATCTTGGATTTCTATATTGTTAATTATTTCTTTCGTTGTATTCAGATTACCAACCCTCTCCACGACTCTTGGTTGATATGCAATTCCTTTATTTATAATTAATGAAGTTGCCACTGCCAACTGAAGTGGGGTAATGGTTATATAACCTTGGCCGATTCCTAAATTCACTGTATCTCCAACGAACCAAGATTCTCCTATTGCTCCTAATTTCCAATTTCTATTTGGTAAATTAGCATCCGATTCTTCTTCTAGATCAATTTTTGTGGGTGAACCAAATCCAAATGAGCTTAAAAAATGAGAAATCTTATCTATTGTTAAGCTAGTAGCAAGCTCATAGAAAAAAACATCTGAAGAAACAGCAATGGCCTTTTTGAGATTTACCTCTCCATGTCCACCTTCCTTCCAGCCTCTATATTTTCTACCCTTTCCTTCTATCTGAAATTCTCCTTTATCATTCACAATATAGTTTTGGTCAATAACCTCACTTTCTAAAGCAAGAAGACCAATAAAAGGTTTTAAAGTTGAAGCTGGAGGGTAATTTCCAGAAATAGCTCTATTAAATAAAGGACTATTTGCGTCAGTTAAGATTGTAGCTATAGACCCTTTGGAAGTTCTATTGAATAAATTTGGATTGAAATCTGGAGAACTAACTAATACTCTTATCAATCCAGTTGAAGACTCCAAGCCTATAACGGCTCCCTTTCTTTCATTTAACTCTTCTCTGGCTAATGATTGAAGTCCATTGTTTATTGACAGATATAAATCCTCAGGTCTCTTAGGTGGTTTTTTAGAAATTTCTCTAATCTCATTGCCATAAACATCCGTTTCTATTGACTTATAACCAACAGAACCTCTTAAGAAGTGTTCGTAACTTTTTTCTATTCCGCTCTTTCCCGTTAAATAATCCATAGGGTATTTAAATTCATCTCTATCTTGAATTTCTTCTTTTGTGACTGGACCTAAATAGCCAACAAGATGTGAATAGAGGTTGTCATCTAGAACAAACCTCTTTAAAGAAGGTTTTATGTTTACTTCTGGCCATTTAGATTTTTCTACTTGGAATTTTGCGATCTGCATTTCATTCAGATCTCTGGCTAAAACTAATTGGCCAGCCTTCTTTCCTTTTATCTCATTTATATTTTCTAGAAGGCTATTTTCTATAAAGTTGAGATTTAGGGAATTCTTAATTTCTTTTATAACTTTTCCAGGGTTTTGTATTTGAGGACTTGTTAGCACTAAATCTTGAGAAACTACATTTTCAACTATCAGATTTCCTTCTGAATCATAAATAAGACCTCTTGCTGGATATATCGGAACTGTATCAATCCTATTCTTGTCAGATTGGGTAATATAGTTCGAGTTATTTAGAACCATTAGTTCTATCAATTGATAGAAAAATATACTGAAAATTAACCCTATCGCTATAAATATAAAAAAAGAGCGAGCTTTTAAAGTACTTAATTCTTTTCTTCCTGAGTCTAAGTCCCTAAATTTTTGCATAAACTTATCTGTGATAAGGGTGATTTTGAGTCATAGACCACACTCTATAAATTTGCTCCCCAACTATTACTGGCACCATGAGGTGGGGCAATGTAAGGTTTGATAGGGACCAAATATTATTTGATGCTTCTAGACATTCGCCACTTAACCCTTCTTGGCCTCCAATTAAAAATGAAACTTCTTTAGTAGAAGAAGTCCATTTCTCAAATTCATTCTTTAGATGGTCTGTCGTCCAATTAGTTCCTCTTTGATCCAAAGAGATAACTAGAGAACCTTTTTGTATAGAGGAAAGTATTTTTTTTCCATTTTTCTTTACTTGGTCTTTTGTTGAAGATTTACCGTTTTTTGATGGCTCTAAGTGCTTCCATTTCAACTCAATTGAGTTATTAAACCTTTTACTATAGTCATTGAATTGGTCTATAGCCCAACTGGGCCTGGATTTATTAACTGAAATTACTGTTAGCTTCATTTAAACATCTCCATCCCAAAGACTTTCTAAATCATAAAAAGTTCTTGCCTGAGAAGACATTAGATGGATTATCACATCACCTAAATCAACTAACACCCACTCTTGGGAACCCTCTCCTTCTAAACTTAGAGGTCTTATTTCTTTTTTCTTAAGGTCTTCTACTACTCTTTCTGCTAAAGAATGTATATGTCTGGACGAAGTCCCCGTTACTATGATCATATAATCAGTTAGTGTTGTCAGCTTCCTTACATCTAAACATACTTGATCTACGGCCTTTAATTCTTCTAGGCTCTCCGTAACATGATCTCTTAATTCTTGATTATTCATGAATTCCTTAGATAAAGTTTATTTTCTTTTATAAAATTTAAGATCTTCATATCTAATATCTCTTCATTAAACACCTCTTTGCCTAATTCAGATCTTATTTTAGATGAAGATATCTCTATATCTTTAATTGATGTATAAAAAATATTCTTACTTGAATTGCAATCATAAATATCTACACAACCTCTTTCTTCTATTAACTGTTTAGCTAGAGAATTAGGTTCTAACTGTACCTCCGGCCTACTCATAACAAAGAAATTTACTGAATCTAATAACTCTTCCCATCTATGCCAAGACTCTATAGTTAAGAAAGAGTCTATTCCTAAAATCCAAAATAAATTGCTCTCCTTTAATTCTTTTTTGAAGGAAATTATTGTATCTATTGCATACGATGGTCCCTCCCTTAGAGCTTCTCTGGAATCTACTTTTACATACTTATTCATTTCAAATGCTAGCCTAGTCATTTCTAATCTTTTGTTGAATGAGCAGTATGTCTTTTTCCTGTGAGGGGGGTTAGCAGATGGAATTACATGGATTAGATCGAACGGATAATCTTTAATAAGATGATTTACAAGTTCAGAATGGCCTTTGTGAACTGGGTCAAAGGTTCCGCCAAAAAGTCCTACAAATTTAGTCATTGTTGGATCTATTTCCCTCTTAACTCGCCATTACCTTTTACAATATATTTTTGAGATGTTAACCCTTCTAATCCAACTGGGCCTCTAACATGAAATTTATCAGTTGAGATACCTACTTCAGCTCCTAATCCATACTCATATCCATCAGCCCAACAAGTAGGTACATTATGCATAACTGAACTAGAGTCAACTCTGGTCAAGAAGTGTTGAGCCTTATCATTGTTTTCTGTGACTATGCAATCTGAATGAGAAGAACCAAACTTATTAATATGATCTATAGCTTCATCTACGCCATTTACTAACTTTATAGAAATAATAGGATTTAAATATTCAGTTATCCAATCTTCTTTAGTGGCCTCAATTCCTGATATAAATTCTAGAGTTTTAGTACATCCTCTAACTTCAACTCCTTTTTCCTCAAATTCTTTATTTATCCTTGGTAATAAAGTTTCAGCTATATTTGAATCCACTAGCAATGTTTCCATGGCTCCGCAAATACCATATCTATATGTTTTGGCATTTATAGCTATAGATATAGCCTTTTCTTTGTCGCAATCCTTGTCGATGTAAACATGACAAATACCATCAAGATGTTTTATTACAGGAACCTTTGCTTCTTCAGAAACTAATTGAACTAGCCCCTTTCCTCCTCTAGGAATTACTACATCTATCCACCGATCCATAGAGAGAAGTTTTTTTACTGCTTCTCTGTCTGTCGTTTCAATTAATTGGATTGATTCAATAGGAACCTTTGATGCAGAAATGCCCTCTGAAAGGAACCTATGTATGGCTTTATTAGAATTGATAGATTCACTTCCGCCTCTTAATATGCAGGAATTACCTGACTTGAGGCATAGAGAAGCTGCATCTGCCGTTACATTTGGTCTAGATTCATAAATTATTCCCACCACACCTAAGGGAACTCTCATTTTACTAACACCTATCCCTGAAGGGGTTGGTTTAAGTTTCGTTATTTCACCTATAGGATCTGGCAATTGAACTACAGACAATAAGCCAGAAATCATTGAATTAATACGATCCTTGTTTAACTCCAACCGATCAAGCAAGGGTCCTCCTATATTCTTTTCTATAGCTACTTGAAGGTCTTCTTGATTGGCCTTCATTAGTTTGTCCTTGTTATCATTTAAGGACTCAGCCATTAATTTTAATGCTATGTTCTTTTCTTCTGTTCCTAGATGCGCAAGAACCTTCGAAGCTTTACTCGCATTCTTCCCTAGTCCTCCCATGTATTGGGTTAAATCTCTAATATCTGTCAAAATATACTTCTTATTCCTATAAATTGTTGATTATAAGATGTTTGATGTAAGTGTTGTAACTCTTTGGCTCCAAGAAAACCCGGATTGGATAGCTATATTCTTATTTTTGGCAGCTTTTGTAGAATCTTTTGCTCTAATAGGTGTAGTTATTCCTGGAGTGGTATTGGTTGGCATAATATCTGGCTTAGCTGCTTCTACTGAACTTTCTATAATAGAAGTTGTTTTAATTGCATACATAGCGAGCTTTTTAGCTGATT
>Ga0066836_10000998_pt1 | contig 14557 bp, 13 predicted proteins | sample ETNtaG_18_FD_71568 | JGI IMG/M metagenome (GOLD analysis project Ga0066836, IMG submission 71568) | Marine microbial and viral communities from oxygen minimum zone, Eastern Pacific Ocean - ETNP201302SV91 | ecosystem: Environmental > Aquatic > Marine > Oceanic | place: Pacific Ocean: Eastern...
AAATCTTCACCATTCATTTCGAGGGCTAGTATATTCTCTTCTCGCATCGCTTCCGCGACTGGTAGGCTTCGAGCAAAAGATTGCTCGACCTCGGTATCTCTGTTGGGAATTTCCTCAGTCCCGCTATCCGCACCAAAAAATACTACTTCCGCACCTTCAGAATTGACTCCGCTCGCATTAAGAATGTCTCTCAGTCGAACTCCTTTCCAATTCGCATTGCCAACTAGACCTTGAAATCTACCAGTATTGTTTCCACCACATTCGAAACCAGCATCAATATCGAACTGACTCATGTTTTGTAAATCTTCTAATGTGTATTCAAGCTCTTGATCTACTAACCCGGTTACCTTAAGCCTATAGTTATCTATATCCATCTCCGGCTGGCCATAATGTTGGACAACGTAGAAGTCCATATTGTCCGTATAGAAATCAGAAATCATTCTAGTATCTAACCAATGCGGTGCTCCTGGTCGAGCGGGGCCTCTGCTATAGTCTTCTGGCATATCACTAAATGATACTAGTTCTTCTCCTTGCGCTAAGGCAGGAAGTATCCAGTGGGGCATGCTAGCCACTGCACTCGCCGAGACGCCTGCACCGATCGTTTTCTTAATTGCCTCTCGTCTATTAATTTTTTCATCGTTCATGGTCAGTTCCTCTAGTCTTTTTGTTCTTCAGTCTTTTATATTTGAGAAATCGTAAGCTTTCCAATGGTCGGCCCGATATTGATTGGGGTCAGCTAAAACTTTAGATCGAGCCTTTGTAACTTCCTCAACCGTCAGTTTTTTGAAATCACTTGGAAGAGTTTTAGCATTGAACTCATCTAACATCCAATTCAATACATTAGTTAATTGCGCATTTGAAATCGGAGCATGCGCAGAACCAGGCACTCTCGCTAAATAGCCTCGCATAGCTTCTACACTCATCATATAACCAAGTTCGTCGCGTAAGGTGGGGACATTGGGCGGGTTACCTTCGCCAAGTGGGCGATGGCATCCACTGCAATATAATAAATAATTTGTTCGCGGGCTAGCTGCAAAAACACTCTGGGTCAGGAGTGTGAAGACGACTGCTAAAAATGTAAGCCAAATCATCTTATCTTTCATTGTTCTATTCGTCAGACGCGCCTATCACTAGAGAGACAGTACAGTGGTAGCTAGTATTTTCTGTGCCAAAGCACCAGAGGACAGTACTGCTATTACTATTGAAATACACTGGCTTATCACCTTCAGTGTTGTGACAACTACAGCGAGCGCATACGGCTTTTCCACAACAATCGTTGTATGACATCAGATAGTCCCGTCCGTCAACTGGATTAGTACAGGTTCCAACCCACGTTATAGGCGAGGCCTCTGATCCAGGAGGGCAAGAAGTATAGGTCCCCCCGCAGCATGTGCAGAGTGTTCCGCTCATAGCGCAATAGCGCCAGTAATCGCAGCTTTGTGGATCGCCGATCTCTTCTACAGATTCTTGTGCAAACGAACGAGACACTGGTAGTAATGGGAAGGAGGCTGCACCAGCGACGAACATACCCAGTCTGGAAAGGAAGTGCCTTCTTGACAACTTGCGAGCCATAGTCAGGGTAGTGCGTCGAGCGTGATCATCTATCCAGTAGTATGCTTTATCGATTATTTTGTCTATTTTCATGACGTTTGTTCCACTGCTGATGTTTCGTATTTTGAGTCGACAGAATCCAGTTGAGTACTAACATATTCTTGTACAGTAGCTACACCAGTATCCATGGACTCGATTAAACTTTCTAGATGCTCTCTTGTATTGACGAGGCCTTTGCTTTTTAAGGTCCCGTCCGATCCGATTAGTACGGCAAACGGAAGTTTACTCACTTGATAATACATACCCACGGATTGAGATACAAAATAAGGATAGGTCTCTATCTTTAAATCTTTAATATAAGTTTTGTGTTGTTCGATATCTTCGCCATCACTGCCGAATGCCAAGCTCAATCGGTTATTCTCAGATTTTGCTAAGGATTTTGCAGTTGGCACTAGGGTCTTGCATACTGGGCAAGTTGGCGAAATAAATAATATCAGAGACGCAAGATTTTCTTTATTGGCGCCACCAATCGTAATAGTTTCGCCTTGCAATGAATTCGTTTGGATATCTTTTGTAATTTCGCCCACCTTTGGTCCCGTCGTTGGTTGTAAGGCTCCGGCTGGAGCGACACGCTCATGAAGAATACCAACTTGCCGAGTTAGCGCGAATACGAGTACCGATAAAAAGACGACCATAATCCAAAGAATTATGGTCGAGACAAATAAGGCTTCAACCACTAACTTTTCTCCAGGAGTCAATAGCATTTCGATTGCTGAGCAATTGGTTGGTAGCTAGGTAAATAAACAAGATACTTATCAAGCCTATAAAAATACTGAAATAATCCAACAAGCCCAGATCTCTCGTTGTAGAAGGAAATACCGCCATAAGCGCCACAATAATTAAAGTGAAATTTCTCAGAACTAAGCCGGTAGAAAGGCGCTGATTACCGTTATCTTTGTTCCCCGCGAACGCGGCAAAACTGCAGCCACAATCTATATAACTTCTTCCTTTGTAAAGATTAATTGAGATCGCTATAACATAAATTGAGAGCACCAAAGCACTCAATAAAGGAACCAAGGTTAGGTGGTTAAACAACCAGCCAACCCCGAGGAACAATTCAGTTAAACCAATTCCGATAGCAAAAAAACCTACCCCTCTCGAGGGAAGAACCTTGTATTCACTAACAATTTGTTGAAATTGTAAGCGGTTAGACAATTTATGAGCACCCCCAATCAAGAATAGGAGGCTGAAGGCTATCGATACTAGGGTTTGAATCGCAGGGTCTATCATTGGTCATTTATCTCATAAGTCTTCAAATGCAGTGGACCCCGGAATTTGTATTGACCGCTCATAGGACAAGCTGAGAGCGTCGTACACATGGGAGCCTCCCTCATTATCTACTACTAAAAGCTTTGGATTATCTTCTTGTGTAACCAAGATGCTATTAGCTGGTGCTTCCAATTCAATTTTGCTTATACGACGTTGTGTGTTCGAATCTAACACCCATATTTCGGTCCCAGGCTCATGGTGCGAATCTACTGGGCCGTCGTGCATTGCCACATAAATTAAGCCAGTATCATGGTGCGCAGTAATAATTTCATTTCGACCCCCTGGGCGCCAATTTCCCTCTGACTCCAGGCGAGGATTCCAACCTTCGTCGATTATTATCTCATCGTCATCTGTGGTGACATGAAAGATTGTGCCGGCATGGGTAATTAGAAACCATCCGTTTGCGCTAGACGCAACTCGATCAAATACAGCATCTTCAAGTACGCTAAAGAAAACTTCGCTGCGGACCCTATTTTCTTCGAAGCCGCTTAAATCTAGCTGGATCAATTGTAGGGTGCCATCGCCGCATACTTGCAGAAAGTCATTGTCGGAAACAGGCATAATTACTGCGCAACCAGGGGTTGATGCTTCGTAGGTAAATATTCGATCTTCTACATCAACTATCGTCACCGAGTGGCCAGGGTTCATATTAAGAACCGCCAAATGCCGGCCATTATTAAGCAGCCCTAGATGGCTTCGGACCTGCAATCTTGCCATGTAATTGGGAATTTCAATCTCTGCGACCGGCCTTAGGTTTTCGTAGTCATAAATAGCAATAATGTCTGTTCGTTCACCGTGCACGCCTCGTGAGAGATAAGACTCAGCGGCATAAAATTCTTCTCGTGGGGGCCAAAAGGTTACCGCTGGAGTATATCGGGAGAGCGATAACATACCTTGCATCTCTCCGCTTGTTGCATCGAAAATGTAACCACCATTCCTGGTCGTGCCAATAAACCAGTTTTCGCCGCGTTCGGGCATGGTTTCGACGCTAATTTCTTCAGGGGTGATTTGTGCTATTCCAAGCGGTGAAATAAGCAACAGACCTGCAGCGAGTGGGGCGATAAAGCGCATCAATTTTCTCCTTACCTTTTCAATTCCGCGAGATCTAAAGCTTCTCGTATTCTGGACTTGTGAGTGTATCCTAAATATCTCTCATTGGCTCTAGTCCTGATAGGGTTTTCAGGGTACATTTTACGTTCATGAATATGACTATTCCGTGCTAAAGCAAAGAGAAATTTATCTCATCAAAAAAAGCACTCTCCATTGTTTTTGTGCCATTAAGAATCTTCGTATACTTAGTGTGAATAAGATTAATAATGCGGTATCTAACTTATGAATATTTCAGAGCCAGTGATTGAACGTAATCGTAACTCTTTCCGTTTTGGAGCGTTAATCAGTATCGTTCTATTCCTCTATATAGGAATTAATTATGGATGGAGGCAGGGATCATTGTTCCTTGTTGGAATTTCAGCAGGCGCAGTGCTTTATCATGCCGCTTTTGGTTTCACCTCAGCTTGGAGGGAAGTTGTTAATACCGGCAGAGGTGCTGGCCTTAGAGCCCAAATGATTATGCTCGCATGTACGGTATTGGTCTTTACGCCGTTAATAGCACAGGGCGAATTATTTGGAATGGGTCTGAGAGGATCTGTGGCTCCGCTAAATATAGCGGTTATTGCTGGCGCATTTATGTTTGGTGTTGGAATGCAGCTAGGTGGAGGCTGTGCATCGGGTACTTTGTATACGGTTGGCGGCGGTAATAGTCGTATGCTTATAACGTTAGCAGCTTTTATAGCCGGATCCCTTTTGGGAACTTGGCAGTGGCAACTATGGCAAGGGGTGCCGGGAATTGAGCCAATAGCATTAACTCGAAGTTTTGGTTCGTTCGGGGGGATATTGATAAGCTTTTTTCTATTCGCGGCCGTGTGGTATGCGACGGTTATTTATGAACGAAGCCGTCACTCAGAGCTAGTTAACGAGGCTCGGTCAGACTTTTCTGTTTTACGCGGTCCTTGGCCATTGCTTGCTGGAGCCTTTGCTCTGGTGCTAGTTCAAGTTGCCACATTGTTATTGGCAGGCCGGCCATGGGGTGTAACATCTGCATTTGCACTTTGGGGAGCCAAGATTTCGGGGTTATTGGGCCTCGATGTTTCCGCATGGCCTTATTGGAGTCGTTCAGGGCCTTCTGCTTCTCTCGACCAGAGTATATTCAGTGATATTACTTCAGTTATGAATATTGGAATAATACTTGGAGCCTTAGGTGCAGCGAGCTTGGCCAGGAAATTCTCGCCCTCTGCTAAGCTCCCGTTGGGCCAAATAATTGCCGCAATATTAGGCGGACTGTTGCTGGGCTATGGAGCCAGGATTGCCTTTGGCTGCAATATCGGCGCATATTTCAGCGGCATCGGTTCGACTAGCTTACACGGATGGCTTTGGTTTATAGCCGCTTTTGCAGGGAGCACATTAGGCGCGCGAATTAGACCAAAATTTGGGTTGGGCTAGTCGTTAAGACCTAAAATATTTACTAAGAGATTTTAGTGCCTTACATAAACAAAAATAGAGTGCTTATGATCATGATAAAACTTATAACTATATTGCTCTCTGCTAGTTTAGTTTCTCCGACCATTTTCGGACAGCAACCAGAATTCAAGTTAGATGTTGATTGGCCCAAAATTCCTTTCGGTGATAATTGGTTAACTGGTGGGCTTGGAGGGATGTGTATCGATAATAGAGATCATGTGTATCTTCTAAATCGGCAAAATGTTGTTGCAGCTGATCTTGATGGGGCGCGATTGGCACCTCCTGTTATTGAATTAAACCCTCAAGGTGAGGTTGTGCGTGGATGGGGGGACCCTGAAGTTATTGGGCCGCGCGCGCATGACTGCCATGTTGAAGAGGACGGCAGCATCTGGATTGTCGCAGCAGGAACTGGACATATCCAAAAATATTCAAATGATGGAAGCGAAATGTTAATGCAAATCGGTTTATCTGGGACATTTGACTCTTCTAATGGAACTCGAGAAGGGACTCCCTTGAATTCTAATGCAGCGCAGTTTTTCTTGCCGTCGGCCTTAGACGTCGATGAGTTATCAGGCGACATTTACGTGGCTGACGGCGAATTGCCGGGCGGAAATTCTAGAATAGCAGTGCTAGATAGGGAGGGTAATTTTTTGCGACAGTGGGGTTTATATAGGACGGAATCAGATGAAGGTATTACGCCTTTGCCGCACTGCTTACGATTGTCGAATGATGGTTTGGTTTATGTATGTGATCGTGAGGCAGATAGGATTCAAGTATTTGATAGGCAGGGTAACTTTGTAAGGAATATCTTTGTGGGATTTGAGTCAGTTTCGCTCGCAGAAGGGCGCAGCAGTGGAAATAGAGGGTCGGCAGTAGTTCTTGCGTTTTCGCATGACCAAGAGCAGGAGCACATGTTCGTCATAAATCAAAACAGTGTAACGATTGAAGTTTTGGATCGGCAATCTGGCCGGGCTATTACAAGGTTTGGAGATGGTCCGGGGCGCTATCGAGGACAGTTCACCTTGCCACATGGAATCGGAGTTGACTCTTTGGGTAACGTCTATATTGCGGAGCAAGAAGGCAGGCGTATCCAGAAATATTTGCTAATAAGGTAAGATTTAGAAGTCCAGATATTTTTCTAATTGGTCTCCTGTATAACCTAGGCTTCGTAGCACTTCTTCAGTATGTTCTCCAAGATTAGGAGCCGGGCCGGGCGTGCGTTTCTTGTACCCGCCAACATCAAAAGGGCTGCTGATTGTTTTGATGGAGCCATATTCTGGGTGATCCAATGGAACAACAATACCATTTTTAATTTTTTGTGGATCATTAGCCGCTTCTTCATACGTAAAAACTTTAGAGTGCGGTATATCGAATGCTGTTAGTCGCTCTAGCCAATAATTCATGTCTTCCTCTAAAAATGCATCGCTGATTTCTTTAATTAGTGAGTGCATATTTTTTATTCGGTTTTCAGCTGTACAAAACAGCTCATCGCTAATGAAATTTTCTCGCCTTATGGCTTTGCAAAATGGAGGCCAATCACGGGCGGTGTTAACGAGAGTTAGTTTTAATAGAAGATCGTCTTTGGTTTTGTAGTTTAGTGAAATAAAATTATAGGCGTTATCTCGTGGTCGTTTTTCTCGAAATTCTGCATTGGCAAGTTGTGCTTGTAGCATCACTGAGTTAGACCATGCGCCATTTGCGAGCAATGATGTTGTTACTTTGCAGCCTTCTCCAGTTTGGAAGCGTTGATAAAGTCCTGACATAATTGAGGCAAATAGGGTCATTCCGCTTGGGTGATCACCTGCACCAAAAGGAAAGTTGTGTAGCCATCCTTCATAGGGAAATACGTGATTTTCAAAGGCAGAGCGGGACCAGTAACAAACAGTATCGTATCCAGGTTTATTTCTTTCTTCCCCTTCTTCTCCATAACCAGTGGCCAGGGCATAGATTAGTTTTGGATTAACGGTTTTCATTGTTTCATAGTCAATTTTCAATCTAGAGATTGCATCGAGCCGATAGTTGGTAATTAGTACGTCAGCATCCTTCACTAATTTGCATAAGACTTCGTAAGATTCTTCCAGCTTTAAGTCCAGAACGACGCTTTTTTTATTGCGATTTGTCATTTGAAAGGTATAAGGCATATCGGAGATTGGCAGACCCGCAATTTTGTGCCAATTCCTATTGAGATCTCCCGTAACAGGGGGCTCTATTTTGATTACATCGGCACCGTAGTCGCTTAGCACTACTCCAGCTGCTGGTCCAAATACCATGGTGGTGAGTTCTATCACCTTGATTCCATCTAGAAGAGGTTTGTTATCTTGTTTCATGTTGTTTTGGTCGCAGTAGATTGACGCTCTAGGTAGTTCAAAAATGCAACCGAAGTATAGATGATCGGTATCTCTATAAAAACCGCTGTGTGCGATCTATTCTCTTTATAACCTTCTAGGGTATTCTCTGTTTCGCTCAAGCATATGGAATAATTAATGTAGAGAATATTTAGAAGGTATTGGTAATGACTAAATTCTGTAAGGTAACAAAAGAAAATCGAATACTAACCGTAACTATTAATAGACCGGAGCGCCTTAATGCCTTGCATCCTCCGGCTAATCTTGAACTTGCTGAAGTATTTGACGACTATGCAAAAGACGAGGATCTGTGGGTGGCAATTATCACCGGAGAAGGCAGGGCTTTTAGTGCCGGCAATGATTTAAGGTGGCAAGCTGAGGGGAACGTTAGGCCGCCAATGCCTTTAGGATTTGGTGGATTAACTTCCCGATTCGATTTGATAAAACCCGTAATAGCTGCTGTGAATGGCTTGGCTATGGGGGGAGGCTTCGAAATCGCCCTAGCTTGCGATTTGATTATTGGATCTGAGAAAGCCGTTTTCGCTTTGCCTGAGCCTAAGGTCGGCTTGGCGGCTCTCGCGGGAGGACTTAACCGTTTGCCTAGACACATAGGAGTCAAGCGTGCGTTGGGCATGATTCTAACTGGTCGCCACGTTTCCGCGAGAGAGGGCGAAACTTTAGGGTTCGTTAATGAGGTGGTGGACCATGAAAAAGTGTTGGAGCGAGCATACGAAATTGCCAATGAAATCCTTACCTGCTCGCCATTATCGATTAGGGCAAGTAAGGATGCTGTATATCGTTCTCTTGATTTCGCTTCTCTGGAAGATTCAATGAAAGATATGCGAGAAGAATATGCGGCTGTTAAGGCAATGACAGAAAGCGAGGATTTTATTGAAGGCCCTAAAGCATTTGCAGAGAAACGCGCGCCTAATTGGAAGGGAAGATAATGAAACTCTATCACTGTAGGAATTCTAGATCAGTGCGCCCATTGTGGGCACTGGAGGAGTTGGGGTTGAGTTATGAACTCGTTGTCATGCCTTTCCCGCCGCGGTTTGAATACGATGGATATCTCGATATAAATCCATTAGGCACGGTGCCGACTTTCGTAGATGGCAGTCTGATAATGACGGAATCTACCGGTATTTGTCAGTACTTGGTTGAGAAATATCCTGCTGCTGATTTGGGCTTAAGCAAAGACGAGCCTGAATACGGTGAGTATATAAACTGGTTATTCCGTTCTGATGCTACGCTAACCTTCCCGCTAGCAATAGTTCTTCGGTATACACAACTAGAACCAGAAGAGCGTCGTAATTCTCAGGTTGCTAAGGATTATGCGATTTGGTTTCACTCTCGCTTGCGATCGGTAGAGTCCGCATTAGAAGGGAAAGAATTTTTAGTAGGGGAAAGATTTACTATAGCTGATATTGCTGTGGGGTATGCGCTTCAATTTGGGGATCGTCTTGGGCTAAGTGACCGCTACAAGCCAAATTGTTTGCGATATCTGGAAAATCTTTATAAAAGGCCTGCGTATATTAGATCGCAAGAAAAAGCATAGTGGTGATATTTACAAAACCATATGACGGTCATTCAATAACCTTTATAATCTTAGACAAGTCCTGATTTGTCTGATCAAGGGTTATTTTATGAGAAACTTATTAGTACTAATATTTGCAGCAGTAGTACTTTTTTCTTGCCAAGCTTCCGAGCAACAGTCATTTCGTAAGATGACCGAAGAAGAACTAATTGCTTACAATGCGAATGTTCCGCTAGAACAGAACGTATTTTGCTTTGAAGATGTCCGCACCGGTAGTTTTATAAAAAAAATTCGATGCATGACGTTATACGATATTATCACTGAGGTGGAAGATAATACCTTTTATCTTGACATGTTGAACTATGACCACAGCCCTTACGTGCCTACTCATTTCGGTAATGACTAGTTTAATTCACCGCCGAAATTTATAAATAGAAACCTAAAAAAGGACACTCTAATGAGAAAAAGTATGTTGTTAATTTCTCGCAAAACGCTATTTCAATTAGTTGTCCTCATTTTCTTAGTAACGATATCAAAAATTTTTGCGGCTGACTCTAACAATTATGACTGGAAACATTATGGGAATGATCTGGGCCATACTAAGTATGCACCGCTAGACCAAATCAATCGCGAAAATGTTGCTAATTTACAAATTGAATGGAATTGGGAGTCTGTAGATAACCAAGCCGTAATAGAAAGGCCCCAATATGTACCCTCTGGCTTTAAGGCTACACCCATAACTCGGGACGGTGTGCTTTATGTCAGTACGCCGCTTGGCCATATTGCTGCCATAGATGCGCGTACAGGTGCCCAAAAATGGATATTTAATACTAATACCTGGGAGCATGGTAGACCCGCGAATAATGGGTTTAATCATCGGGGAGTAACCTTCTGGGAAAAACCTGGCCCGCTGGGTGCAGAACCGAGGATCATTATGACTACGGCTAATGCGTTTCTTTGGTCGATTAATGCAGAGACAGGCGAGCCGGATGAAAGTTTTGGAATAAATGGTAAAACAGATCTAACGCTAGGTTTGGGGCGTGAAGTCGATAGGTCGATGATCGCTCACTCAGCCGCTGTGCCAATAATTGGTGATACGGTTATCGTGGGTTCCGTTGTTTATGATCAGCCAATGTTTGATATGGTGCCGGAGAAACTAACGGATCTACCACCAGGGCATGTTAGGGGTTTCGATCTAAATACCGGTAAACAAAAGTGGATTTTCCACACGATTCCTGAGCGAGGAGAATACGGTAATGCTACTTGGGAGGATGACTCTTGGAAAGTGACGGGTGCAACTAATATTTGGACAATGATTTCTGCCGATGAAGAGCTTGGATATGTATATCTTCCTATTGGCAATCCAGGTAACGATTTTTATGGAGGTCAGAGATTAGGGGATAATTTATTTGGCACCAGCTTAGTTGCGTTAAATGCAGAAACCGGAGAACGCGTTTGGCATTATCAGATTGTACATCATGAATTATGGGATTATGACCCGCCTGCTGCTCCAACGTTGGTAGATATAACGGTAGGTGGGAAAGACATCAAAGCAGTTGCGATGGTTTCTAAGCAAGCATTTATCTACATATTTGATCGTATTACTGGTAAACCAGTTTGGCCAATAGTCGAAAAACCTGTCCCTTCTAGCACAGTGCCGGGCGAGCGAGCGTCTTTTACACAACCTTTTCCGACCAGACCCGCCGCTTTTGACTTACAGGGTATTAATGAAGAGACGCTGATAGACTTTACTCCTGAGCTTAGGCAAGAAGCACTGGAAATAGTTAGTGAATTTGATCACGGCGGGTTATATACACCGCCTTCTCTAAAAGGTGCGATTGCACTTCCAGGTTGGACAGGGGGTGCAGAATGGAGTGGTGCTGCTTTTGACCCAGAAACTTCTATGTACTACATCCCATCGGTCACAAATCCAATTGTTATCCAACTCGTAGAAAACAACCCCAGCGAGACCGAATTTGCATATCGAAGAGATGGTGTGAGAACGATTAGCGGGCCTCAAGGATTGCCTTTAACAAAACCTCCCTACGGAAGAATTTCAGCCGTAAATTTAGATACTGGTGATTACGAATGGGTAAGACCTAATGCCGAAGGTATTCGTCAACGCATAATCGATTTGGGGATAGATGACCCTGGCCCCGTTGGCATTCCAATCGTAGCACCTCTATTGGTGACCAAAACGTTATTATTTCAAGCTATAACCGACGGTGTCCCATTACTAAGGGCTATGGATAAAACCACAGGTGAAACAATTGCTGAGATAGAATTGCCAGGTATTCCGCAGGGCGCACCTATGACCTACATGCTGGATGGGAAACAATATATTGCAATTAGCTGCGGAGGCGGTGCGGACGCCAGATTGCTAGGGCTCGCTCTTCCTAATTAATGTTCAATGTCACATCCTGAAGGTTCCGAATTGTGTAATTTTAGTTGGGGCATTGCGAGCGATTTCCATACATCGCGCAATGATTTGTCTTGTTTGCCTTGGCAAGATTATCCCATCATCCCAAAGTCTGGCTGAGGCATAATAGGGGTGACCTTGTTTTTGGTAAGTATCCAAAATAGGCTTTCGGAAATCCTCTTCTTGTTCTTTACTCCAGACCTCTTTTGTTGTTTTCATTTGATCTCGCTTAATAGTCGATAGCACTCCTGCCGCTTGCTCTCCTCCCATGACCGATATGCGCGCGTTTGGCCACATAAACATAAATCTAGGATCGTAAGCTCGACCACACATGCCGTAGTTGCCAGCACCAAATGAGCCGCCGACTATTATTGTAAACTTAGGCACCTTGGCACAGGCAACTGCCATAACCATTTTTGCGCCATGTTTCGCAATGCCCCCTTCTTCGAATGCTTTACCTACCATAAAGCCAACAATATTTTGCAAGAAGAGCAAGGGCGTCTTTCGTTGAGCGCAGAGCTCAATGAAATGAGTTCCTTTTGCTGCAGATTCGCTAAATAAAATACCATTATTTGCGATGATCCCTATCGCATGGCCATCGATTTTCGCAAACCCACATATCAAAGTTTTTCCATAGAGCGCCTTAAATTCATCAAAACTAGATCCATCAACCACGCGCGCGATGATTTCTCTTGCATCATACGAAGTCGTTGAATTTAGCGGGATAATACCTTCTAACTCTTCTATATCGTAAAGTGGTAACTTAACTTCTTCATTATGGGTGGTTTGGAGTTTTCGATTGGTATGGCCAATAATATCTCGGGCGATCTCTAGTGCATGTTTATCATCGTTAGCATAATAGTCAGAGACCCCTGACTTTCGGCAGTGCACGTCAGCGCCACCAAGGTCTTCAGCATTAACAATTTCACCGGTTGCTGCTTTTACTAACGGAGGCCCTGCAAGGAAAACAGTGGCTTGATTTTTTACCATAATACTTTCGTCGCACATTGCGGGGACATAGGCACCCCCGGCCGTAGAAGAACCCATAACGACAGCGATTTGGGGAATGCCTGCAGCAGACATATTTGCTTGATTAAAAAAGATACGACCAAAGTGATCCTTGTCAGGGAATACCTCGTCCTGGCGTGGGAGGTTCGCTCCTCCGGAATCAACTAGATAAATACAAGGAAGATTATTTTGAGCAGCAATATCTTGCGCGCGGAGATGTTTTTTAACAGTTAAAGGATAATATGTGCCCCCTTTTACTGTCGCATCGTTAACAACTATTATGCAATCAATACCTTTAACTTTTCCTACTCCTGTAATTATGCCTGCTGCGGGAACGTCTTCCCCATAAACATCGTAAGCTGCCAGTTGGGATAATTCTAAAAAATCTGAACTTGAGTCGATTAGCAACTTAATGCGCTCTCGGGGGAGCAGTTTTCCGCGAGATTTGTGTTTTTCCTTAGCTCTCTCGGAACCGCCTGATTCGATTTTTGTGAGTTTTTTCTGAAAGTCATGGATTTGTGCCTGCATAGCTTGCTTATTGGCTTTAAATGCATCACTTAAAATATTTATTTTCGACTCAATAGCAGGCATTTTTTCTCCTAAGTGAATGGTTAGCCTTACTTATGGGGGATCGTTGGAAATTTATGTGATCTACCGAATTCCCCAGTGTAACTAAATTGCTTTATTTTACTCACCACCATTATAAGTAAAATTGTCTCTATTGCTTTCGCTAATTAGGGTATTTAGCTGCTTTAAGAATTTTTCTGGCTTCCTAATTCTTTTCGTTTTAGTCTCAGCTAATATAAGAAATATTGCTCAGAGGAATAAAATTTGACGCTTACATCAATTAGTTACGCTAGTGGTCCTGCAGAAAAGGCTTTGCTTGGTGACCCCATCGGCCAATTTTTCGACAAAATAACTACTCGATACGCTGAACGAGAAGCCATAGTGTCATTGCATCAAAATACGCGCCTTACTTATTTGCAATTAGCGGGAAGAGTAAACGCTTTAGCTAAGGCTTTTATCAGTGCCGGGTTTAAAAAAGGAGACCGCTTAGGGGTTTGGTCGCCAAATAATATTGAATGGCTAATAACACAGTATGCGACGGCAAAAGCGGGCATAATCTTAGTAACTATTAACCCCGCTTACCGTTCACATGAGCTTGCCTTTGTCTTGAAGCAGTCGGGCTGTAAAGGCTTGGTTCTGCAAAACCAATTTAAAACTTCAGATTACGAAGGAATAATCTGTGAGCTCTGTCCGGAAATTAATGATACTGACGTTGGTAAGCTTCATTTAAAGAAGTTCAAAAATCTTACTACTGTTATCTCTATGACCGAATCATCGGTTAGAGGCATTTACAACTGGTCCGATTTCTCCGATTTGGCGAAAAATGTTAGCGATAGCGAATTGGCAGATCGTCAGTTTGATCAGGATATGGATGACGCTATAAATATTCAGTATACCAGTGGGACTACTGGCTTTCCTAAAGGGGCAACTCTTAGCCATCATAATATTCTTAATAATGGTTATTTCGTAGCAGCCATAATGAACTTCACAGAGGAAGATCGACTCGTCGTGCCTGTTCCCTTGTATCATTGTTTTGGTATGGTGATGGCGAATCTCGGATGTCTTAGTCATGGCGCATGCGCCATTTATCCTAGTGAAGGATTTGAACCGGAATCCGTATTGGAAGCGGTAGAAAGAGAGAGAGCGACTGCGCTTTACGGAGTGCCAACGATGTTTATTGCAGAGCTTGCGTTATCGAATTTTGGGCAATATGACCTATCGAGTTTGCGTACTGGAATCATGGCTGGGGCCCCTTGTCCAATTGAAACAATGACGCAAGTTAATAAA
>Ga0066836_10000999_pt1 | contig 14549 bp, 13 predicted proteins | sample ETNtaG_18_FD_71568 | JGI IMG/M metagenome (GOLD analysis project Ga0066836, IMG submission 71568) | Marine microbial and viral communities from oxygen minimum zone, Eastern Pacific Ocean - ETNP201302SV91 | ecosystem: Environmental > Aquatic > Marine > Oceanic | place: Pacific Ocean: Eastern...
GCTGAGTAAGTAGGTTCTAATGCAGCAGCTCCAACTATTGCTGATAACACGCAATTAACTTTAATATGTTTTGCAACAAAACAATAATTTTTCTTTCCTGAAAGGATTTTAGTTTTTATATTATTTTTTTTACATTTAATTATAAGATTTTCTGCATCTTTTGAGTTTAAGACAACTGCATATTTAGGTTTGAATTTATTTATTTGTGAATATAATAATTTTATATTAGATTTAGCAGTTAGAGCAAATATATTAACTCTTTTATCAATGTTGTTTATAGTTGATAGAGCATTCTTCCCGATAGTTCCTGTTGATCCTAATATAGTGAGATTCATTTATTATATAAAAATCCAAAATTGTATTATTGCAATAACTGGCAGATAACTATCTAACCGATCCAAAATACCTCCATGTCCAGGCAACAGATTACCAGTATCTTTTACATTGAAACATCTTTTAAAGGTACTAACTAATAAGTCACCTATAGTGCAATATATGCAACATAATAACATAAATAATATGTCTGTTATTAATAAAGGATAAGACTTAAACAAAATAAAATAACAATAAAATATTAGTGTTGGAAAAATTAAAGATGCAATAAACCCTTCGTATGTTTTGTTTGGGCTAATGCTTTTACAAAGTTTTCTCTTTCCTAATAATTTACCAACCACATACCCTGAAATATCACTCAACGAAACTAAAATTATTATAAATAAATAATAATTACTTAATGGAAATAACTCTGAAGATGAAAAAATAAGGTATGAATCATCTTGTTGTATTGTCATCGAAGTACTACCAATAGAAACAGTCATATACCATGAAATTATAATTAATAGGAATCCAGATATTGCTGGATTATTGGTTAGAATATTTTTTAGATAGTTGAAATTAAATAATAAAGTTAAGATAATAACTAACCATAAAGATAATGAGAAGTATGTTAGATTTCTAATTAAAAAAGTAGAAGAAAATTCAAGCAACATATACATCATTATCAGCATTAAAAATAATGCAGAATATATTTTTTTTATATTTTTACATGATATGTTTAACCACTCATAATAACTATATATAAAAATTAAGGTAAATAATGTACCAATTAAGAAAGGGTGTGAAAATAATAAAGTTACTAACAATAAGACAGCTAAGATTATACCCGTAAGTATGCGATTAAGCATTATTTTCAAAGTTATCCCTAATGTTAACTAAACCTCCAAATTTTCTCTGTGTTTTTTGAAAAAACTTTATTGCTTTATCAAACTCTTTCTCATCAAAATCTGGCCACAAACAATCTGTGAAATATAGTTCTGTATATGCATGCTGCCATAACATAAAATTACTTAGCCTGTGTTCTCCACCAGTTCTTATTAAAAGATCAGGGTAATTGTCCTTCAGGGATAAATATTTCTCTATATCATTAATATTAATTTCCATATTCTTTTCACTGTCATCAATTGATGAAATATATTTATTAAATGCATTTATAATATCCCATTTTCCGCCATAATTAATCGCAAAGTTAAGTAATAATCCTGTATTATCTTTTGTTAATAATTCTAATTCTGAAATTTTATCAATTAATTGTTTATCAAATTTACTTAGATTGCCTATGAATTTAACTTTGACATTATTAGAGTGCAACTCTTTGCTATTGGTTGTTATAGAATCTTCAAATAAAGTCATTAATAATTTAATTTCATAATTAGGTCTATTCCAGTTCTCACTACTGAATGCAAAAAGAGTTAATGTAGAAATTTGCCTAACTGTGCAAGCCTCTACTATTTTTTTTATTGATTTAATTCCTTCTTTATGGCCAAATGCTCTTGGTAAATTTCTATCATTCGCCCATCTTCCATTGCCATCCATAATAATGGAGATATGTCGTATTTTTTTTGCGTCCATTTTTATACTTCGCTTATCTCATTAATTTTTTTATCAATAATATCTTCTGATTGCTTTATGTATTTATCCGTAATATCTTGTATTTCAATTATATAATCTCTTTCAAAATCTTTTGAAATTTTTTTATTTTTTTCTAAATTAGAAATATCTGCATTAATATTTCTTCTTATATTTCTTAATGAAATTTTCGCTTGCTCTCCTTCTTTCTTCAAAATCTTTGTTAATTCTAATCTTCTTTCTTGGGTCAATGGTGGAATTTTAATATGTATAACGGTTCCATTTACCACGGGTGACAACCCTAAATTAGAATTTAATATTGCTTTTTCAATTGCTCCAACCGCAGTTTTATCCCACACGTTTAAACTTATTGTTGATGCGTCTGTTACGGAAATATTTGAAAGTTGTTTAAGCGGGGTTTTTACTTCAAAATAATCAGCTTCTATCTGATCAAGCATACTAGGGTTTGGTCTTCCTGCTCTAATTTTTGTGATTGACTGATGCAGAGACTCAATAGCCTTACCCATTGATTTTTCTGCTGAATTTTTTATTTCTTCAATCATGTATATATATTATCACTAGCTTGACTATTTTTTAAGTATATTAAGAATCTGACTATATAATGCAATAAACATTTAACATTTACTTTATTTGGTTATAAACTTCTTGAGCAAAATCCTCTTCTTTTTTATCAATTCCCTCTCCTAGTTGATATCTAATATAGGATTTAATTTTATTATCTTTGAGAATTTTTTTCAATGTAGTGGTGTTATCCTTAATATATGGTTGATTTATTAGCGTGTTGTCAGAAATAAATTTTTTAACCTTTCCTTCTAATATGTTTCTCTTTATATCTTCTTTTTTATTAATTTTATCTAGTTCTGCTTTATAAACTTCTTTTTCATTTAACAATATAGATGAATCAATAGATTGCTCGTCTAGGGCTACTGGGTTAGATGCTACAATCTGCATACATATATCTTTTGCAATCTCATTGTTTTCCTTTTCTAATATTACCACTGCTCCTATTTTATTATTATGCGTATAGCCTGTTATAAATAATTCATTGTGGTTAGATATTTGATAGCGCCTTATTTTTATATTCTCCCCTAATTTTGTTATTATTTTTTTTCTTTCACTTTCTAAATTATCTAAAACCTGTTGGTCATTTGACTCATGTAATATTGTAAGGTTTTCATATTTAGTAGTTGCTAAAAATTTACATACATTTGTAACATAGTCTAAAAAATCATCGCTTCTCGCAACAAAATCAGTTTCAGAATTAATTTCAATTAATAATGACTTTTCTGTACTTGGATAGAAATAAATAACGCCTTCAGCTGCAATTCTTCCAGATTTTTTATCTGCTTTAATGCCCTCTTCTGACCTCATTAATTTAATAGCTTCATTAATATCACTGTTAGCTTTAAGTAAATATTTTTTACAATCTAATATTCCTGCGCCTGTAATGTCTCTAAGCTGTTTAAGAAGATCGAGTTCTTTTGACATTTATTTCTCTTTATTATCTCTTCTTTTTTTTAAATTAACTGTATCTTGTTTTTGCTCTACATCTATTATATGTTTCTTTTTTAGACTTTTAGATTTAGGTATGTTCTCTGATTTATTAATGGTGTTTTTTGCTGGGCTTAAAGATTTTGCTTTCGTATTAATTATGGTTTTAGATATCTCTTTTACAAATAAACTTATAGATGACATTGAATCATCATTTCCAGGGATCATATAATCAACACCATCAAAAGAATTATTGCTATCCACAATAGCTATAACGGGTATGTTTAGTTTGTTGGCTTCTTTTATTGCAATTTTTTCATATCTCGTATCTATGACAAATAGAGCGTCAGGTAACTTCTCAAGGTCTTTAATTCCTATTAGATTTTTTTCTAGTTTATAGATTTGCTTTTTAATAGATAGAGTTTCTTTTTTTGTCATTGCGTCAGAAGTTTGTGTTGACGAAATATGGGATTGTAATTTTTCAAGTTTTTTTATAGATTCTCTCACGGTATCAAAATTTGTAAGCATACCTCCTAACCAACGGTTATTAACATATGGCATTTTAGATTCGGTGGCATACTTCTCTATTAAATCCCGGGCAGCCCTTTTTGTTCCAACAAACAGTATTTTGGAATTATTTTTAATAAGTTTTTCAATAAAATTTATTGCTGAACTAAATTGCTCTATACTTTTTTCTAGATTTATTATATGAAGTTTTTTATAAGTTGTATAAATATATGGGCCCATCTTGGGGTTCCAATATTTAGATTGATGACCAAAATGAACTCCTGCGTTTATCATCTCTTTTACGGATAAAATAGACACTTATATAACGTTACTCCAGCTTTAATTAAATTTAATATATCAACAATTATATTTATTGATATGGCTTTTTATCATATTTACATGGATTCAACAATCAAAATCTGATAATTTGTGCTAAAAATATGACTTTTCTATCAAAATTATGAATAATATTAAATCACAGTCAGATATTAAAAAAATGAGAGTAGCTGGAAAGCTCGCATCAGAGGTTATTGATATGATAGGCTCTTATGTTAAAAGTGGCATTTCTACAGAAGAGCTTAATGAAATATGCCACAATTATATAGTCGAAGTACAGAAAGCTGTTCCCGCTCCTCTTAATTACAAAGGTTTTCCTAGATCAATTTGTACTTCTGTAAATCATCAGGTCTGTCATGGAATACCATCAAAAGATAAAATACTAAAAAATGGGGATATAATAAATATTGATATAACAGTTATTAAAGATGGTTTTCACGGTGATACCAGTAAAATGTTTTTAATTGGGAAACCTTCTATATTAGCTAATAGATTATGTATGGTTGCTAAAGAGTGTATGTATAAAGCAATAGAAATTGTTGAACCAGGTTTACATATAGGTGATATTGGTGCTGTAATACAGGAACATGCACATAAAAATAACTTCTCTGTTGTTAGGGAATATTGTGGACATGGTATTGGAAAGAATTTTCATGAATCACCACAAATTCTTCATTATGGGGTTAGAAATACTGGGATAAAATTAGAGGAAGGAATGACATTTACAATTGAACCAATGATTAATGCTGGGGGGAAAAGTATAAAGGTTTTAAATGATGGGTGGACTGTTGTTACTCAAGATAAATCACTGTCTGCTCAATGGGAGCACACAATATTGGTGACTGATAATGGGTATGAAATACTTACAAGAAGAACAGAAGAAGGTTAATAAAAATGAATGATATAAATAATAATACTATAGAGTTATTAGAAAAACTGATTATTTGTAAATCCGTAACCCCCAATGATAATGGTTGTCAGGAAATTATAGGTAATTTTTTAAAAAATATTGGCTTTTCAGTTAAAGAAAAAAAATATGGAGAGGTTAATAATCTAATTGCAAGATATGGCTCAGAGGGGCCTGTCTTTGCATTTGTTGGCCATACTGACGTTGTTCCTGTAGGAAATATAAATGATTGGAAATCTGACCCCTTTGTCTTAACGGATATAAACGAAAAACTATGTGGTAGAGGGACCTCAGATATGAAAGGAAGTATTGCGTGTATGATGACTGCTGTAAATAATTTTATAAATAAAAATAAAAATTTTAAAGGTAGCATAATGTTTATTCTTACAAGTGATGAGGAAGGCCCTGCTCAAAATGGGATAAAGAGGTTGGTTAATGAAAATGATTTGGCTAATCATTACATAGATATGTGTTTAGTTGGTGAGCCTTCATGCACAAAAAATATTGGCGATACTATAAAAAATGGTAGAAGAGGATCATTGTCTGGTGAACTTTTAATTAAAGGAATTCAAGGTCATGTCGCCTATCCTCATAATGCACAAAACCCAATCCATACCTTTGCTCCTGTATTACAAAAATTAATTAGTGAAGAGTATGATAAAGGTAATGATTTTTTTCCGCCAACTTCTTTTCAAATTTCAAATTTAAATAGCGGAGTTGGTTCAACAAATGTAATTCCAGGAACCTTATCAATGAGTTTTAATTTTAGATATTCTACAGAAACAAATATTGATGAGATTAAGTCTCATGTTATTGATATACTAAATGAGTCTAAATTAAAATATGAAATTGAATGGGATCATTCAGGCGAGCCATATTTAACAGAAAAATCACATCTATTAGAATGTTGTGAAGATGCAATTGAAAACGTAACGTCTATTAAGCCCAAAATATCTACAGATGGAGGAACATCAGACGGTAGGTTTATGGCTAAAATTTGCAATCAAGTAATTGAGTTTGGTCTTATAAATGAATCAATACATAAAGTTAATGAATATACGACGAAAAAAGATATTATAAATTTATCTAGAATTTATAATGAAATGTTAAATAAAATGTTTCTTAATTAATTTAAAAAAGAAGATTTTATTAAACTTTTAGTATAGTCTGTTTTAGGGTTATCAAGTATATTATGAGTATCATTAGATTCTATAATTTTAGAGTCTTTGAGAATATATATTCTATGCGAAATAGATTTAATTACTTTTAAATCATGACTAATAAAGATATAGCTTAAAGAATATTTTTTTTGTAAAGATATAATTAATTCTAGTATGCTTTTCTGAACTATTACATCTAGGGCGCTAGTTGGTTCATCCATGATAATTAATTTTGGCTTCAATGAAATTGCTCTTGCAATTGCAATTCTTTGTCTCTGTCCTCCTGAAAATTGATGAGGATACCGATTTAGCATAGATTCATTAAGACCAACTTCATTTAAAAGCTTGCTACAAATAGATATCATTTGTTTATAACTTAACTTCTTATATACCATTAAACCCTCAGAAAGTATTTCAAATATGGTTAACCTTGGTGATAAAGATGAAAATGGGTCTTGAAAAACTATTTGGAAATTATTTCTATATTTTCTAAGTTCATTGTTATCCATTTTAGATAGGTTATGTCCGTCAAATTGTATTGTTCCCTCATAATTTAGTAATTGTAAAATAGACATAGCAAGTGTTGTTTTACCTGATCCGGACTCACCAACAATTCCTATTGTTTCACCGACATTTAACTCAATATTTATATCAGTCAATGCTTGGAAATATTTTCTATTCTTTTTAAGGAATGCATTATTAGTGATGAAACTACAATTTAAGTTTGTTGTCTTGAGAAGTATTTTATTTGAAGGCTTAAAATTAATCATATTATGAGGGTTACTTTTTATTAGTTCTTTTGTATATTTGTTTATAGGGTTTTTAAATATTTTCTTAGTCTCACCATCCTCAAGAATATTTCCGTCCTTCATAATAATAACTCTGTCAGAATAATTTTTGATTAAATCTAGATCGTGAGATATTAATATAAGAGACATAGAAATTTTTTCTTTAAATTTTTTAAGCAAGTCTAATATTTGTAATTGTAAAGTTACATCTAATGCAGTTGTTGGCTCATCTGCAACAAGAATTTCAGGACTGCAAACTAAAGCAATAGCAATCATAACTCTTTGTCTCTGCCCTCCAGATAGCATATGAGGGTAACTTGAAAGTATTTTATTTGTTTCTTCTAATCCAGTTTTACTTATCATTTCAGAAGCAATTTTTTTAATATTATCTTCATCCTTGGTTATGTGTAATTTTATTACTTCCGTTAATTGTGTATTAATCGTTTGAACTGGATTTAAAGATAACATGGGTTCTTGAAAAATCATTGATATCTTATTACCTCTAATTTTTCTAAGAGACTCATTAGATTGTAATAATAGATTATTATTATTAAACAATATTTCTCCGTTATTAATATGAAAAATTGATTCATCTAAAAGACTTGCTATAGATAGGCCAGTTAGAGTTTTTCCGGATCCTGATTCTCCAACAATCCCAAGAGTTTCTCCTTGATTTAAATAAAAATTAATATTTTTCAAAATACTCTTAGTATTATTAAGATGTGTATACTGTAGGCTCAAATTATTAACTTCTAAAATTTTCATGATGACCTCGTATCTAATGATTCCCTAATTCCTTCGCCAATAAATATAAGCAAAAGTAAAGTACCTACTAAGACAATAAATGTGGATAGTGAAAGCCACCATGCTTCTATATTTTCTTTTCCTTGAGCTAGGAGTTCTCCTAAGCTTGGGGTATCCGGGGGAACGCCTAAACCAAGAAAATCTAAACTTGTTAAAATTAATATTGCTCCACTAATTCTAAAGGGTAAAAAGGTAATTACAGAAACCATGCTATTCGGCAATATGTGTCTAGTAATTATTTGATAGTTAGACAAGCCCATTGTTCTTGCAGCAATAACATACTCCATGTTTCTTCCTTTTAAAAATTCAGCTCTTACATAATCCGATAAGCTCATCCATCCAAAAAGTGAAAGCAATATTATTAATAAAAGAATGCTTGGCTCAAATAAAGATGAAAATATTATAAGTAGATATAATTCAGGCATAGAGCTCCAAATTTCTATAAATCTTTGTATATATAAATCTACTTTACCGGCAAAATAACCCTGAATTGCTCCAAAAAATATACCTATAATTATCCCAATAGCTGTCAGTGAAAATGCAAATAATACTGATAGCCTAAAACCATATATCAATCTTGCCAATACATCTCTACCCCTATCATCTGTTCCAAGGTAATTGTGAATAGATGGTCGGGCTGGATTTGGTGTTGAGTTATTTAAATTAATACTATTATATGAGTGTGGGTTAAATGGAAATACTGCCCAATTTTTATCTTTAGAAATTTTGCTTGTCATAAAGTTATCTTTGTAATTTGCTTCAGTTTCAAAATATCCTCCGAAAGTCTTATCTGAATACTTAAATAAGATTGGATAATATAATTGGTTATCTATATTCATCACAATAGGCTTGTCGTTGCTTATAACTTCAGCAAATAAAGAAAATAAAAAAATAAAAGAAAATATATATAAACTAAATTTGTTTCTATTGCTAGATTTAAATTTATTCCAAACATTAATATTTCTATCTATTACTTTCATGTATTACGACCTCTATCAACTGATGAAAATTTTATCCTTGGATCAACTAAAACATAACTTATATCTGTAAGGAGTTTGGCTATAAGTCCTAGCAAAGTAAAAAGAAATAATGTTCCTAATACAACAGGGTAATCTCTATGCAATATAGATTCATAAGATAAAAGACCAATGCCATCCAAAGAAAAAATAGTTTCAATTAATATGCTACCAGTAAAAAATGCTGATATGAATTGAGCTGGAAACCCTGTTAATATTGGTATAAGTGCGTTTTTAAAAACATGCTTATAAAGTATTTCATTTTCACTCAATCCTTTAGACTTTGCAGTTAGAACATATTGTTTTTTAATTTCTTCAATAAAACTATTTTTTGTAAGCATAGTCATAATTGCAAAACTTCCTATGACAGAAGATATAATTGGTAAGGTCATATGCCATAAATAGTCTAGTATTTTTGCGCCAAATGATAATTCATTCCAATTATCTGAGATTATGCCTCTTGTTGGAAATACATCATAGAAACTACCACCACCAAGTAATACAATTAAGCTTATTCCCAATACAAATCCTGGTATTGAATATCCGATAAGTATTAATGTGCTTGTTGTAACATCAAATTTTGATCCATGCGTTACAGCTTTTTTTATTCCTAGGGGTATGCAAATAGAATATATGATAAAAAAAGACCATAGTCCTAGGCTTATCGATACAGGTAATTTATCCACAATTAATTCTGCAACAGATTTATGGTGAAAATAACTCTGTCCTAAGTCAAAGCTTATATAATTTACTACTAAATCAGTGAATCTTTCTAAAAATGGTTTATCAAAACCATAAAATTCTTTTAGTTGATTTATATGGTCTTCGTTTAATCCACTAGCTCCTCTATATAAATTTGAGCCCCCAGAGGATGCTTCTCCGACTACATTGAGGCTATTTAATTGGTTAGTTAGTTGTTCTACGGGGCCACCAGGAACAAATTGAGTAACTAAAAAAGTAATGAATAATATTCCAAATAACGTTGGAATCATAAGGAACAATCTTTTTAAGATATATTTATACATTATTTTATGGACCATGTTTTTAAAATGTAATCAGTTGCTTCATAATATTTTGGCAGATTATTTGGCATTTTGAATTTGTCAAAATATGCAATTCTATGTTCATTAATAAACCAATTTGGAAGCATATAAAATTCATTCCATAATAGTCTATCTAACAAATGTGCTGATTTAATCATATCTTCTCTACTGGCGCTGTACACAATTCTCTCCAATAGTTTATCGACATTTTTATCTTGTATACCTCCAACATTATAAGAACCTTTTTTGTTGGCGCTAGAAGAATGGAACATTGCAAATAATTCATTACCTGGAGACTGTGATTGAGGATAGCTCATAACCATCATATCAAAATCAAATGAATCAACTCTTCGTTGATAAAGAGATAGGTCAATTGTTCTGTAATTAAGTTTTATGCCTAGTTTTTTTAAATTAATCGCAAATGGAGCAAGTATTCTTTCAAATCCTTTTTGTGCTAATAGGAAATTAAATTCTATTTTATTACCATTATTATCATGCAAAATATCATCGTGAACTTTCCAACCTAATTTATCAAAAATTTTCTTTGCTTCTATTAAATTATCTCTAGATGATTTTTTATTATCAATAAACTCAATATCTTTGGATTTAACAAGCTCTAGTGGAATAGATAACTCTCTAGCTAGGTCTAATTCATAGTTTGAAGGCTCTATTGGGGCAGATAATTCACTATTACTAAAGTAACTTTTACATCTTTTATATTGATTATAAAAAAGATTTTTATTAGACCAGTTAAAATCAAAAGCTAAAGTAATAGCTTTTCTAACCTCTCGATTCATAAATATTTTTTTTCTTGTGTTAAATATAAACCCTTGTATACCAGCATTATTTAAATGCTTTAATTGAGTTTTTATGATTATTCCATTGTCAAAGTTTGGACCATTATAATCCCTTGCCCATCTTTTAGAGTGATTTTCAAAAATATAATCATATTCATGCGCCTTAAATGCTTCTAATGCTACTGTCATATCTTTGTAATATTTAAAAATAATTTTATTAAAATTGAACATTCCTCTTCTAGTTGATTCCTTTTCACCCCAATACTTTGGATTCTTTTTATACTCAATAAATCTTCCAGCTTCAAATTTATCAATTATATATGGACCGCTTGCTATAGGGTGTTCAAGAACAACCTCATTAAATTTTTTATTCTTAAACCATTTTTTTGAAAAAATAGGTATATCTCCAATAATCATATGCAATTCTGGATTTTTCTTTTTAAATATAAATTTAATCGTTTGGCTATCTATAATTTGTGTAGATTTTATATCTGACCAATAAATCTTATATTGTGGGTGGGCATGCTTGCTTATAAGTGTTAAAAATGAAAATTCTACGTCTTGAGCTGAGATCTTATCACCGTTAGAAAACTTAGCATTATCTTTTATATAGTAAATTACAGACATTTTATCTTGGGAGAGTTTATATCCAGATGCTATATGTCCATAACTTGATGATGGTTCATCTAAACTCCTTTCCATTAATGTTTCAAACATAAGATTATTCATTCCAGCAGGCGCTAATGATTTAAGTAAAAATGGATTCAGTGACTCGAATGTTCCAAATGCAGAAAGCTTAATTACCCCTCCTTTGTTAGCATAGGGGTGTGTATATTCAAAATTTTGAAAATTATCAGGATATTTTGGCTTATATCCTATACCAATAGAATAATCTGCAAAAATAGGCTTATTTAAAATAAATAAGATAAATATAGCTAGAATTAATTTAAATTGTGATTTATTGTAAATATTCATGAAAAATTAAAATTTATACTTTAATATAATATTCTAAATAAGCTGTAAATAATATCTTGGAAATGAATTTAAAAAATAAAAAAGCCCTTATAATTGGCATAGCTAGCAACAGATCTATTGCTGCTGGTATTGCCAAAGCTTTTGGTAACAGTGGGATAGAGCTAGCTCTTACATATCAAAATGAGAAATTAAAGAGTAGAGTTGAAGATATAGGAAAAGAAATTTCAGATAAAACCCTTGTTTATCCCTGTGATCTCGAAAATGACAATGAAATTTCAAAATTAAAAAACAACATAAAGGAAATATGGGGTTCTGTAGATATAATAGTGCACTCTGCTGCTTTTGCCCCCAGAGAATTATTATCAGGTAATTTTGTAGACAATATAACAAGAGAAGGGTTTAAAATAGCTCATGATATAAGCTCTTATTCTTTTGTTGCTCTTGCTAAAGAGTTTAAGGGTATTATAAATGATGGCGGTTCTTTATTAACACTCAGTTATTTGGGTTCAGAAAAAGTAATAAAGAATTATAATGTAATGGGTCTAGCAAAAGCAAGCTTAGAGTCTAACGTAAGATATATGTCTCATGCGCTTGGAGATAATAATATCAGAGTAAACGCAATATCGGCTGGTCCTATAAAAACCTTAGCTTCTGCTGGCATTTCAGGGTTTAATGAAATACTAAAGCACGTTGAGGAAAAATCAGCCCTTAAGAGAAATGTTACTTTAGATGAAATTTCCAACACTGCCCTGTTTTTATCAAGCAATGATGCTTCTGGAATAACTGGTCAAATTATCTATGTTGATTGTGGTTTTAATATAAGCGGCTTTTAATCACGATTTATTAATTCATAATTAATTTCTATGTCAGCTTTAGATTTTAAAACATTATAAAAATATTTAAACTCAGTTTCACTCCTAGTATTTAGAGCAAAATTATAGAAATCATCAGAACCTTTGAGTTTTTTTGTGCTCTTTGGGTATTTAATAGAATTAACTGCAAAAACAATATAATCATTATTTTTCAATCTTGATGTCTGATAGCCTATATTTGAATTGGCGCTGAAAAAAATATTTTTTAAATTATCATTAATTGTTTTTGAGTCTATAGTTCCTTTAAAAGTCTTAAAATTATATTTTTTAGAAACTATATTTGCATTCATATCATCTCTGATATTTTCAGCTATTTTAATTATTTCATTATTACTTTCTTTCTCTCTAAGTAAAACAGAAATTATTTCTTTAGAATCTTCATAGGGCATTTGTTCAGGTTTTTGATAGGATTTTTTTTGTCCAATAATAAATCTATCATCGTTGAGATATATTAAATCGCTGGTAATATTTTCCTCTAACACTTCTTTTTTAAATAACTCTTTTCTAACAAAATCATAATTAAAAATACTATATCCTTCTATTTCTGTAATGGGTTTAGATGTTTTTATATTTAGATTAAATTCATCAGCAATATTCTGCAAAGTGGTTTGTTTGGTAAAATTTATTTCACTAATTCCATCAATTAAATCAAAATATTTTCTAGTTCCTATCTCCTTTTTATATTCCTTTATCAATTTAGGTCTAATATCTTTATATGAGATATCTTTAGATATTAATTTATTATTAATAGATATTATATGGTAGCCTTTATCTGACTCTATAATCGTGGAAATTTCATTCATTTCCAAAGCAGATGCACTATTACTTAAATAATCTGGTAAATCATCTAAAATAAATTCGCCCAGATGGCCTTCGTTATTTTGTGTTTCTGTGTCTTTAGAATAAACCTTAGCTACTTCTTTATATGTCTTGCCTTTTAAGAGGCTATTATGGGCTTTTTTTGCAGTATTTAGTGCTTCTTTGCTGTGCGGTATCAAAATATGGTTAAGGTCATATTTTGTAGGTTCTGTATACTCTCCTTCTGTCAATCTTTCATTATAAATATTTTTAATCTTACCGTCATCTACCTTTACTTTATTAATAATTTCGTTTTTATTAACATCTAAATAACTAAATGATGCTGACCTTGATGTCATGTAATTTTTTTTATTAAATTTATAATAATTTTCAATTTTCTCTTTAGATACTTTTATTGATGTTTTGATATCATTGTAATTTATTTTTAAATAACCAATTATTCTTTCATGGTATCTAGATTTTAGTAAGTCGTCCTTTTCAGTGTTTGTTAATATCGCTGTATCAGTTATTGATTTCTTTAATTGCTCTGTTATCCCTTTTTGATACACATACCTTTCGTAATTTTTAGGAGTCATATTGATTTTATATAACTGAGATTTATATATATTTTCATTAAACCCTTTCTCATCTTTAAATGAAGATGAGGCGTATATTTGATTTAAAATTGATTTATTGTGAAAGGCTAATCCTAATGCTCTTGAGGTCTGATCCATTAATATAGTTCTCATCATATAATCTACTGTTATATTTCTTATAAACTTATTTGTATATAAGGGAGGAATAGCTCCCCCAAAATTTTTTTGAAGAGCTTGGCGATATTGATAAACTTCTTGTTCTAATTGTGCTGAAGTAATAATTCTATCGTTTATTTTAAATGAAAATGTTTCCGATGTAGTTTGATAATTTCCTAAGCCCATAAAAATCAAAGGAATTGCAACCAAGAATAGCAATACAGCTATTACCCATGTGCTTAAATTTTCTCTTATTCTACTAAGCATAATAATAAAAATTTTTAGTTACGGAGACGAAGGGACTCGAACCCTCGACCTCCTGCGTGACAGGCAGGCGTTCTAACCAAACTGAACTACGCCTCCAAAACTTAGCCTAT
>Ga0066836_10001000_pt1 | contig 14541 bp, 15 predicted proteins | sample ETNtaG_18_FD_71568 | JGI IMG/M metagenome (GOLD analysis project Ga0066836, IMG submission 71568) | Marine microbial and viral communities from oxygen minimum zone, Eastern Pacific Ocean - ETNP201302SV91 | ecosystem: Environmental > Aquatic > Marine > Oceanic | place: Pacific Ocean: Eastern...
GAGAACTCAGGTGTCCCCATAAAAACAATTTTTTGTGACATTAAATTATCGAAGTTAAACTACTATTCTTTCTAATTCTTTTTTTTGTTTTGAAAGTTTTTTTATTATCATTGATTTTTTTAGTTTTGACAAATAATCAATAAACAATATTCCCTCCAAGTGATCAATTTCATGTTGAATGCATGTTGCCAACAAACCTTGGGCTTTAAGCTCTTTTGTTCTACCATTGTAGTCTAAATACTTAATATGACACTTATCCGGCCTATCAATCTCGGCAAACTGTCCTGGTACCGAAAGACAGCCTTCTTCGTAGGTTGTGTCATCTTCTGAAGTTGAAACTATTTCGGGGTTTACAAAATACATTGGCTCTTTTTTTTTAGGATTCTTTGAAACATCTAAAACAATTATTCTTTTGGGTTCACCTATTTGAATCGCGGCCAAACCAATACCAGGAGCATTATACATTGTCTCCACCATGTCATCCATAAGCTTTCTTGTAGAATCGTCTACCTTGTCAACCGGTTCTGACTTTTGCCTTAAAAAAGGATTCGGTTCTGTTAATATTTTTCTTACAGTCATAAATTGATTATATATTAATTAAACTCTTAAAGGTAGTGCGAGATTAAGAATTTGATTTCTAATTTTTTTTATTTCTGCACTGTTTAGAACGTTAACAATAAAATATAACGTTTCGGGGTCCAGATTTTCTATATCATCGCTGCCTATTATTTCCACAAGTTTGAGCATTAACATGCCGGTTTCACCTTTTTCGACGAGTGAATTTATATTTGATGGAATTGTTAAATTTTTCGAAAGTCTCTTAATATCAAGATCTTTTGGCATTTTTATACCATCTGAAGATAAAGTCTCCAAAAGAATCACGTCTTTAATAGAAAAGAAATACTTTTTATTCTTGCTTATTTTTTTATAAATTTTTCTAAAATCTTTATTTATTTTTTCTTTATTAAAATCTTCTTCAGTAAAAATTTTTATAACTTTTGACCTATGTAAAATTTTATCATCATATTTTATTTTCCCTAAATCCTTATTTTTTTCCAAAACTATATTTCTTTCAACAATTTTTTTAAATTCATCTGGGATGTCATCGGAGACTATTTTTTTTAAAGTATTGCTTAAATATTCTCTATAAACATTCTGCAATTTGTCTTTTTCAAATAAATCTTTTAACAAGAATAGTAGACCTAGTTTGTTTTCTAAATTATCTGACAGCAAAATTTTTTGATAAATTAATGCTCTTGCTTCATAACCTGTTAAACTTTGATACGCTGTATTTGCATTAATTAACTGACTAATGTCAAAAGGAACCGAAAGATAAATTTCAAAAATTTTTTCTTTGTCAAAGTTTCCTTGATTAGCAGCAACTTCGTATTTTTTAATTACTTCTGGATCTTCTAACTTACCTACAGCGATTAAATTTGATGCTGTTAAATATCTCCATATGTTTTTGTCTGTCTTCTGAGTTGGTTCATATTTAAAGTTTTCAACTGTAACCGATGAAAGATAGAAATATAAAAGATTTTTTTCTGAAATTTTCTTGTCTGGCTTATCTTTTATCCCTAATAAAAACAAAATTTTATTATTAAAAAATTTGTCTGACCGACCTTGCTCTCTTAAAAGATCAAAGTTTAATTGCGCCTCTTCGTTCTTTTTGCTTAAGACTAAACAATAAATTCTAAACTTCTCCAAATAATTATCTTTAATTTCCTTGCTAATAAAGTCTGACTTTTTGCAGCCTTCTGAAATATCTCCCGAGGAAATATAATAGTCTACCAGGTGTTTGATTAATTGAGATTTTCCATTAAATTCTAAGTTACTGTTTAAAAATCTTTCTATAAGATTATTTTTTTTATTTTTGATCAACCAGTTTAATTTTAATTTTAAAAACTCATCCTTTGATAATTTGTTTTTCGGCGCATATGAATATGTCATGATGGTGTTCATAAAAATATCCTCCGAAAATTTTGATAATTGAATTTTATCAATTCTTTTAAAAGTATTTTTGATTGACTCTCCATCAGTGTTTGCCCACATATCTAATTTCAAATCATTTTCTTGAGGATCGTAAAGACCTACTAGCTTTATCTCTGCATTCTCTTCTTCTTTGTTTCCAGTATTTTCGGTAATTTCTATTTCCTTGATTGTGTTAGTTTTGATTTTGGAAAAATCTATTTTATTTTCCTCTTTGGGCTTTAATAAAGTTTTTTCTGAATTTTCAGTTTTCTGGTTTTCTGACTTCTTCCATATGTCAACGGGTTCGGCAGCGATTGATGATTTAAAAAAAATAAAAAAAAATAAAATTAAAAACGATAAAACTTTATTATTTTTATTTGATTCTAATAATTTGATCCGTAACATTTTTTTCTATTTCTTTTTGTGGTGACGGCAATTGGACTTTCTCTATAAAATAAAAAATCATCCCAAGAATTGATAGAATTGCAAACACTTTTATTAAAGAATTGGCGAGTGGGCTGGTTTTTTTTCTTAGTGGGTTTAATCTATGTTGCATAGTTAAAAAATATATTTAAACTCGGAAATTAAGACAAATTTGTGATTAATTAAATTAAAATTTTTGGCGTAAATTGAAAAAAAACCTTGTTTTGATTGGAATGATGGGAGTAGGAAAATCTACTATTGGTAGACTTTTGTCAAAAAGACTAGGGGTGCCTTTCGAAGATTTAGACAGCAGAATAGAATCAAGGGAATTGCTTACAATCAAAGAAATTTTCGATTCGAAAGGAGAAGAATATTTTAGAAAAATTGAAGAAAATGAAGGCCTTAATCTTATTAAAGAAGGGGAAAAAATTATAGCTTTGGGCGGAGGAACCTTTGTTAATCAGAGAGTAAGGGAAGGGATGAAAAAAACATGTTTTTCTGTTTGGCTAGATCTTGCTCCAAAAGAAATCTTTAATAGAGTGAAAAAAAATAAGGGAAGACCGCTATTGATAAATGCTAAATCGATAAAAGATGTAGAAAATATTTACTTAAATAGAAAAAAAATATATGCATTAGCAGACTACAGATTAGATTGTGTTTCTAAGAGCGCAGAAAATATAGTGAACGAAATAGAGAAGATTTATGAAAATATCTAAAGCAAATTTTAAAAATAATAATACTAACTATTCTATATTGGTAGGCATGGGTGCAATTAAGTGTCTAAAAAAACAGATTGGCTTGGTCTGTCCGGATGCAAAAAAAATAGCTTTAATTTTTGATAAAAAAATACCCAGTAGATTAAAAAATAAAGTTAAACAACAAATTAAAAGCTACGAAGTCCATGTTTATCAGTATTCAGTAAATGAAAGATTAAAATCATTTAACAAGGTAAACCGATTGAATGAAAGTTTGCTTAAAAAAAATTTTAATAGAAATGACGTGATAATAGCAGTGGGTGGAGGAGTAATAGGTGATTTTGCTGGATTTGTTGCGAGCATCTTAAAAAGAGGAATAAATTTTATTAATTTACCTTCTACACTATTATCTCAAGTTGATGCTTCTATAGGCGGAAAAACAGGAATTAATTCTAAAAAAGGAAAAAATTTAATCGGAACATTCCATCAGCCCAAATTAGTTATTAGTGAAATTGAATTTTTAAAAAGTTTGCCCAAAAGAGAAATAATTTGTGGGTTTGCAGAAATCCTTAAACACGCTTTTATCTGTGATAAAAAATTTTTTAACTGGATTGAAAGAAATGCAAAAAAAATTATAGAAGATAGAGATAGCTCTACTATAAACGATGCGATATTTAAAAGTTGCAAAATTAAAATTTCTTTTGTTTCAAGAGATGAAAAAGAGAAAGGTGATAGAGCAATATTAAATTTTGGCCACACTTTTGCTCATGGAATAGAGGCTGCTGCCAATTTCTCAAAAAAAATAAATCATGGTGAAGCAGTGCTTATAGGTATGTTTTTAGCGACTAAATTATCTAAACAAAAAAAAATATGCTCTTCATCTACTTTAAATAAAATTGTGAATTTTTATAAAAAAAATAATCTGCCAAACGATTTAAAAAAATACTCGTTAAGCAGAAGTCTAGATAGAATTGTTGAGCACATGAAGAATGACAAAAAAAATAAAGATTCTAGAATAAGTCTAATTTTGTTAAAGCATATTGGAAAAACAACAAAGCCAGATACAATTAAAATGAGTCCTGAACAGGTAAAAATAGCTTTGAAAAAAATTAGTTAATCTTTATTTCTAAAGAATGAATTTCTTTTTCTATCTCATCTTTTAAAAGATTTATTATTTTTTTGTGAGAATCGACCTTGTTAAAAGATTTTAAGAAGTCAGATTCTATTATTATTTTCAAATGAAGTTTGCTTTTGTTAAAAGACTTGTGCTTTTTGTGTATATGAGTGTTATCAATTATTTCTATCTTGTTAACTTGGATATTGTTTAGAATTTTTTCTTTTATAGTTTCTATAAAACTTTTCATTAAACACACATTGTACTATATAATGAAAGTTTTTTATGAAAAATATTTGTGATTGGGGTAAATGTACAGAAATTGGACTGTATAAAGCGCCGATAGAAAAGGATAATAGCAAAAAATTCAGACTGCTTTGTTTGGAGCACATAAAGCTATTCAATAAAAATTGGAATTATTTCTCTGACATGAATGAGGACGAGATAGAACATTTTATTAAATCTGACCTGACTTGGCACAAACCTACAAAAAGCTTTAGTTCGTCTGAAAATTTTTTCAAAATTCTATGGAGAAATACACTTGATGATAAAACTAATTTCTTTGAAAATTCAAATTTTAAGAATTTTAAAAAATCAAGATTTTCAGAAAAAGATCGACATGCACTAGAAGTTTTGGGTCTTCGAGAAGAGGCAAAATGGCCAGATATACAAAAAAAATTTAAAACCCTTGTAAAGAAATACCATCCTGATAAAAATCATGGCAGTAAAAAATATGAAGATTTACTGAAAAAAATAACTTTGGCTTATAGTCAACTTAAGATTAGTATAGAAAAAACAAGATGAATACAAATTTTGAAATCGATAAACCGGATATTAAAATTTCAGTTAACCAGACTTTTGGTTTAGACTCTGAGATGGAGGTAGATGCATTTTCAAAGAAAAATCAGTACGTTCCAAAAATTGATTCTCACTATAAGTTTGATAGAGATACTACATTAGCTATTCTGTCTGGATTTGCTTTTAACAAAAGAGTTTTAATACAAGGCTATCACGGAACTGGAAAATCAACTCACATAGAGCAAGTTGCTGCACGATTAAACTGGCCGTGTATTAGAGTTAATCTTGACAGTCATATTAGTAGAATAGATTTAATCGGAAAAGATTCTATAGTTATAAAAGAAGGAAAGCAGGTAACGGAGTTTAAAGAAGGAATTTTACCCTGGTCAATCCAAAATCCAATTGCTCTCGTTTTCGATGAATATGATGCGGGAAGACCAGATGTAATGTTTGTCATTCAAAGAATCCTTGAGAGTGATGGAAAATTTACCTTGTTAGATAAAAATAAAGTCCTTGATCAGAACAAATTTTTTAGAATGTTTGCTACAACAAATACTGTTGGCTTGGGAGATACAACGGGACTTTATCATGGCACGCAACAAATAAACCAGGGGCAAATGGATAGATGGAATATTGTTGCAACGTTAAATTATTTAAAATTTGATAAAGAGCTAGAAATCGTTTTGGCAAAAAACAAAAGTCTGAACAATAAAGAAGGTAAGGAAAAAGTATCCAACATGATTAAGGTAGCAGATTTAACAAGAAATGGTTTTATGAATGGTGATATTTCTACTGTTATGAGCCCTAGAACTGTAATTTACTGGGCTGAAAATTCTGAAATTTTTAAGGATGTTGGATTTGCATTTAGAGTAACTTTTTTAAACAAATGTGACGAACTGGAAAGAAAAATCATTGCCGAATATTATCAAAGATGTTTTGGTGAAGAACTTCCGGAATCCTCAGCAAATGTTAAAATTTCTTGATAAAAAAAATAATGAAGAAAGAGGAAAATTTTTTAGAAGATTTTAAACGTGCTCTAATTTCAACGATAAAATCAATATCTCAACAAAAAGACTGTGAAATAAAATTTGGTAGTCCTGATAAAGTTTCAGATAAAAATGTTAATTTGCCCGAAATAAAAAGACTGGAAAATTTGGGCGATATAGTAAATGTCAGAGCGATAGCCGACTCTGAAGCGCTTAGGCTAAAATACAGCAACAAAGAGATTTTTGAACTATATAAGCCGAAGGGAAAAATTGCTGAAAAACTTTATAAAATTGCAGAAAAAATAAGGTATGAAAAAATTGGCAGTGACGAATTCAAGGGTATAAAAAAAAATATTTCTACTGCCTTTAATGCTTACAAAAATAAAAACAAGTTCGTTTACAAGAATGATTTAGAAAAAAATAACAAAGAAGTTTTAATGGAAGAAAAATTTGACAACTATCTTAGAAATCTTTTTTTTAATTTAGAAAAAAATAATAAAACGTCTCCAGGCTTAAAAAAAATAAAAAAAGAATGGGACAAAAATTTTAAAAAAGACATTGGCCTCTTAAAAACAAACTTGAGAAATCAAGAGATTTTTAATCAAATAATTTCCAAGATAATCTCTAATATTAATATAGAAGAGCAGAAAAATAGTGAGGATGATATATCGGATAAGGAAAGGTTCGAAAATATAGATAACAATGAAGATCAGGAAAGAAAAGACGGAAAAGCAGACAAAGAAAGGGAAGAGCAGGAGTTAACTGTCGCCGCAGATCTTCCAGAAACTACTGATTTAAGTGAAAAAAATAGTGAGGAAGATAAATTTGAAGAGGTTGAAGATGAAAGCGGAATCTCTAAAAAAAAATACAGAAAAATTTTTTCAAAGGACCAGAAAAAATACAAGGTCTATACAAATGAATTTGATGAGTTCATTAAAGCAGAAGAGCTTGAAACCGATGAAGAGTTACTAAGATTAAGAGCTTCTTTAGATCAACAGCTTTTGCAGCTGAAAAATTTCATATCTAAACTGGCAAATAAATTGCAAAGAAAATTGCTGGCTAAACAAAACAGATCTTGGGAATTTGATTTGGAAGAAGGAACTCTTGATACATCAAAATTAACCAGAGTTATAACAGATCCTTTCAATTCGCTATCATTTAAAAGAGAGAAACAGACAGAGTTTAAGGATACTTTGGTAACAATTTTGATCGACAATTCTGGGTCAATGCGTGGAAAACCTATTTCTGTTGCCGCTGTATGTACGGATATATTATCTAGAACGCTGGAAAAATGTTCAGTTAAAGTTGAAATTCTTGGATTCACAACAAAGCATTGGAAAGGAGGATCAAGTAGAGAGAAGTGGACTACTAATGAAAAGCCTACAAATCCGGGAAGGCTAAATGACTTGAGGCATATAATTTATAAATCTGCAGATGTTCCTTGGAGACAAATAAAAAATAATATGGGTCTGATGTTAAAAGAAGGTTTATTAAAAGAAAATATTGATGGAGAAGCATTGAGATGGGCTTTTAGTAAAATTAGCAAAAGAAAAGAGGAAAGAAAAATTTTGATGATAATATCCGATGGTGCGCCCGTTGATGACTCAACTTTATCAGCAAACTCAAGCGATTACCTAGAAAATGATTTGAAAAATACAGTCAGCTCAATTGAAAAGCTTTCTTCTGTAGAGCTTGTAGCTATCGGAATTGGTCATGATGTGACTAGATATTACAGTAGGGCCGTTAAAATTACAGATGTTCAAGATCTTGGAGATGTAATGATAAATCAGCTGGGCGATCTTTTTTCTGAAAAAAAGACTTTGCACTAAAATAAAATTAAGTAACCTTTGCGCTGGTATTAGTTTCGTTTTTAATCTTATTTAAAAATAATCTAAAAGGTATAAGCATAATTAAAGCTATTAAAACCTTCACGGAAAAATCCCCTATAGCCAAAGAGATCCAGGATGATCCTGTTTTATAAAAAGCGATGAAAAAAAATAATATAGTGTCAACAAAAGAGCCTAAAAGAGAAGATACTAGTGGCGCAACAAACCATATTCTTTTTCTCAACTTGTCAAAAACCTGGACATCTAAAAGTTGCGCCACTAAAAATGCCGTTCCAGAACCAATTGCAATTCTTATTGAAATCAGATCTTTAAAGTTTGTGGAAAAAAACAGGGTTAATATAACGCCTAAAAAAAAGCCTAGATAAACTATTTTTCTTGCATCGTTCTTTCCATATTTTCTGTTGGCCAAATCAGTTATTAAAAACGTAATTGGATAACTAAAAGCTCCATATGTTAAGATTTCGCTTAGACCAAAATGATTTACCGGATACTGGACCAGGAAATTTGAAATCGCAACCATTATGGCCATAAATATGGCCAGCTTGCCAAAAAAGCTTGGTTGATTGGTGCTCATATTTTATTATTTAGTTATAATTTTGCTTCTAAGTTTTTTTGCTCTTTTGGATAGCTGGTGAGCTTTTACTTTTTTAAGAAATTTGTCAATACCGCCTTTATAGTCTACTGTTCTCAAAGCAGAATTAGATACTTTTAAATTAATATTTTTTTTTAATAAATCGCTTTTAAAAGTAACCTTTTTGATTCCTGGAAGAAATCTTCTTTTTGTCTTGTTGTTGGCATGACTCACTTTGTGTCCCTTAAGAGGTCTTTTGCCGGTAAGTTCGCAAATTCTTGTCATAAAATATCCGATAGCTATATAATCCTTGATGGCTATTTAATCAAGGTAATATATCTCTATTGACAATTTTTCTCGTTAAGAATAATAGATTAAATGGATTTTTTCCTTCCAGTAGCTCAAGTTCAAATAGATCTAGGTATAGTTGTTTTTTTAAGTTTTTCTGTAGGTTTCGTTTCAGGATTGTTTGGTATTGGAGGAGGTTTTTTGATGACTCCTGTGCTAATATTTTTAGGAATACCTCCTGCATTTGCAGTTGCGAATGAAGCTAATAACATTTTGGGAACCTCTGTTTCTGGTGCTTTAACTCATTGGTTTAGAAAAACTCTCGATTATAAAATGGGAATTGTAATAATGTTAGGTGGTGTAGTTGGCACTATTGTTGGAATGATAATTTTTTATCACCTAAAAGAAATGGGAATTATAAATGACATCATCTCTTTGTCTTACATCTACATGTTGGTAGTTATTGGAACTTTAATGTTTGCTAGAAGTGCAAAAGAATTGATTAACATTAGAAAAAAAATTGTTGTGAAAAGAAAGGCACATGATCACTATTGGATTCATGGCTTGCCGTTTAGAGTGAAGTTCCCCAAATCAAGACTTTATGAAAGTGCTATTGTGCCAATAATGTTAGGATTCATTGTAGGTATATTTGCTTCGATTATGGGTGTTGGTGGCGCTTTTTTAATGGTGCCTGCAATGATTTATATAATAGGAGTACCAACAAAATTAGTTCCTGGAACATCTTTATTTGTTACAATTTTTATAACAGCGCTTGTTGTAATCGGTCATGCTTTTCAGTTTCAAACGATAGACTTTGTTTTAGTTTTAACATTAATTAGCGGATCTATCATTGGTTTACACATTGGGCTAAAAATTAGTGAAAAACTCAATGCATCAGAATACAAAACTCTGCTAGCTATTTTGTTGTTGGCTATTGGTTTGATGATGGGTGTAGAAACTTTTGTTTTGAAAGATAGTTTGTTTATAAATGGAGCAGATGGCACAATAGACAATAGGTTGTCCGAAATGGTCCTGAGCTTATCAAATAACCATCCGTTTATGTATGGGTTTGTTTCCATAATGATTGTGGTGTTAATAGGCGTTAGCTTTTCTTATGTTAGAGAGTTAATTCACTACATGAGATATGAGGTTGGAGAAAAAAAATATAAATTTTTTAAATAAATTTTTAAGAATAAGATCCAACTACTTCCTTAATACTTTTAAAACCTTGTTCTTTAATTATTTTAATTAAGTCTTTTTTTATTTCTTTTACAATCATGGGCCCCCTGTAAACCATTCCGGTATAAATTTGTAGTGCGGATGCTCCCGCAGCTATTTTTTCAAAAGCTGCTTTTCCTGAGTCAACCCCTCCAACTCCTATAATTGGGATCCTATTTTTTAAATCTCTATAAAATCTTTTGATTAATCTTGTTGATAGGGCTGTTAACGGTTTGCCAGAAAGGCCTCCTGCTTCCACCTTTTTATCACTTAACAAGTTTTCTCTGTTGCTATCGGTGGTATTCGTCAAAATAACTCCGTCAATTTTATATTCTAAAATTAAACCAATCACTTCTTCTACGTTCTCGTCTTTTATATCGGGAGAAATCTTTAGTAAAAACGCTTTTCTAAAGTTACTGCCTTCTCTTATATAATTAATTTTTGACAGCAGTTCTTTTAAAACATCTTTCTTGTGAAACTCTCTTAAACCTTCTGTGTTTGGAGAAGATATGTTGATAGTTATATAATCTCCCAAAGGAAAGAATGTTTCTGCGCATTTTAAAAAATCTTCACTCATATTAGCTGTTCCTTTGTTAGGACCAATATTAATACCCAAAAGACTCTTGGGTAAATTGTTCTCGATTCTTTTCTTTACCGCCTCAGATCCATCATTATTGAAGCCCAGTCTGTTTATTAAAGCAAAATCTTTTTCTAACCTAAAGATTCGAGGTTTTGGATTTCCGTATTGTTTTTTAGGAGTGACTGTACCAACTTCCACAAAGCCAAAGCCTAATTTAAACATTTGATTATAAACCTCGGCACTTTTGTCAAATCCCGCTGCTAGGCCTATGGGATTTTTTATGGATTTTCCAAATAAATTCATGCTTAATATTTCTTCGTTTTCCACAGCAAACAAACTTTCTGGTAAGAAGTTATATTTTAACGACTTTATTGCTAAGTTATGTGCTGCTTCAGGATCTATATTAAATATGTAGGGCCTAATGTAGGAAAACATTAAATCTATATTTTCAACTTTTTTTCCATTAAATCAATTGTCTCTTTAACACCAAAAAAGCTTATAAAAAAACCCATTCTTGGACCATTTTCCTCTCCAAAAGTTACTTGGTATATTAGTTTGAACCAATCACGTAAATTTTCCTTATAACCATTCTCTTTACCTATCGAATAAATCATTGTTTGAATTTCTTCTGCAGGAGTTTTTTGTGAAACTTTTTTTAACTGTAAAACAAGTTTTTCTAGTGCTTTTTTTTCATCCTTGCTTGGCTTTTTAAATTTTTTCTTAGGCTCAACTTCATCTACAAAATAATTTATTGCATAGTTGGTTAACTCATCAAAAATTTTATGACTTTTGGGATCTATTTCTTTGTGAAATTTTTTAATAAATTTCCATAAAACATCTTTAGATTTTGCATTACTAGATCCTACAATATTTAAAAGCATTGAGAACGGCATAACTATCTTTTCTTTTGGGGGAGATCCGTTATGAACATGCCAAACTGGATTTAAAATTCTTTCATTAGACTTTTGGCTAGAATATTTTTCAATATAAGATAAATATTCATCAACTGCTTTTGGAACAACCTCGGGATAAAGTTTTTTTGCTCTTTTAGGATTTTGATACATATACAATGACAGACTTTCTGGAGACGCATATCTTAACCATCTTTCAATTGTTATCCCATTACCTTTTGACTTAGATATCTTTTCACCCTTCTCGTCCAAAAATAACTCGTAGGCAAAACCGCTCGGAGGTTTTTTTCCTAAAACTTCACATACCTTGCTAGATATTATTGCGCTTTCAATTAAATCTTTGCCGTACATTTCAAAATCAACATCAAATGTAAACCATCTCATGGCCCAATCCACTTTCCATTGAAGTTTGCACCCACCATTCAAAATGTTTATTTGAATTTTTTTTCCATTATTATCAAAAACTATATTTTTGTTTTTTTTATCAATTTCAATAATTGGAATTTCTAGAACTTTTCCAGTCTGAGGACATAACGGCAATAACGGACTATACGTTTTTCTTCTTTCGCTTCTTAGTGTAGGAAGAATTATATTCATAATATCATCGTATTTTTCTAGAACCCTTTCAATTCCGTTGTTGAAAATACCTTTTTTATAATTTTCAGTAGAGCTTTTAAAAATAAAGTTAAATTTGAATTTTTTTAAAAACTCTATCAATAAATTGTTATTATGCTCTCCAAAACTATTATATTTTTTAAATGGGTCTGGAATACTGGTAAGAGGTTTTCCTAAATTATCGTGTAATATTTTAGAGTTTGGAATATTGTCTGGAACTTTTCTTAATCCATCCATATCATCAGAAAAAGTTATTAATTCAGATTCAATTTTTCGTATATGGTTTAGGGCATTAATCATCATACAGGTTCTGGAAACTTCCCCAAAAGTTCCTATGTGAGGCAAACCACTTGGGCCGTATCCTGTTTGAAACGTAATTTTATTTTTCTTCTCAATAATGGACTTTCTATCCTTCAAGAGTTTGCGCACCTCAACAAAAGGCCATGACGATGTAGATTGAATCAAGCTAGACTCTAGCATTAATAAGGTTTATAAAATTTTTCGTATAAAATACAGTTATAATTACATTGGAATAAGTTGAATTTTACAACTATTTAAATATTGTCTGAGATTTAATGGGATCAAACAAAACTGTTTTTTTTATTATCGGTATTCTTGTGGTGATTCTCGGTATTTTTATGATGATACCGTACGGAATCCAGTTACTTTATGGTGAAAATAACAGTAGTTTTTTATCTTCTTCTGTAACCACAATTTTTCTTGGAATTTTAACCATACTAATAAATCTAAAAAGAGATAATCAACTTAATCTTCAGCAAGCTTTTTTATTTTCTGTATTAACATGGGTTAGCATAGCAATTTTTGGTAGCTTACCGTTTATGCTTTCAAGCTTAAAATTATCTTTTAGTGACGCCTTTTTCGAAAGCATGTCTGGAATCACAACTACTGGGTCTACTGTAATTTTAGATTTAGATTCATCACCAAAAAGTATTTTGATTTGGAGGGCAATCATGCAATGGCTTGGGGGTGTTGGAATAATAGTTATGGCAACAACTGTTTTGCCTCTTTTAAAAGTTGGTGGCATGCAGTTTTTTAAAACTGATTCGTCTGGAACTGAAAAAATCTTGCCTAAAACAATAGAAGTGGCAACTATAATAATTACGATTTATGTAATTTTAACTTTTGCATGCGGATCAATATACTGGCTACAAGGTATGAGTATGTTTGATAGTATCGCTCATTCTTTTACAACATTGGCCACGGGAGGTTTTTCAACTCACAACGAATCTATCGGATATTTTAAAAATCCTGGAATTGAAATTACTGCTACATTATTTATTGTTTTGGGCAGTATACCCTTCATTGCCTATTTAAAGTTCATAAAAGGAAACAGAAAAATTTTTTTTCAAGATGTTCAGATTAAAGGTTTTGTTTATTTGTTATTAGTTTCAATTTTGATAATGCTTGCCTATCTATTTATAAATAATATCGATAATTCTTTTTTGGACAATTTAAGAATTTCTTCTTTTAACGTTCTTTCAATTCTTTCAGGAACAGGTTATGTGACTGATGATTTTGGACTGTGGGGAGAATTTCCTTTAATATTTTTTATTTTTTTGATGTTTGTTGGGGGGTGCGCTGGATCAACAACGTGTGGGATTAAAATCTTTAGGCTACAAATATTAGTTCTTTTTATAAAAAATCAAATAAAAAAGTTAATTCATCCTAATAGAATTCTTGTTCTCAACTATAATAATAAAAAAATAGAAGACGATTTTATTAATTCGGTAATAATTTTTATTTTCTCATACTTATTTTTATTTTTAATAATATCTGTGCTTTTGTCTATAACTGGACTTGATTTCTTATCTGCTATATCTGGGGCTGCAACCTCTATATCTAATGTTGGTCCGGGACTAGGCGAAATGATAGGTCCAAACGGAAATTTTAGCGAAGTATCAAATGTTTCTAAATGGATACTGTCTTTTGCAATGCTGCTTGGAAGATTGGAAATTTTTGCTGTCCTGGTGTTGTTTTTACCGTCTTTCTGGCGATCATAAATTAATCTATAATATACGTAATGGAAATTTATCAAAAAGAATCTTTTAAAGATTCTTTTAAAGTTTATTTTGATAAAAGAATGCTCCGTATTTTATTGTTGGGCATCATCAGCGGTTTCCCGTGGGTTCTTATTGGAAGTAGTCTAAGCCTTTGGTTGAAAGAAGACGGGCTAAGTCGTAGCACAATAGGTTGGGCAGGTTTGATATTTGCTGTTTATGCGTTTAATTATCTTTGGGCGCCACTAATCGATAGAATTCGTATTCCTTGGTTAACCAACAAAGTTGGGCACCGTCGTGGCTGGATCATAGTTATGCAGCTTATTATTTTGTTAAGTTTAGTTTGTTGGAATCTAGTAGATCCCACGACTAGTCTTGCATTAGTAATTACAGTTGGTTTGATTATTGCAATTGCTTCAGCGACTCAAGATATCACTGTGGATGCCTTAAGGATTGAACAAATTGGAAAAGATGAAGGAAAATCAATGCAGGCTGGAGCTGCTATG
>Ga0066836_10001002_pt1 | contig 14536 bp, 15 predicted proteins | sample ETNtaG_18_FD_71568 | JGI IMG/M metagenome (GOLD analysis project Ga0066836, IMG submission 71568) | Marine microbial and viral communities from oxygen minimum zone, Eastern Pacific Ocean - ETNP201302SV91 | ecosystem: Environmental > Aquatic > Marine > Oceanic | place: Pacific Ocean: Eastern...
TTATGAAATCTAAAATAAGCAGACTGTGTAAGTATTGGCTCTATTGAAAATCCAGAACCATTAAGTGTTGACAGTTCATTTTCAAAATAGTCTGGAGTTAGATAAAAATCTTCAACAATATTATCTTTTAGATTAGGTAAAACTGTCTCACTCATTTTTTTAATAACAAGATTTTTCAATTTTTCCCCTTCGGTGTTCCAATCTATTTTAGAACGATTGTTTGGAACAGGAACTAAAACATAAAAAGCATCATGATTTTTAGGTGCCATATTTGGATCCGTAGCAGAAGGTCTGTGCAGGTAAAAACTTATGTCTTCAGATAATATTTTTTTACTAAAAATTTTATGTAAATGTTCCTTGTAACTTTTTCCAAAACATATTGTATGATGAGCCACACTCTCATATTTTTTCTTGGTTCCAAAATAATATACAAATAATCCCATGGAATAATTCATTCTTTTTAGTTTTAAGTTAAAAAGAAAACTATAGTTTTTTTTGTCTTTAATTAATTTATTATAGACATTAGGAGGATCTGAATTGCATATTAGGTAGTCACAACTATGTAGCTGACCTTTGCTTTTAATGCCTACAACTTTTTTTTCTTGTATTAAAATTTCTTCGATCTCAGAATTTTTTTGTATTTTAATATCTTCTTCTTTCATTAAAGTTTCCAAAGCTTCTACTATTTTGCCTGTACCGCCAAGAGCATAATGAATACCCCATTTTTTTTCTAAAAATAAAATTAACGTGTATATTGAGGTAGTGGTAAAAGGATTACCTCCAACAAGCAAAGGATGCATGCTTAAAATCCTTCTAAGTTTTTCATTTTCTATAAAACTACTAACTAAAGAATATACAGATTGATAACTTCTAAGTTTTAATAAAGAAGGCACTTGTTTTGTCATGAATACAAAACTATCGAAAGGTGTTTCAGAAAGTTCTGTAAAACCTTTATCAAAAATTCTTGAAGTAAAATTCAATAATTTTTTATATCCATCAACGTCTTTAGAAGATATTTGTTCTATCTCTTTTTCCATTTTTTTTTCATCACCTGAGTAATCAAATTTAGAACCATCGTTAAAAATAAATCTATACCAAAGTTTTAGCGGGGTTATATGAACGTATTTTTTTATATCTTTGTTAAACAAACCGAATAGTTCGTCTAATAAATGTGGGGCAGTTATAACAGTGGGGCCTCCATCAAAAATAAAATTTCCTTTTCTAAAAACTCTTGCTCGACCACCGAGATCTGGATGTTTTTCGAAAATTGAAACTTCATAGCCTTTTGATTTTAGTCTGAGAGCCGCAGCCAAGCCGCCAAAACCGGATCCGACAACAATAACTTTTTTTGTCATATGTTCGGATCTTACTCTAGATAGATTTGTTTTTTAAAATTTTTTTTGCTTCCTCAATGCTTGAAACATAAATTTTATCAAGCTTTTTCTTATCGACCGAATTTTTGATGATCTTTTCAAGCGCATGAATAGCTATATCTACAGAAGAATTTTTTAAATCTTTTATTGCCTGTGTTTTCATTTGTCTGATTTTTTCTTCAGCCGTTTTTTTTCTATTTTCAAAAATATTATGAAATTCTTCATTTACTTTAATAACGTTTTTTTCGGCTTCATTCTGAGCTTTTTTCATGAAAAGATTCATTTCTTGTTTAGACTTGCTTATTTTAGATTCATATTCACTAAGAATATTTTTTGCTTCGTCTTTTAATTTTTCAGCATCATCTAGATCTTTTTTAATTTTTATTATGCTTTGATCTAAAGCTTCATAAATTTTTTGAGGTACTTTAAAATAGAACAATACCCCAACGAATATTAAGAAAGAAACAGCAACCCAAAATGTAGCATCAATATTCATATTTTTTAATTTTTATGACCTTTCGTTATTTCAGAAACGGTTGCTTTTATGCTGCTTTTATTAAGATCCTCACCAAAAATATCTTTTATTATACTTGATACAATTTCTTCAGAAATCGAAGCTACTTTAGTTGAAGAGCTCATTTTGAATTTTTGAATTTCTCTTTCAGCATTCCCAATCTCTTTTTGAATTTCTTTTTCTATTTGATTTTTTTTAACCTGAATATCTTCATTTAATTTTTTTCTACTATCAGAAAGTATTTTTCTTGCTTTGGTCTTAGCTTCTTCTATTGATGCATTATATATTTTAAGTTTTTTATCAGCTTCTTCCTTCAGAAGATTGGCCTCTTCCAAATCTTTTCTTATTTTATCTTCTCTTGCGTCTATATTGCCCTTAATTTTCGGAATAAAGATTTTAGCTATCAAAAAATAAATTGATGAAAAAATTATTGCTAACCAAAAAACTTGAGATGCCCAATAGGTTGGGTCGAGCTGAGGCATCCCAGCCTCAGCCGCAAAAAGATTGTCTGCAGACAATGCTGCAATAGTTATGCAAACTATGGTCTTGTTCATGCTCTTTCTTTCCTTTTAATTAAAAAGCAAAAAGTATTATAAGAGCCACAACTAGTCCAAAAAGTCCAGTTGCTTCAGCCAATGCAAATCCCAAAAGCAAATTTGGAAATTGTTTTTGAGCAGCCGATGGGTTTCTCATAGCGCCAGACAGATAATTTCCAAATATCAATCCAATGCCAACACCAGCTCCAGCTAAAGCAATAGCGGCTAATCCTGCGCCGATCATTTTTGCTGCTTCTAGTTCCATTTTTCCTCCTTCATTGTTGTTGTTAGTGATGTAAATTTAATGCGTCGTTCAAATAAATACATGTTAAAATTGCAAAAACATAAGCCTGTAAAAAAGCTACCAAAATTTCTAGTCCAGTTAAAGCAATTGAAAAAGTAAGCGGCAACCATCCAGCAACCAAGCCAAGACTAATTACGAATCCACCAAAAACTTTTAACATCGTATGGCCCGCCATCATATTTGCAAACAGTCTGACCGATAGACTAATTGGTCTGCTCAAATAGGAAATAATTTCTATTATCATTATTATTGGTAATAAAACTATCGGAACTCCACTAGGGACAAATATTTTTAAATATTTAAATCCATGAATTGCAAAGCCCAAAATAGTTACACCAACAAAAATAAAAACTGCAAAGGCCAAAGTTACGATTATATGGCTAGTAACAGTAAATGAGTACGGTAACATACCAATCATGTTGCAGAATAATATGAAAATAAACAAACTAAAAATAAATGGAAAGTATGGTTTTGCTTTTTTACCAGCAGTGTCACTGATCATTTTTGCTACAAAACCGTATAACATTTCTGATATCAGTTGAATTTTTCCAGGAACTATTTTTTTCTCTTTGGTTCCGAATAATAAAAATAACAATATTAGTATTGCACTGAATAACATAAAAAGGCTGGCATTTGTAAACGACAAATCTATTCCGCCTATTTTTATTTCTGGCCCAATCTTGTGGACATTAAATTGATGCATTGGATTTGTGGCCATAATTTAACTCCTATTTTTCTTGCATTCTCTTTGCAGCTTTAAATACATTCAAAATTCCAGCTGCCGAACCAAAAATAAAGAAAATAATTATTAATATTGGTTTAGTACCAAACCAATTATCCAAAATAAACCCAATAATCACTCCAACCACAACTGCGGCAACAAGTTCAGTTCCAAGTTTAAATGCATTTCCAAGAAAAACCCCTTTTTCTCCAGTGTCTTTTATTTCTTTATTTCGCAATTTAGACTTTGCAATTTTAAGGCGAGTTTCTAAATCTTTAGAATCATTCATTTGGTTATTAGGCAACCAGCTCTTCTGCTTTTTCCAGATTCACAGCTACTAATTTACTAATTCCTTTTTCAGGCATTGTAACACCATACAATCTATTCATTTTTGACATAGTTAATGCGTGGTGTGTTATGATTATAAACTTTGTTTTTGTGATAGAATTTAATTCGTCTAATAGAGAGCAAAAACGAGACACATTCGCATCATCTAACGGAGCATCAACTTCATCTAAAACGCAAATTGGTGATGGGTTTGTTAAAAAGATAGCAAAAACCAAGGATAGAGCGGTCAAGGCCTGTTCACCTCCAGACAAAAGTGTGATTGATTGCAACCTTTTTCCAGGTGGTGAGACAAGCATTTCCAAGCCTGCTTCAAGAGGGTCATCGGAGTCAACAAGTTCGAGTTTAGCGCTACCTCCATTAAATAGTTTTACATAAACTTCATTAAATTTTTTATTTATTTTTGAAAATGCATCTAGAAGTCTTTCACGGCCTTTTTGGTTTAATTCATTTATACTTGATTTTAATTTGACAATTGCTGAGACCAAGTCAGCCCTATCATCCTCCATTTTTTTAATTGTAATTTTAAACTTTTCTGTTTCTAAATCTGCCCTTAAGTTTACCGAACCTAATGCCTCTCTACTCTTTTTCATTTCCGCTAATCTTTTTTCTTGCTCATCAACAGAAGGTAATTGTTCAGGATTATCAAAACCAGTAATTGAAAGTAAATTATTGACATTTTCTACTTTTAGTTCTTTTTTAACTACATAAATTAAATCCATTTTTCTTTGGTCAATACCCTCAACTGTAGCCTCAAACCTTGCCTTATTTTCTCTTAAAACAGAAAATTTTTCCTGTACAGATTTTAAATTTTCATTAATAGAATTGTATTTTTCTTCTACGTTATGTATTTCAATTTCCAGTTCTTCATTTTGTTTTTTTGTATTTTCTAAATTTTGTAGGTTTTGACCTTTGCTTATAGCAATTTTTTCAGGATTTTTTTGATTCTCTTCTAACTCTATTGATATTTTTTTTCTTCTGTTTGTCAGTTCTAAAATCATTTTTTCAGAATTGAGTTTTAAATCTTTCCAATTTTCTAATTCTTGATCAATATTTTTAATTCTTTCTTTTCTTTTTATGGAATCACTTTTGATCGTTTCATTTTTTCCAAAGTATATAGCGTATTCTTCTTGAGATGATGTGATTTTGTTAACTAGCGTCTTTAATTCTTCAAAAATATCTTTTGTAAGTTTTCTGTCAGAGTCTATATAAGTTTCAATTTCACTTATTAAATTATTTAAATTTTTTTGAAGCTCTTTCAATTTATGATTTGCTGAATCAAGATCTGTTTTAGAACGTGACTCTGTTTCAAAAAGTTCTTTTTCTGTTTTCAGTAGTTCGTTTTTTTCTTCTAAAATTCTTTTTTCATTTAGTGACGAATCAAGTGATATGCTTTTCTCTCTTTCTAAATCTGAATCTATAGTTTTTATGTTGCCTAAGAGCTTGTTATTTAAATCTTTAATTCTTTTTTCTTCTTCTTCTAAATTTGCTACCTCCAAATTTATTTTTTGAAGTTTAGAAAGATTTTCAATTTTTTTATCTTTTAATGGTTGTAGTTTTTTGTTTTCTTCTTGAACCAAGCTGCTGCTATGCTCGATTTCCCTTTTTATGGATTTTATCTCATTATCAATTTCAACTGATTTTTCTTTGACTTCATTTTTTTCTTTTTCAATATGCTGAATTTTTAAATAATATAGTCCCGCTTCGATAGATTTTATTTTTTGCGAAATTTCTCTATACTTTGTTGCTTCTTCCGCTTGTTTTTTTAAATTGTCTAATTGTTTTTCCTGCTGTCTTTTTAATTCATCTGCTCTTTTGAGATTATTTTCTGCAGCATTAAGTCTTGTTTCTGCCTCATGTCTTCTTATGTGTATACCGGAAATTCCAGCAGCTTCTTCAAGAACAGATTTTCTTTCAGCAGGTTTCGCAGTTACTATCATACCTATTTTCCCTTGGCTGATCAGAGATGGTGAATGTGCCCCAGTTGATAAATCTGCAAAAAAAGTTTGAGCATCTTTTGCCCTAACTTCTTTTCCGTTCATAAAATACTTTGAGCCTTTTTCACGTTCAATTCTTCTTTTAATGTGAATTTCGTCTAGCTCTATGTATTGACCTTGACCTTGTTTATCGGAATTATCTATGGTTATAGAAACTTCGGAAATATTTTTTTGTGGTTTATTTGAAGTTCCGGAGAAAATAACATCTTCCATTCCAGACCCTCGCATGCTTTTAGCTGATGTTTCACCCATACACCACCTTAAAGCTTCAACAATATTTGATTTACCACAGCCATTTGGTCCAACAATTCCAGTTAGACCTTCCTCAATAAAAACAGTTGTTTTATCAAAAAACGATTTAAATCCAGATAATTCTAATTTTTTAAACTTCATAATAAATTATAGAAATTTTTTTATTGCTTTTTTAAAATCCTTATAATTATGTTCTCCTTCATATTTTTTTTCATTAATAAAAACAGTTGGCGTTGATTTTATAGAATATTTTTTGTTTCCACTTATTCTTTCTTCTAAAATTTCATCTTCTAATTCTTCACTCTTCAAACAGTTGTTACTTTTATCATTATTTAAGCTGTAAGCGTTTGCAATTTTTATCAATTTTGTATTAATACTGTTAATATCCGGACCACTTGCCCAGCTATCTTGCTGTTCATAAAGTTTGCTTAAAAGATCCAATCTTTTCTCTTTATTTTCAACACATCTCAGAACTTTTTCAGCATTTAATGCCGCCAAGTCCAAAGGAAATCCATGATGTTCAAATCTAACACTATTTGTATCAATAAACTCTTCTTTTAGCTTATCGAAGATTTTAGTGTGAAAGTTTGCACAATGAGGGCAAGTTAAAGAAGAAAAAACCTTCACAGTTACTTTTGCATCATCGCTTCCAATTGATATAAAATTTTTATTTTCCGATGGGCTTACATTAGAACTGTTAAAGAGAAATACAATTATAAAAAAATAAAATAACGAACTAATTTTTGGCATGCGAATTTTATTTCCTTCTATTCAAGACATTTATTAGATTAGTGAGATTTTTTTTCAAATTAGTATTTCCAATTTTTTCAATTTTTTTTTGCAATCTAGCTTTCTGACCTTCATTAAAATGATATTTTTTACTTTTATCAACTTTTTCCTTAATCAAAACGAGTCTAATATCTTTAATAAATTGGTAACCAAAAAAAGAATTTATTTTATCAACAATATCTTTTTTGCTATATTCAACAAGAATTTGGTCACCGTGAAAAACGTTCAGAACTAGCGTCCCGTTTTTAAGTTCACGACCTGTTTTGACAGATTTTGGGTAACAAACACTGGAAATTTTTTTTCCAACTAAATTGGACCAATTATAGATTATGTTTGAATAATTATGGCCACCTTTTTTTAAGATTGTTTTTAGCCCATAAGGCAATGACTTTGATACTGTCTTAATACCTTGAATAGAATACATTGATTTATTAATATAAACTTTTTTACCATGCATATTAAAACTAATTTATCAAAAAAAATAATTACTTGGTATGATAATAATAGACGATCTTTGCCTTGGCGCGTACCGTTTAATTCATCTAGAAAGCTTTATTACAGATTATTAAGTGAGTTTATGTTGCAGCAAACCCAGGTAAAAACCGTGATTCCCTATTTTCAAAGATTCACAAAAGAAATTAAAACTTTAAAAAAACTTTCTACAACCAGCGAAAGAAAAGTTCTCAAACTTTGGGAGGGACTAGGTTATTACAGAAGAGCAAGAAATCTACTTGCCACAGCAAAAATTATTGTTAATCAAAAAAACTTAATACTGCCCAAGACTTTAATTGACATAAAAAAACTTCCGGGAATAGGGGATTATACCGGAAATGCTTTATTAGCACTGGTCTACAATCAGCCTCGGTTAGCTTTAGATGGTAATGTTAAAAGGGTTTTGTCTAGAATTATAAACAGACATGAGAGAAAATTAGATTTTGAAAATATAGTTGAAAAAAATAAAAAAAAATTATTTTACCCAAAGAGAAATTCAGATTTAGTAGAAGCCATGATGGAGTTTGGAGCTTTAATTTGCAAACCTCAAGAACCGAACTGTAGAATTTGTCCTATTAATAAAATTTGCGAATTTCGTAAATCTGGTAGACGCATTAAATTAACCGATACAGTTCAATCAAATAAAAAAAGCTATAATATTTTTTGCTACCTGAACAAAAAAAAACAAATTGGCTTAACAAATAAAAATAATTTAGGTTTTTTAAAAGAATATAACCTTCCAATAATAAAAGAAAAATTAAACAAAGATAAATTTAAAAGTTGGAACTTTCTCTGTAATTACAGAAATTCTATTTCAAATAAAAAATTGGACATTGATTTATATTATAGATTTTCAAATAAAATTCCAAAAAACTTAAATTGGTATTCCATATCTGATAATAAAGAATTTATACCAACATTTACTAAAAAAATTTTTAAGCAAGTAGAAAACTTATATTCATGAAAAAAAAAATTGCAATAATAGGATCTGGTATTGCTGGTCTGACTGCCGCAAATCTATTAAAAACAAATTCTGATTTTGAGGTAATGGTTTATGAAAAAGAAAACATATTAAGCCTAGAAGAAGGTTACGGAATACAATTATCTCCCAATAGTATTTCGATTTTAAACAAAATAGGATTTGGTAATATAGACAGTAATAGTATTTTTAATCCATCAAAATTAAATTTTTACTCAGCTAATAATAATAAAATTTGCGATTTAAATTTAAATAGATTTAATCTTGAATCGGCCAAGTACACCACATTAAAAAGATCTAACTTGATTGAATTTTTAAAGAATAAATTGTTTTCAAATAATATGAAGTTTGGAAAGGAAGTAAAAAAGATTTCAAAACTTAAGGGGAAATTATTAATTAATTTTATAGACAACACCAATGATTTAGTGGACTTTATAATTGTTTCGGACGGTGTTTTTTCTAAAACGAAATCAGTAATCGAAAATAAAATTATTAAACCTCACTATAGCGGATCCATTGCAATCAGAACAGTGATTAAGTCTGACCGAAAATTTAATTACGAAAATGAAAATATATCATTAATAATGTTTCCAAATGCACATATAGTGATCTATCCAATAAACAAAAAAAATGATCTCAATTTAACTTGTATTATAAGACAAAAATTTTTTGAAAATATTGATATAAATTCAATAATAAAAAAAACAATTTTGAATAAAAATAATAATTTAGAAAATTTATTTAAAGACTCTCTGAAGTCATGGCCAATTTACATAAGCAAGAGTCCTACAAAATCAATTTATGAAAACGTGTTTTACTTGGGAGATGCTTTTTATGCTTTTGTTCCAACAATGGCACAGGGTGCATCACAATCTATTGAAGGAGCAAACGAGCTATTTAATTTACTATCCAAAGATGTAGGAGAAATGCAAAATCTTTATTTTGAAAAAAGATTGGAAAGAACTAAACTAATTAATAATAGATCTAAATTAAATTATTTTTCTTTTCATTTAACAAGCCCATTGATGATTCAGGCTAGAAACCTTGTGTTAAAAAGGATTATAAAAAGCGAAAAATTTTTAGATAATTATTTGGGAAATATTTATAAAAAAATCTAAGAAGTGGGTCTCAATCTTTCTCTTAACTCGTCAATTGGTTTTAAATTATTACCCGACTGATAGTACCAGTAAGTCCAACCATTACAGCTTTCGGCGCCTATTATTTTTGCAGCAACCTTATGGATTGAGCCTTCAGTTTTTTGGCATTTTAAACTGCCATCAACCATAATTTTTGCGTTATATTTCTTTTTTTGATCAAACAATAAAGTTCCTGGCTTGATCAATCCCATTTCTATCAAAGATCCAAAAGGGACTCTCGGTTTAGATTTATTATTTTGAATCGTATCTAGACAATTATCTTCTATGGCATTTGTTTTGCTTATTCTTTGATGGGCAGCTAAAAAATATTTTTTGTCCTTCTCTATGCCAAAATATTGTCTTCCTAATTTTTTTGCAACAACCGCAGTAGTTCCTGTACCTAAAAATGGATCAAATATCAAATCACCTTTGTTCGTTGCCGCTAGTATCACTCTATGAAGTAAAGCTTCAGGTTTTTGTGTTGAATGAACTTTTTTTCCATTCTTTTTTAATCTTTCTTTTCCATTACAAATAGGAAGGGTCCAGTCAGATCTCATTTGCAAGTCATCATTTAAGCATTTTAAAGATTGATAATTAAATGTGTATTTAGATTTTTTATTTTTTGAAGCCCAAATTAAAGTTTCATGTGCGTTAGTAAATCGTGTTCCTTTAAAGTTTGGCATTGGATTATTCTTTCTCCAAATAATATCATTTAGTATCCAATAATTTAAATTTTGTAAGTGGTAGCCTAATCTAAAAATATTGTGATAAGTACCAATAACCCAAATGGTACCATTGTCCTTTAAAATTCTTTTACATTCTTTTAGCCAAGCTTTACAAAAGTCGTCATAATGCTTAAAGTTTGAAAATTGATCCCATTTATCGTTAACTCCGTTTACTTTACTATTATCAGGTCTTTTTAATTTTTCTCCGATTTGCATGTTATAAGGAGGGTCAGCAAAAACTAAATCAAATGTTTTATCTGGAATTTTTTTTAATTCTTCCAAAGAATTTCCATTCACAATTTTGTTAGAAAATTTTGACATTATTGAATTCAACCCGAAATTGAATCCGCCGTCAAATTTTTTTTTTAAAAAAAATGAGTCTATAGTGTATCGAGGATTCCTATTGGGACAAGATGTTGTGTACAGGCCTATAACTTTTTCTATGGTAGTCTGTAACTCCAAATTTTTTTAAGGCACCGAGATGTTGCCAAGTGCCGTAGCCAAAATTTTTATGCCATTTGTATTGTGGAAATTTATTTCCTAATTTTATCATATAAAGATCTCTATAAGCTTTTGCCACGATGGAAGCTGCAGAAATGCATTTAATTTTTTTATCTCCTTTAATTACAGTTTTAGAATTTTTTATTTTTTTGGGGGCATGAGTTCCATCAACTAAAAAAATATGTGGTTTTTTTTTAAGTTTTTCTATGGCCCTTTCCATTGAAAGTAATGTGGCATTAAAAATATTGTATTTATCTATTTCATTTACGGATGCCGAACCAATGGCATACCAAGAATTTTTTTTTATATGCTCTGCAATTTCTATCCTATCTTTGAACGGGATAGTCTTTGAATCTCTTAAAATTTTTCTATTTATACTTCTTTTTAAAATAAGAGCACAGGAAATAACGGGACCTGCCAAACAACCTCTTCCAACTTCATCTACACCAGCAAAAATTTTATTAGCCATTTAATTTTATTTTTAACTCAGACATTTTTTTTCTGATCATTTTTAAATCTTCCCAAGCATGCTTTTTTTGATCTGGTTGTCTCATCAGAAAAGCAGGGTGGAATGAAGCAATGACTTCTGGGCTAGCCTTACCAATTTTTTTACTTACCCATTTTCCTCTAGCCTTAGAAATTACTACTTCGTTGCCTATAAGTGCATTCAGCGCGGTACTACCAAGCAACAACAGAATCTTAGGATCAACCAACTCTATATGTTTAATAAGAAAAGGAAGATATCTTTCTATTTCTTCATCTGTTGGCCTTCTATTCATTGGAGGTCTAAAATTTACTACGTTTGAAATATACACATTATTTCTATTAAGCTTTATTGCCTCCAGCATTTTATCAAGAAGTTTTCCCGCCCTACCTACAAATGGTTTTCCTTCCTTATCCTCATTTGCTCCTGGTCCTTCACCTATAATCATTATTTGAGCGAATGGGTTTCCATCAGAAAAAACCAAATTTGTTGCGCTTTTTTTTAATTCACAGTTTCTAATAGAATTAATCTTTATTTTAAGTTCTGCAAGTCCAGACAGCTTGTTCTTAGAGCTACTTGTTAAATTTTGATTAATATCTTTTTTATATCTATTTAATGATTTATTATCATACACTAGTTTGTTATTGATAAGTTTATGATAAAGTTTTGTTCTATTCATTTTAAAATTAGGTTTTTTCATTATTTATGAAATTTTTAAATTTTATTACCGGATTGATATTATATACTTTTATTTTTTTAGGTATATCCAATTCGTCCTATTCAAAAGTATTAGATTTCAATCAAGACGCTAAAAATATTTCCAACTATTTTTCTGGCATAATATCTTTTGATGATTTTGATTATTTAAATTCTAAGAAATTTCTTAATAGTTTAAGAGAATCTGGAAAAATCAGCAAAAACTTTTCATCAAAATATATCCAATCTTTAATAGGTCTTGAAAAATATAAGGAAGCTTATTCTTATTCAAGAAAACTAGAGAAGGAAAATTTGTCAAATTTTGAAAGTAATCTTGTCCAAGGTTTGTTTGAATTTAAAAATAAAAATTATGATAAGGCAAAATTTTACTTTGATAGACTTAACCCGAATTTTGAACATCAATTAACCTTTAGGCCTTTGCAAATTTCATTAAAAAATTGGTCGGACATTGCCGCATCGAATAACAAAGAAAGTATAGACCTTATTAACTCTATGCCTTCTGAATACGGAAGTTTTAAACATGTTCAAGCAGCTTTTGCCCATTGCTATTTTGATACCTCAAGCACAGAAAAAGAATTTAATAAAATTATTAAGAACGAACAAACTAAATTTTACAGATACAATTTCTTTTTTGCTAATTATTTGGTTAGAAAAGGCAAACATAAAGAAGCAGAAAACATTGTTAGTCTAACTTCAAAAAAATTTCCCAGAAATTTATTAATAAACCAGTTTGGAGAAACTTTAAAAACAAAAGAAAAAAATAAAAATAAATTTACATGCAGAGAGGCCCATAATATTTTAGGAGAGATATTTTATGCTTTCGCAAATGCCCTTTCTACGCAACAACATTATAAAATTTCAAATTTTTATATTGGTCTTTCAAAATATCTAAATCCTAATTTTTTATCTTACGACGGATTGCTTGCTGATAATTTTTTTAGGTTAAAAAAGTATGATGAATCTAAAAAAATTTATAAAAACTTATCTACTCTAGGATCTTATTATAAATGGAATTCGAGCAAGGAAATTGCTTTTATATTGGATCTTCAAGGTAAAAAAAAAGAATCTAAAAATTTTTTATTAAAAGTCTACAATAATATAAATCAGAATCTGTATAGAACTTTTGATCTAGCAAATTTTTTAAGAGACGACGATAGTTATGATGAATCAATAAAACTATATTCTGAAATTCTTTCAAAGATCACAAAGAATCATGAACTTTACCCAAAAGTTTTGGATAGGAGAGGCACAGCCTACGAAAGAATTGGAAAATGGGAGCTTGCTGAAAAAGATTTAATTCTGTCATTGGAAATATTACCAAACCAAGCGTACACAATAAATTATTTAGCTTATTCATGGATTGAAAAAGAGAAAAATACCAAAAAAGCACTGACGATGTTAAAAAAAGCGGATTCTTTAAAAAGGAACGACGGTTATATCACTGACTCTTTGGGTTGGGCTCTATACAAGTTAAAAAATTTTTCAGAGGCAAAATTATATTTACAACGTGCAATTACTTTAATGCCCAAGGACCCCATCGTTAATGATCATTTTGCTGATTGTTTATGGATGAACAACAGAAAGGTTCAGGCCAGATATTACTGGAAATATGTTTTAACTTTAGAAAGTGCAGAAAAAGAACTAAGACAAAAGATCGAAAATAAATTATTGTTTGGCTTAGAAAAAAGCTAAGAATACTATTTATGGCTAAGGTAATTTTAAAATCTTATTCTAAAGTCAATTTATTTCTAAACGTCGGAAAAAAAAATAAAAAAAGCAGGCTACACAATATTCAATCTTTAATTTGTTTAATCAATATATACGATGAAATTACAATTAGTAGCATCAGTGATTCTAGGGATATGGTTAAGTTTTTTGGAAAATTTAGCAGTTATGTAAATAAAAAAAATAATTCAATTACAAAATGTTTGTCACTACTGAGGAGGAGGGGAATTATAAAAAAAAGTCAAAACTATAAGGTTCTAGTTAAAAAAAATATTCCAGTTTTTTCCGGTTTCGGAGGAGGCTCTAGCAATGCAGCCACCTTAATAAAATACTTTACCAGAGGAAGAAAGCTGTCTCAAAAAGATATCTCTTATTTTTCAAGAAATTTGGGATCAGACTGCAGATTATTTTTTAGCTCTAAGCAAATTTTTCAAAAAAATATCAATAAAATTATTGATATTAGAAAAAAATTTCAATTTTATTTAGTTTTGGTTTATCCATTCTTAAAGTCATCAACAAAAGAGGTGTATTCAAAAGTGGAAGTCTTTAACAGCCTAAAAGGAAATAATTTTTATACAAAAATCTCAAAATTAAAAATAATTGACAATTTAAAGCATGAAGAAAATTTTTTAGAAAGAATTGTGATTGAAAAATTTCCTACTATACAGAAAGTTTTGTACGAGTTGGAAACTACCAAAAATTGTGAATTTTCTAGACTCACAGGATCTGGTTCTGCATGTTTTGGCTTATTTTTAACAAAAAGAAGTGCTGATTTGGGATTAAAAAAAATTAAAAAAAAATTTCCTAAATTTTGGTGTGTTGTTGGTAAAACTATTTAAATTCGTTTTTTTGTGGTATATCAAAAATTGAATTGGGGCGTAGCCAAGCGGTAAGGCAGTGGTTTTTGGTACCACCATCCTAGGTTCGAATCCTAGCGCCCCAGCCA
>Ga0066836_10001005_pt1 | contig 14525 bp, 13 predicted proteins | sample ETNtaG_18_FD_71568 | JGI IMG/M metagenome (GOLD analysis project Ga0066836, IMG submission 71568) | Marine microbial and viral communities from oxygen minimum zone, Eastern Pacific Ocean - ETNP201302SV91 | ecosystem: Environmental > Aquatic > Marine > Oceanic | place: Pacific Ocean: Eastern...
GAACTAATAAAAAATAAATTATTATTCCAAAGTTCATAATTGAAAATCTGAACAAAACTGGATAATAAAAGCAATACACTAAGGATATGATTAATAAGATGCCTAATAAAGGTCTATAATAAAAGTTAAAACTACCAATATAAATATATTTTAGTAGACTTGGCATTCCCGAAAATGATTGTTTTTGATTTGGTATGTGCATTCGATTACTAATAAATCGATACCAATTAGATAATTGTCCAAATAAAAATGGAACTGCAGCATTTTGAATTATTTTCTTTGTAAAGTCATAATCATATCTATCTCCAAAGGATATACCATTATATACCTTTCTAAAATCCTTATTATCATCTCCATTGCATTTCAAAGCAAAGTCCATAAGTCCATTTTTCATTATTAGATCATATAATGATGTGCCTTCACCATATTTAACCAAACCTAGTCTAATTGCAGCGAAGTTTACATTCACGACTATTGATTGATTTTTCTTTTTTAGAATATCTTGGTTATGAAAAGATTTATATGTTTCCCATATAGCAGGCATTAAAAAATGGGTAGTAATTAATATAGAACATATAATAATTACCTCTTTTTTCTTTTTCTTAAATATTATAATAGGAATTAAAAGTGCCATAAACCCCAATATCCAAACTGCTTTTATCATAAATGCTAACCCACTTAGAAACCCACAAACTATGCACAATAAAATATTATTGTTTTCAAGGAAAAGTAATTTTTTGGAAAAGAACAGAAATAGTACCAATGCAAAACTCATGAAATATTCAGGTAGTAGATAATTCACATAGAATAAACTAGAAGGATGAATACTAATTAAAATTGATATAACATTGACTAATCCCGTAAAGGGGACCAGATCTACAAGAATGGAACGCAAGACAAGGACTGAGACCCCATGAAGAAATAATTGCACAATAAATAAGATTGTTTCCCAATTTGTGTCACTTAATAAAATGCAAAATCGAATTAACATTGGATATCCAAATGATCTTAAAATATTTGCACTACTACTAAAATCTTCTGCAACAGCAATATAATCCCAAGAATCTGGTGCTATTTTCATTTCGAATTCTGGATTTGACCATAAACCCCAAAATAGAACAAAAATAAAGATTATTATTTGCTGATAAGAATTTCTGATCATTCTAAATCATTTTATAAAATATCTTATGCCCATTTATAATAACAATATCATCCATTGTGAGATTATTTTTTTTGTAATCTTTTTCGTAGCATAAAAACATTGAGTTTCCAAAAAAATTATTACCATCTGTATTTATAATGCGCATTGGAATTCTGCCAATATCTGAAGCATAGCATAACATATAATATAGGTTTGTTCCTTGCCAAGAATCATTTGCATATACATATATATTATCAATATTACCATCTGCAATTGAAATAATATTATCAACTGATTGCCTATAATCTTGAAACAAGAATCTGTATTCTTGGTTATTTAATTCATACCTTATTCCATTCCCTATTTTTAATAATGCCGAAAGGATTAAAATGCTTAAAATATAATTAGACCAATTTTGTATGTAATTAAACGCATATATCCAGAATGGAATTATTATGAATATTAAGCCAAACCCGCTGACTCTATAAAGATTAGCCCAATCATAATTATAGTAAAGACTTGAAATCGATAGGAATAGATAATAAAAAATGCCAACAAATAATAAAAAATCGCTGAACAAAATCATTTTATCCTCATCGTTAGATATACGACTAGAATAAACTATTTTTATAAAAAAGATAAGTAAAGAAAAAGTTATTATAATCTTGATTATTATGTACTCCTCCAAGTGCTGACTATAGGGTAAAATAATTTCTGTCATTCGAGATAAATTTTTTAAAAATTGAATGAAAAATAGTTTAGGTGCACTGAAATCAAATAACGCATCTGGATATGTCTCTTGAGGATAAAAAAATAGAGACTTAATTATTCCTGGTAAGATAACAAAAAAACTCAAAATAATTGTTTTTAACTTAGAAAAGATATTTTTCTTATAGATATAAGCCAAAGATCCTATTACTATGAATATTGCTGCATTTCGCATAGAAATAGATATCCATGCAAGAAAGATTAAAAAAATTATATCTAAATCTTTATTCCCTTTATTTACAATTATTTTTTTCCACATATAAAAAAGATAAACCAAAAGGGTAATAAGAGAAATAATTTCTGCTGTCACTTGATTCATTGATTTTATAAGGATTAATGATGACATTGAATTAAGAGCGATAAAAAAAGATGTGTATTGTGGCAAAAATGAACACAATAATCTATATATTAGGATAAAACCAAAAGATACAAGAATTGGTTGGACATAGTATAAAACGATTAACGGATCAAGACCAATAATCCTGATTGCAACGGCTATTAAGGCAATGCCAATTGGATGCTGACCAAGAGTACTAAAGTTAAAACTGGATAAAATATACTTTGATGCAATTAATTGATTATAAACATCATTATTCGCAGTTGGTTTTGATATAAAATACGCAAGGCTCATAAATAAGCATATCCCTAGGATTAATAGATGATTCCTGATAAGCGATTTATATATATTTCTGATATCTTTTGATCAATTTAAAATAGAGGAATAGATCGAATGAGACTTTGACGCTAATTTTTCAATTGAAAAATTATTTTTCGCATACTCTTTAGCGCTTAGACCAATTTCATACCTTTCATCAAAATCCATATTTATCATTTTATAAATGGCCTCATCACATGCCTTTTCATTATGTGAAAAAAGGATGCCCGTCTTATCATTAATTACCAATTCTTTTATTCCACCAACATTTGAAGAGACAACGGGCAATCCTGCTGCCATTGCTTCTTTGATCGTTAAGGGTGATCCTTCTGTTACGGAAGTTTGTAGGTATATATCCATCTTTGAGAAAAATTTTGGCAAATCATCATGGTCAATTTCACCTACAAGATTAATATTTTCTTTTATATTTAATTTTTGAATTATTTCATTTATTTGATCAGATAATTGACCAGTGCCTATTATGCTAAGAATTAACTTTTTTTTAGTCTTTTTCTGCATCCTGTGAAATGACCCTAGCATTAATGGGAAATCTTTTTGCCAAGTGAGCCTTCCTACACTAACAAAGTTAATCTCAGCATCTTTTGCATTATGCTTTTTAGGAGTAAGTTTTAAAAATTCTTTTATATCAGATGTTGAGGGTAATAAATGATAGTTATTCCAATAATTATGGATAATGCTCTCGCATTCTTTCAAATTTGTTTTATATACTTCTTTAGAGTCCGTTGCAATAGATAAATGTTTTTTTAGATAATACGAAATCCCTAACCTAAATATTGATTTATTCACATTAATAAATTGGTTTTCATTATGTAGATGCCATAGTACTGGTATGTCAAGAAGTCTCGTAATAAATAATTGTGAATTCAGATAACTCGGCTCATCAATTATTATAATATCTGGTTTTATTAATTTTATTGACTTAAAAAAATTAATAGGAAATAAAATTCTTAATAATTTTCTGACATTTCTCCAAAATCTATAACCCCATAATTCAAAGTCATCTGGCATAATGGGACAATAATAGCATTTGATTCCATTTTTTTCAAAATAATGTTTTAATTCTCCATGATTTCCATGAATAAAAAGTAAATTTCTTTTTATGTTAAAACTGTCATCCAATTTTGAAATTGCTTTTATGTATGTTTGTACTCCTCCACGATTAGGTGTTCCAATGATATTGAGAATATTCAAATTTTTTTAATTATTTTATTATAAAATTCTGATAAAGTTGAGCCTTGATAATTATCTTTTACTTTTGCAAAAAGTTCATCTAATTGAGAATATAAATTCTCAATTGCTTGATTATTCTTAAATATTGGATTAGACCCAGGCATAAGTTCTGATGAATGAAGCATAAACATTGCATAATTATCTTTTATTGCGAGCTTATAATCTAAAATATATTTCATTTGATCTAAATTTTTTCCATTTGGTCGAAGCCATAGTGGTTTCATATAAGTCTTTAACCTTCTTTTCAACCATTCAGACATTAATAATCGATTATCACATATATAATTCAACAGTTTATTTTCAGATATGATAGTCATCGGAACTTCTAATAATGAATTATCGAATTCTTTGGATGAACCAATGAACCAATATGGTTTATTTGGTGAATCACTATAATCTGTTCCACCTTTTCCATTCGGATCACCTAGTGTATTCTTCCAGGATCGCAATGGTGTTACTGAACAATCAATCTTATATCCTTCTTCAACTAATATTTTTGCATAATTTTTATTAAAGGCCCAGCGACCAGCTCTATGGCTAATTATTTTCTTGCTAAAAGTATCTTCTAAAACTGTAGTTAAAATCCTTATTTTTTCTCGTAAAATTTTATTATCGTATTCTATTGCATAGGGTTGGAAAAAATAATCATTTTTAGTTAACTGGACTTGCGGAGGATTATTCCATGCATGCAGATGCATACCAATCTCGCCTGTGTTATTTTTCAAAACAGTTTTGCCTAAATCTTTAAATGCATTTGAAAAAGCCATTTCATAAGTTGTTAGATAGGTGGCTTTCAATTGATATTTTTCACACAATTCCTGGAATCTTGGTAAATACTCCGAATTTTTAGTACTTATGTCCTTTGATTTTGACCACAAATCATCACCCTCTGTATCTACCGTAATAATGAAATGAGGTAAATTATTAATTCCCATAGAACTTTGATTTGATTACGTAGATAAATTTTCGGAATCTAAAATATTTATAATACACCCAAGGCATATGATATTCTTTAATAATATCATTAAGATACGTACTATATGAGTGTCCTAATTCGAGTGCCTTTTCAGCATAATGTTTAGCAATGACTCTTTTACCAAGTTTTCTATAGTGAATTGCATTCTTTTCAAATACTTCTATGATTGCTTTATTTTTCCTTTCAAATGAATGAAAATATTTCGGATGCCGTTCAATAATTTTTTCAATAGCATATGGTAAATCATCTAAATGCTTCCATGTTGAACTATCTTGCCTTAAACGCCTCAGATAAATCACTTCATCGATGTGAACTCCTTCAACATTTTCTTCATAAACAGATAACCAAAAATCCCAATCAGAATGGAAATAATATTTTGGTTTATAATATCCACCAAATTTTTTTAATAGATTTTTCTTGATTGGCGATGTTGGTAAAAAAAGTGGTTTGATACATAGTTTTTCAATATCTGTATAAACAGGCCTTAATTCTTCGTGACCTTTTGAAAATAATTTATATGATCCGCCTATATAACTTACTTTTGGATTTGATTCTATTTTTTCACAAATAATCTCTACTGCATTTAATGGTAAAACATCATCCGCATCTAAGTGGAAATACCAATCTGTATTTGCAAGGTCAATTGCTTTTTCTCTACAAAAATAGTTGCCTTGATTTTGACTGAACTTAAATTTATTTAATTTACTATGGCTAATAGCATCAAAGTTTATTTTGGTCTTTCTGTCAGAACCTCCATCGAGTACCATTACCGCAAACCAATCATTGGATGTTTGTTTAATCACAGATTGCCACGCTTCATTAAGTAGATTTTTTTCACGGTATGCAGTTATGCCGATTGTTATTATAAACTATTCTCCTAACTGGACAATAAATAGAGTATCATCCTTACTATCTAAGTTTTTAATTGAAAAATTGTAATTTGAAAACAGTTTATCATAATTGTGTCTATACCAATAATGATTATGATTTAATATACTTTTATTGTTTGAGTGATAGGTCTCAATAAATACACCAACATATCTTGTTGTTCTAATTATCTCTTTGAAAAATGGATTCAGGTCTCTCTTTTTAACTGCAGAAAAACATCCATAAGTGATTGCCATATCAAATACTTTTTCTTCAAAAGGTAAATGTGTTCCATTAGCAACTGATAGAATAATTGATTCATTATCTAGATATTCTTTTGCTTTTTTTATTTGAGATTCAGCAATATCAACACCATATAAACTAATCTCTGGATATTTTTCACTTATTACTTTCAAGTACCTGCCATAACCACAACCTATGTCAATTAACGATTTTGGTTTATAAATATCAATATAATGGGTAAAGATATCCTCATTTCTAGATTTATCAGTGTGAAAGGCCTCAAAATATGAATCTCCACCTAAATTTTCCCAGAATTCTTTTTCATTATGATAATAATATTTATAATAGTCCATTAATCTTTTTATTATGCTTTGCATAGATTAAATCAACTTTGGTTTTTGAAAAAGGGTGACTGGATTTGTTTTATCTATATTTAAATCTCGTTGAATAATATGATAGCCATACTTTTCGCATAAGTATATAAAATTGTCAATACCAATCCAATACCATCTACCAGGATAAGGCTGTCCATCACATTCTTGAACAAGTTTATTTATTAATTTATCATTATCATTGTATATACCTTGCTCTTCCTCTTGTATGCATATATGTTCAGGCTCATTATCAAAATATTTTACAGCATCTGCATACATAATAAATAACTGTGCACTATTTTTGCATTTTAAAAACAAATTCTTTAAATATTCAGCCTGACCGGTCATGGATATATGGCAAAAAACATCATAGGAAAAAACGTAGTCTATGGAATCATTTTCAATTTCATTTAGACTGAAATCCTTAATTTGATAATATTTTATTTTATCTTTTTTCTCTTCGCCTACATATTTCCAAAATTGATTATGATCTTCAGATAGTATATCTACACAAAAAAGGTTATTAACATATTTATGCATAAACTTGCTCCACTGGCCACCACCACAACCTATTTCAAGTACACATTTATTTTTTATATCCTTTTTTAAATATTCTTCTATACCCTTCTGATTTCTTTTCTTATCATATCCTGTTTTAAATCCACCTTCCCATATTCCATTAAAAGAAGAAATCTCTGCTCGTAATTTATTTTTCATTAAACCATCGTGGTTTATTTGGTCAAGGATTTGAATTATGAGACATTTTCATTAGTCTCCGGTAGACCTTTTTATATAATATAATTAGAAACTTAAACTCTGGAAAAATAATCTGCAGTTTGCCAAGATTTCTATTTTTATAATTTTTTGACCTATTTTTTTTTACAATTCCATCAACTGTAAAATAATTTACATCCTTTAGATTAAGTCGTTTATTACCATGAAGAGATCTATTATTCAACCCATCTTCTTCAAGATGAACTTTTGGGTCTTCTCTAAGGTTATGAAAGTTAAAATGATGGTTTTGATGGATTGCAAAAATATCATTACTCAAATCAATTAATGGTATTAGTTTTCGACGGGCAGCCCATAATAACCAATTATCATAGCCAGGTCTGCCAATAACAAAATCTGGAATGTTATTAAACTTATCTTTTTTAAATACAAAATAATCTATACCAGATGAAGGATTTTTTTTACCTCTAATTTTTGCCTTTTTCCAAAATTTTCTAGACTCAGAGACATCATTAAAATCAATCCTATCTTTAACATCCATATTCCAACGATATCCAACCATCAGAAAATTATTTTTTTGAGAATAAACACTTGATAGTATTTCATAAAAGTTTTTTGGAAAAATAATATCAGCATTAACAAAAACTAATAGATCATTTCTAGCATGTTTTTTTGCTTGTTTAAAAAGATCTGACAAATATGGAATTCCATTCTTATTTGATCTAACGTCTGGAATATGTTTTGCATTAATTGATTTTGATATTTCTGCACATCCTTTTGAATCACCTAGAATTATTATTTCTATATCATCACTTACTGCTCTCCAACTTTTTATTGCATTCTCTTGTATAGTTTTAAAAATTCCTTCAAAATCTTTTGGTGTAGAAAATATTGTTAACATCTTAACAAGTAATCAAATTATACTAACCAATGGTTAAACCTCTGCATTTCTATCTCTTTTGCTTTAATGCCACCTTCTATACAGTTATAGTGCACAATGTAGGGGACATTTTTATTTTTCTGGTTCATCCAAACCCAACCATTCGGGTAATTTTCTTTATCAAGTAGTCCAACATTTAATGGTTTAAATCGTTTTTGAGTTAACTTCCTATTGATATATTTTTGATCACTACGATCACCCATTGGGAGATCTATTTTATTTTTCCGCTTAAATATATTAACATTCCTATCAAATAATTTTTTGGTCATTTTTGATGGTTTGACAAAATAAAAACCAGTACAGTAGCAACTATAAATACCATCATCACCAAAATCACCATAATCATGTTGAAATAGGATATCATATTTATTATCTACCATAGTCTTTTTCAAATTATTGATTGGATTTCTTAAGAATACAATATCCAAATCCGAACAGAATACATAGTATCCTTTTTTAAGATAATATCTTGTCATGTCTAGTTTATGATATACTGTATCCAAAAACCCTTCTTCTTCCCAGTTACCTGAACTCGTATCTGTAATTATTAACTCATGCTTATCCTTTAATCCAATTCTTTCCAAATGCATCATAAAATTATCTTTGATAGACCAATATTCTTTATCTTGACCATTGACTATTGAAAAAAATTTAATTTGCATCCAACTTAATCATTTATTGATTTTAATATAAATTCCTTCATCTTTGAAGTAAAAGACTCTCTTGAGTGATTCTTTGTAACAAAATCCTTGATTTTTTTTACCTCGCGATTTAATTCCATTCTGGAATATTTAGAGACAGTTCTTATCCCTTTTATAATTTGTTTGTGACTACAACTATCTAATAAAAACCCAGTGTCTGATGGTAAGGTCAATCCATTATCAATGCCATAAATAGGATAAAGACCAGCCATAATACAAGTTAATGCCGCTGTTGATGTAGATTCACTACATGAGGGAGCAATAAAAGCAATACATCTATTAATGACTTTTTGAAAATCTTTGCTAAGTGGGGTAAGATATCCGTGATATTCTATATTTGGAAGATTTAATAATTCATTAGCATAAATATTCATGAAATCTTTTTCAATTTCTACCTCTCCAACTATATTCAATTTATAATTTTGGTCTCTTGAAAAAATATCTAATAGGATATCAAGACCTTTATGAACTGCACCATATCCGTAAAACCACAAAAATTCTTTAGAATCCTTAGTATTCATATCTTTTACCAATGTTCTAGATGATGTTACAGGTAGAAGCGTGATCTTTTCATGCAGATTTTTTGGGAAAGTTGATTTAGTATGAGAATTACCAAATAAACTTATTGCATTTGCAACTTCTGCAGATCTATCAAAGTATATCGTCTCACAAATCCTTTTTGGTCTATAATTTTTCTTTTTCCTCTTAATTAATTGATTTACTCTATCAATTTCTTGATTTGCGGCATATTTAGGATGACTACCAGTCGAATGCAAAATTTTGATAGAATGATCTGATAGAGATGGAACTATTCTGCTAAGATTTTGATGTATATCGAAAACAACATCATAATTTTTTAAGGGCAAAAATGAGTTATCCTCCCAGTCAATAACATCAACATTAAATCCAATATCCAAAAATATTTCGACAATCTTCTTTGATTCCCATTTACTAGAATGGCCAAAATCCAGTTCTTTTTGGCTACAATCCAAATACAAATTCTTATAACTAACCAAACAGTTTCCAGTTGTATTTTCTGTTTGAATTTCTACTACTTTATTTTTTGAAATTTTATTTTTCTTTTTAAATATATTTTTCAATACCCTTTTTGAATATCCTAACTAAATTATCTTTTCCTTATGTATCTCTTAGTTCAATAACTCTTTATGAATAAAGTCTCTATTCTACGGATTGAATCTCATAATCCATTTGGTTTAATAAAAACCCACCATACCTCAGAAGTTTTAGATTATTTGTATTTTTAAATGAAATTCTTTTTACTCGCTTAAATTCCATTATCACATCATTATCTATAAACACTTGAATCGATATATAACAATCACCCCAATTATATTTTAAAATATTCTCAAAAAACCTTATCCTATAAGTTCCTTTATCAAAGTCTTTCGAAGATGTTTTTGTTCCTGAAATTTGATTTCCATCCTCAGCCTCAATCGTTAGTAGAAACGCAAGATTTTTTACTTCTTTAGCATTTATATTATAATCAATTGATATTTGAAACTTATCTCCTTTATTTATTGCGCTATCATTCATTCTTTTAGGATCAATAATCTGCAAATCATTTATTTCAATTATTGAAGATTTTGTTCTTAACTCGTTATCAATGAACAATTCTTTTCTTTCTCTATCCTTATAGAACATTATAACATCATCAGTTTTTCCATCCATTATAATATTCCCTTTATCAAATAAGATCGTTCTTTTTGTTAATTCTTCAATATGCTGTAAACGATGTGAAACAAATAATACAGTTCTATTTTCTGTACCCTCAGTCTCTAAATAATTAATACATTTTTTTTGAAATTCTAGGTCTCCTACTGCCAAAACTTCATCTACAAGTAGAATGTCAGCTTTTAAATATGCAGCGACAGAGAATGCTAGTCTAACTTTCATTCCACTCGAATATCTTTTCACTGGAGTATTAATATATTTTCTAATTCCAGAAAATTCAATTATTCTATCCAAGTTATCATCAATCTCTGATTTGGTCATACCCAAGATAGCGCCATTCAAAAATACATTTTCCTTACCTGTTAATTCTGGATGAAAGCCTGTGCCAACTTCAAGCAAGGATGCCACCCGGCCTTTTATTTTCACATTACCCCTAGTTGGCGCTGTAATTCTTGACAATATCTTTAATAGAGTAGATTTACCTGCTCCATTTCTGCCAATCACGCCTAATATTTCACCACGTTTCACCTGTAATGATATATCCTCCAAGGCCCATATCTTATTTTGATTATTGTTCGCAATTTTTAAATCATTTATGCCATCAATGAGAGTTATATCTTTCTTACCTCTTATTCTTGATATAAACATAGAGATATCTTGACTAAGAGTACCTGTTGATATTGTACCAAGCCGGTATTGTTTAGAAAGATTATTTATTTCTATGACAACTTTATTCAAACTGTATCAATGAATGACTTTTCGACTTTATTAAATACCAATAATCCAATAAAAAATATTATCAATGTAAAAAGAGTAGAATAAAAAAACATATTTGCATCTAATTCTCCTTTTCCAATAAAAGCTTGTCTAAATCCCTCAATTATGGGTGTCATAGGATTTGCCATAATCAAACTTTTATATTTTTCAGGGACAACTGATAGAGGATAGACAATTGGAGATAAATACATTAATAACTGTGTTCCAAAGGAAACTAGATATGTTAAATCTCTATATTTTGTTGTTACAGATGAAATGACCATTCCCATTCCTTGGCCAAGCATAGCCATTTGCAAAATAAAAAAGGGAATTAATAGTAATACTTCGATAGAAGGTCTGATTTGATCATTACCTGTAATTATAAAATAAAGATAAAAGCCAAGGAACATCAGTAGTTGAATCCCAAATCTAGATAAACCTGATATAACTCTAGATAACGGTAAAATAATGCGTGGAAAATATACTTTACTAAATAATGCTGCATTTGAAGTAAATGTAGTGGAAGTCGAGGTAAGACAATTTGAGAAATAATTCCATGCAATTATACCTGACATATAGAAAATAATTGGAGGTATCTCATCAGTAGATATACCAGCAATATTATTGAAAATAACAGTAAATACGATTGTAGAAATAAGTGGTTGAATAAAAAACCATAAAGGGCCAAGAATGGTCTGCTTATAAAAGGTAGTGAAGTCGCGTTTAACAAGTAGCCACAATAAATCCTTATATTGCCAAATATCACTTAAATGTAGTTCTAGCCATCCTCTTTCTGGAGTTATGACTAAATCCCAAGTTGAGGATTTACTTTTCAATGGGTTCCATGCTCTGATTTATCTATTTTTATCTGATTATTTATCCAATCATATGTTTTTTTTAGCCCATCAGTAAGTGGTTTATTTGGTTTCCAACCGAGTTTTTGAAAAATAAGATTATTATCAGAATTTCTTCCACGTACACCAAGGGGACCTGGTATGTGTTTAATTTTTAAATCTTTATCTGCAATCTTCATAATGTATTCTGCTAAACTATTAATCGACACCATCTCATCAGAACCAATATTCAAAGGCTCTGAATAACTTGAATCCATTAATCTCATAACTCCCTCAATACATTCATCAATGTATAAAAATGATCTAGTTTGTTTTCCATCACCCCACATTTCAATCGTATCACCATTTCTAGCTTCTGCAATTTTACGACAAAAAGCAGCAGGAGCTTTTTCTCTCCCACCTACCCATGTCCCTTTAGGACCAAATATATTATGGAAACGTGCAATTCTAACCTTTAGGTTGAAGTTTCTATTAGCAGCCATATAGAATCTCTCACTAAATAGTTTTTCCCAACCATATTCACTATCTGGTTGTGCGGGATATGCCGAATCTTCAGAGCATTTTGGATTTTCTGGATCCATTTGGTTGTACTCTGGATACATACACGCTGAAGAAGAATAAAATATTTTTTTTATTCCAACTTTAGTACCTGAATCAATCACATTAAGATTTATCATTGCAGAATTATGCATGATCTTTGTATCATTATCACCAGTAAATATGAAACCAGCTCCACCCATATCTGCGGCTAATTGATATACTTCATCAAATGGTAAATCTATAACCTCACGCACAATTTTTTGATCTCTTAAATCACCAATTATAAATTCATTTGCTATAGAAGAACCAAATTCAGGTTTTTTTAAGTCAACACCACGAACCCAATGCCCATTATTTTTTAGATATTCTACTAAATGATTACCAATAAATCCACCTGCACCAAGTACTAATATTTTTTTTTTGATTATAACTTATATCCTAAAGTTGGGTTATTTTTTAAATTCACAATAAATACTCTCATCCGCAAAATCAGCATAGTTTATAGATACGTTATAATCAATATTCGTCTCACCAGTTTCAAAAAATTTGATATCTCTATAATTATGAAATAACAATACCGATTCTAGTGACTTTTTTGTAAACATTTGGTGATGCCACCCATGACCCTGAATTAGATATTGTAAATTTTTGATTATGGTTTTTGGCTTATCTCCCACCAAATAACTATCTGATATAAATCTATTGACATCATTATGATCTTTATATTCACTAATCAGTCTATCAAAGTCTGGCACAACAATTCGCATCACCCCATCAGGTTTTAAAACTCTATGACATTCATTTAAAAATAATTCTGTTTCATATTTGTCAAGGTGTTCTAGCATATGACAACAATAAATTAGATCAACTGAATTATTAAGTTCAGGAATCCTCTTTGAAGCATTACAATATTTTATGGTATTTTTCTTTGATAATTTCATAAGATCAATGAAATGTTTAGGAATAAATTTAAAATATTCTATCAAAATGTTAATAACTGGTATTTTTCCAAATAATATGAACAAATTATAGTCGTAATTGATAAAACCACGAATGGGATTCGAACCACAACCAATGTTTATAAACCTGTTACTATTAGACAATAATATAGACTATCAAAATAGATTTAATTATCATCACTTCCATAGTAGTTATAATACTGATGGTAATAATAGTAATAATAAGACCCATAACTACTTTTATTAGTGACCGCATTCATGATTATTCCACCTAAAGGTGCATCAATATTTTTCAAATTTGCTATTGTATGATGAAAGGCTTTTTTATCTGTCTGCCCAACTTTTACAATTAAAATAACTCGGTCTATTTCCTTTGAGATCATATTAGCATCTGTAACAGCAACAAGAGGAGGACTATCAAATAATACCATATCCCATTCCTTCTCAAGTAATCTTACTAACTCGACCATCCGCTTTGAGCCAAGCATCTCCGAAGGATTCGGTGGGATTATTCCTGATGTAATTATAGATAAATTTTCTATTTCTGATTGTTTTACTAGTTCGTTTATATCCTCAGTTTGACCTGACAAAAAATTAGTTACACCCGGCTCACGATCCATATTAAAGACCTTATGGACTACAGGTCGTCTTAAGTCAGTATCAACAAGCAATGTTCTCTTGCCTAGGTTTGCGTATGTTATGGCTAAATTCGCTACGGTCGTAGTTTTCCCTTCACCAGGACCTGCACTAGAAACAAGAATCGATTTAACTTCTTTTTCAGTTGAATAAAGCATATTAGTTCTTAAACTACGATAAGCTTCAGATACAGGAGATTTGGGATCCTCCCTAGTTATCAATCTTCTTTTTAAACCGGAACTTGAATTTGTATTATCACTTTTTTTCTTAAAGATTTTAATCCGTTGATGATTGGCTTTGTTAGTACCACCAATAGCAGGAATAATACCCAAAACCGTTAAATTATATTTTTCAATCTCATCAATGGTCTTTAAGGTATTATCAAAAAATTCAATTAAGAATACTAATAGGATACCAAAGACTAATCCAAACCCTACCCC
>Ga0066836_10001007_pt1 | contig 14508 bp, 12 predicted proteins | sample ETNtaG_18_FD_71568 | JGI IMG/M metagenome (GOLD analysis project Ga0066836, IMG submission 71568) | Marine microbial and viral communities from oxygen minimum zone, Eastern Pacific Ocean - ETNP201302SV91 | ecosystem: Environmental > Aquatic > Marine > Oceanic | place: Pacific Ocean: Eastern...
AGGCGGCACTGCGTATATTTTCTTTTCGCGGCCAGCGCCCAGCAAAACCAGATTGGGGCAATGGTGCAAACGCGGCACGTCGTATCGCGGAATCGGGCTGGGATCGATGACGTAATGGCCATTGATTTTGGTTGGGTAGCGGTGCGAAATCGTGATCTCGTTGAACTGCACAATGTCTTCGTACAGCTTGGTCAACAGGCGCGAGTAATCACCCTCGCCGTGCATGGTTTTGCGTTTTTCTTCCGAAGGCTCAACCACCACCAGTGGGTCGGGGTAAGGCACTTGCAACACCAGCACCTGGTCTTCGCGCAACATCACCTCGGGTATGCGATGGCGCGATTGAATAATGGTGGCTTCCACAGTGCGCTCGGTGGTTGAAACACCGGGACAGGTCAGTTCTACAAAATGCCGCAGGTTCACTGCATTGACGGAATCGTCTGCGCCTTGATCGATTACTTTTAAATTGTCGTTTTGCCCGATCAGCGACAAGGTGAGCTGCAAGCCGCCGGTACCAAACCCACGCCCCATTGGCATTTCACGACTGGCGTAAGGTGTCTGGTAACCAGGAATGGCAATGGCCTTCAGAATGGTGCGGCGTACTTCACGCTTGGCATACTCATCCAGAAAACCAAAGTTGTAGGCAGTGCCCTCATGAAGGTCGCTGTCTGCCTCTTGCTCGTCAATCGCGGGCAGTTCATAGTGGCGCATCGTGCAGGTCTCCTCTTGCTTTCATCTGTGTGGCGCGCAGGCGGTCCATGTCACTTTGGAAGGTGACGTAGTGCGGCATTTTGTAGTGGTTGGCAAAACCCATGGAGTCCACACCATCGATGTGAAGCAGCACAAACTCCGGGTCTTCCGACGGGTTGGATGGGCCATCGCGCATGCCTTTTTGCAAGGCACGGTCCAGAATAGCCATGGAAATGGCCTTGGTTTCGTTGTGACCCAGGCAAGCGCCGTAACCCAGTGTAAAAGTGGGCAGTTCGCCCGGCTCGGCACCTTCGTACATGGCCACCACTTCGCATTCGGTGATCAGCACTTCGCCCGCCTCGGTGGGCTCTCCAGTGACCGGGTGGGGCAGCAACACGGGCAGATAGCCCACGCGCAGCTCGGCAATGGTGGGGTGAATGTCGCCATATCCCCGCATATTGGAATAAGCCATGGCCAGCAGTGAACCTGTTTCTGCACGCGCCATGGTCGCCAACGCAGCAGAGCGATTAACAGGAAACACCAAAGGTTCGCGCGTAATGTCGAACGCCTGTTCAGGCCTGTTTTTTGAAGCAGCACTGATTCCTGGAATCAGTCCTTCGGCGCGCAATGAATCGAGCACTTTGGGAAACGTGTCGGGCAGGCTTGTGTGGGCTGCATGGTTTTTCAAAAACCGGCGTGCCATGTTCTGAAACACCTCGGCGCTTTCATCCACCAGATCAAGGCGCATCAGGCGCAAAGCATAATCGGTTGTGGGGCCCAACATTTGGCCACCTGGAATGTCTTTGAACGCGCTGGAGATTCGGCGAATCAATCGCATATTGCCCGTGCTTTGAACCGGTGTTTCAAGCACGCGCGGTTTCGTCGAACGGTAGGCGCGCAACGCAAATGCGGCCTCCAGCGTATCGCCCTGCATTTGCTTGATGGCCAATGCAGCCAGACGCGGGTGGTACAAGCCACCTTCAGACACAATGCGACTGGTCAACAGGCGCAGCTGGTTTTCAATTGCATTCAGGCTGATTGGTGTGCCCTGTTCGCCCTCTGCGGCGCGCAGTGCTTCAAAGGCCAGTTCCGCTCCTTCAATGGCTTTTGCGCCACCTTTAATGGCCACATAACCCATCAGAATTCTCCTTGAACTTGAGTGGTGCGTGGCAAGGCGACCAATTGGTTTTCGCTCACCAAAATGAAGTCCACACCCGTGGGAAATGCTGCGTTCCAGAATGCCCTTCTGTGTAACCAGCTCTCATTCAAGCCAGTCACGTGCAGTGTGTTTTCTTGCTCAATGCCAGGGCCTTTCAAAACAAGGGGCCGGATTGTGTCAGACGTGTCAAAACTGTGCACCTGAAGAATCAGGGTCGCACCATGCTCGGGTTCTTCCAGGGTGCCCAGCAGGGGCTCAAAAGTCGGCTCCCTGTTACCCCGGCACACAATGAAGTTTGCGCATTCAGGATTGACCACACGGGCTTCAAGCCGCATGCGAACATCGCCATTCAACAGGGCATCTGGATCGGCCAAACTGACCTCTCCGTCAATCAGTGTAGCAAGTACCTGTTCAAGCGCTGGGCCCTTGCCGTGCAGATTCTGAATGCGACCTGGATAGGCAAACGCATTCATCAGGACCTTGAAGTTCAGTTGCTGCAATTGTGGCATGTAGGCTTTCAAGGTATCTGGATGTTCAAACATGCTCGTCCTCGTCCATGGTGCTTAGCAATGAGAAGTCCACTTTGGTTGCACTTAAATTGGCGCGGCGAAGTGCTGTATCTTCTTGGACCTGGGTTGCACCTGCATGCAGGCTGTTTTCAACCAATTCCCAGCCAGGCAGTTGTGCGGCCAACACGCCATCGAGAATGGCCATGGCGCGGGTCAAACCCACACGGTCATCCATGCAAACAGCCGCACCCTCTGCCACTTTTCCGTTCGGGCTGTGAATACGCACATGCGCTTTGGTCACCGGGATTTCCCCCAAAAAATACGCATCGCCCATTGCACTGTCGCGAAGTTGCAGTAGACCCAAACCCGCTTTGGGAATGTGAAGATCGGTGATCGTGCAGGCAGCGCTTACTTCTTTGGCCAAGGCCTTGATATGGGCGGGCTCGCTGGCCTGCCACATGCGTAACCACTGACTGCGGGGAATGTTGTTCATGTTGTCGCCTCTCTTAAATCAGCTTGGCGCGAATGCGTGCCGACAGTTGATCGAGTACAAATACGAAAATGAAAATTGCAATCAGAATGGTCATGACATGGCCATATTGAAACAGATCAAATCTGCCTTTCAATTCCTGACCAATACCGCCGGCACCCACCAAACCGATCACGGTGGCCATGCGCAAATTGCGATCCAGAATGTAGGCGGTGTAAGCGATGTACTGTGGAAACACCTGGGGAATGACGCCATACCACAAGGTTTTCAACTTGCCTGAACCGATGGCTTCCAGCGCTTCCTGCGGTTTTCGGTCGGCGTTTTCAATGTCTTCCGCATAGAACTTGCCGAGAAAACCTGCGGCATGAAAACCCAAGGCCAACACACCTGCAATGGGGCCAAAGCCGTAAGCCAGCACCAGAAAAAGCGCCACAATCAATTCAGGCATTGAACGCAACAAACTGATGAGTCCGCGCGTTGCGGTGTAGGTGAACTTGTTGGGGCTGTAATTGACCGCGGCAAAGTAGGCCAGTGGAATGGACAGGGCCACAGAAATGATCGTGCCCCACAAGGCAATTTCAAGTGTTTGAATCATTTTCACAAACACATCCCACACATAGCCCAGTGGGCGCACCAGCACCTCGCGGGTTTCTGTCACGCTTTCCATTTCAAGCGTGTCCGTGTTCATGCGCTGCGTCGTAATTTCCTGCGTTTCAATGTAAGCAAAGGCAGGCAAGTTCGAGCGATCCAGTTCTGGCAAACGATTGGTTTCTTCTTGCGTGGCCACAATAGGTGGCCACATCACATCGCCCACGCGGGAGAAACCGCGCACCACCTGGGAGTCGTCATTGAACCCCATCAAATTGCCAAAAGCCTGACTGGTCATGCTGACCATTTTGTCCATCTCGGTGCGGTGGCCCGTCACCAACAACAAGGCGAAAACACAAATCAGTATCAGAAGATGCTTTGCACTGTAAGGTGCGTCCAGCCGCCAACGCAGCTCAGTGCCGGGTGGTGGCATGGGAATGGGTTTGCTACTCATGGTGATCGTCCTGTGGTTTTGATCAATCAGGCAGTTGCCAAACGCAAGCCCGGTACAGCCAACTCAAATTCTTCTTCCTCGGTTGGTGCGTCTTCCCAACGCGCGCCGTGGTAAAGGTCGTTCACCTTGGCGTCGGTGAATTCAGCGGGTGTGCCGTCAAACACCACCATGCCATTGCGCATGCCGACAATTCGATCACCAAACTCGCGGGCCAGATCCACCTGGTGCAAACTGCAAATTACTGTGGCATTGCGCTGGCGTGCGGCGTCACGAATCAGGCCCAGAATATCGGCTGAAATTTTCGGATCCAGACTGGCCACGGGTTCGTCGGCCAGCACCACTTCAGGATCAAGCATGAAGGCACGTGCGATTCCCACGCGCTGCTGCTGGCCACCCGATAAATCGCCTGCACGGCGGGTCAGGTGCTCCGGCTTCAAGCCCACCTGTTCAACGAGTGCACATGCTTTTTCACGCTGGTCTGGTTCAAACCAACCAGACAACGCGCGCGCCATGCTGACCTTGGGCAACATGCCCGCCAGCACATTCGATGCAACGCTTAAACGTGGTGAAAGATTGAAGTGCTGGTGGATCATGGCCACACGTTGGCGCAGCATTTTTTCAGTGCTTGAGTTCAACACCTCGCCATCAATTTTCACGAAGCCTTGAGTCGGTTTCACCAGGCCGTTCACAACGCGCAGCAAAGTGGATTTGCCTGCGCCTGAGGGGCCAAGAATCACGCAAAACTGGCCCTTTGGAACGTGAAGGGAAATTTCGCTCAGGGCCTTTGTACCGTCAGCCCATTGCTTGGAAATGGAATTGAACTCAATCATGGTGTACTCCTTTATCGCTTGCTGGCTTTCGCCATCAGGTCCTGCTTCACGTTGTCCGTGACCAGGTCAAACAACTTGCCTGCATTGGCCATGTCTTCTTCGCTTACCTTGGACGTGTATGCATCCACCCGCGTGCCGCCGTAACCGCGAATCTGGTCCTTGGTGATACCGGGCATGGTGTGTACGGTGTCAAATGCTTCGCGCAACTTGGCCTTCACGTCCGCATTCACCTTGGGGTGAATAGCCAGTGGCGGGTAAGGAATAGGCGTGCTTTTTGCAACCACCTTGAACTTGTTGGGGTCGATGGCTTTGGCATTGACCGCTTTTTCGAAGGAATCAAACGAAGCGCCACCCACATCGGCCAAACCCTCGTTCAAGGCATTCAGAACGTTGGCATGGCTGCCTGCCATGTTCACGGATTTCGCGTCTGCCCAGGGCTTCACGCCGCCTTCCATCATCATGGCCACGGGCACATTGAAGCTGGACGTGCTGTTCACATCACCGAGCGCAATGCGTTTGCCTTTGATGTCGTTGATGCTGTTCACGTTGGCGTCTTTGCGCGCAAAAATACCGCTGTAGTACACCGAACCACCACCACGTACAGCGAGTGCCAACAATTCGGCGCAACCGCGTGCCTTGGCCTGCAGGTACGTGGCTGGGCCATAAAAGGCAATGTCAGCTGCGCCACTGCACATGGCTTCCACTGCGGCTGAATAGCTTTGTCCGACCTTGATGTCAAAGTTGATGCCGGTTGCCTGCGTAATTGCGCTGAACACGGGTTGGAAATCTTTCTTGGTACCGTCTTCAGTGCCGCCATCGGCGGGAATCAACACCACGCGCAGGGGTTTGTTGGCGCTGCCGTCGTTTTGGACCTGAGCGAAGGTCAGACCCGGTGTGAATGCCGCTGCAACAGCCAGCGCAGTGAGGGTTTTCAGGATGTTGCGTTTGGAAATCATGAATGGCTCCAGAGAATTAAGGATTAATGCGCAATTGAATTCGATCCGCGCGGAATCGCGTGATGGCGTACTCCACGGGCTCACCAGTTTTGCTACACAGGTTCAGGCTTTTCACGCGAAGCACTGGGCGGTTTTGCGGCATGCTTAACAGCCGTGCGTCATCGCCTTGGGGCAACACGGAAGTCACCAAACTTTCCGTGCGGCGTGGCGTGCAGCCGTACTCTTTTTTCAGCAGGGCATGCAGCGACCCGCCCTCGTACAGGTTTTCAAGATTCGGAAATCTTGCGGCGGGCAAAAAATGTGAAATCACACACAGCGGGCGCCCTTCACCAGTGCGGACAGATTCAATCCACACCACTGGGTCGGCCACTGCGATATTCAAACGCTCGGCGACACGATGAATAGCGGGAATCACTTGCCGTTTGTGAACAATGTCCTCGGCCTGCATGCCATGCGCCGCCAGGTTCTCGGTAAACCGGGTGCCCTGCCCAATTTGGTAATCAAGATAGGTGTCGAGCACAAAAACGCCCTTGCCATGGCGACGCTCCAGAAGACCCGAATCAACCAGTTCATCAATGGCACGGCGCAGGGTATGGCGGTTGACGCCGTAGTTTTTTGCCAGCTCGCCCTCGGCGGGCAAACCATCACCGGGTTGGTAGTTGCGCAGCACTTCCTGCTCCAGTTGGCGGGCAATCTGGAAGTAAAGGGCTTCACCGGTATCTCGGGCAAGGGCGTACAGGGTCATGGCAGTGATCTAGACATGTAGACAATGCACGCAGTGTACGAAGAGGCTGTGAAGTTTTTATGACGCTGGCTGTAACAAGCCGAAGCAAGGGCGTAGAACTACGCCGAAAGGCCCATGAAACGGACCTTCCGAAGATTATTTAAATTATTGTGACTCAAGATTTATTGGATGCACTGCTGCTTTCCACCAGGCGAGGTTGCTCGTCCCGAGGCCATTCAAAACTGTAAAAACCCTGCTTGCCATTGATGGTGTAATCAAACTGGCCACTGATGGCACGGGTCTTCATTTCCAGATTAAATACACAGCTGTTGGGGGCTTCACAACCGTGCTGGCTCACCAGAGTGCTGACTTCGGGATCGATCAACGGCGCAGTGTGCAAGCCCTGTGGCGTCATGAAATACACTCCGGCACTGTTACCGCAGTGGTTTTCGATCAGGGTATGGCCGACGCCCTCAAACCGGAATTCGCAATTGTTTTTCGATGCGTACGACAATACCTGCTGAGCCGCGGCTTTTTCCTGACACGAGGACACCCCGAACAAAGTGAGTGCGGTAGCGACCATGAGGCTGAACACTACAAAAAGAAATTTACTGGCTTTGCCCAGAAATGAGCCCTGCCGCCGATGTGAATCGAACGACAGGGAGCGCGACCTGCTGCTTTTGTTGAACATGGCTGGTTGACCTTCTGTGAGTGAGGTTGGGATATAGACAATCAAGCTGCACCTTTCTCAACGTCACACTTCGGTCTGGGTTTACATAGCACACACCCAATTCACGCCGGGTTGCGGGTTTGTCCACGCCGGATCAGCAAAAACACCGCTGGAATGACAAACATGGACAACAATGGGGCACTTACCATACCACCTACCATGGGTGCGGCGATGCGTTGCATGACCTCACTTCCTGTACCGGTACCCCACATAATCGGTATTAACCCAGCAAGAATAGTAAGAACCGTCATGGCTTTGGGTCGAACACGCAGCACTGCACCTTCGCGAATTGCATCCAGTAGATCATCCTCGCCTATCAGGCCACGCTTCACCCGACTTGCCCAGCTTTGATTCAAATACAGCAGCATGATGACGCCAAATTCTGCAGCCACCCCCGCCAGTGCAATGAAGCCCACAGCTCCCGCCACTGACAAATTGAACTCAAGAAGCCACAACAGCCATGCGCCGCCAACCAATGCAAATGGCAGCGTTGCCATAATCAGCAAAGCTTCATCCACTACTTTGAATGTCATGTACAACAACACAAAAATAATCAGCAGGGTAAATGGCACCACCAGCTTCAACTTGGCCGTTGCACGCTCCAGATATTCAAACTGCCCTGACCATGAAATGGAATAGCCCGCAGGCAGTTCCACCTGCTCGGCGACCACACGCTGCATATCAAGCACAGCTGATTGAAGGTCGCGCCCGCGAATGTCGATGTACACATAGCCCGCCAATCGGGAGTTTTCACTGCGTAACATGGGTGGCCCATCGGTGATGCTGATTTTGGCAACATCGCCCAACACAATGCGCTGGCCTGAACCGGTGTAAATTGGCAGGGCACGAAGGCGGGTCAGTGAATCGCGCAATTCACGCGGGTAACGTACATTGATTGGAAAACGCTGCAAACCTTCCACCGTTTCACCAATGTTCATGCCACCCACTGCGCTTGAAATAATCGATTGAATATCGGATATGTTCATGCCGTAGCGCGCAGCCAGGTCACGGTCAATATCAACATCCACATAGCGCCCGCCAGTAAGGCGCTCAGCGAATGCGCTACTCACTCCCTCTATATTTTTTACGGCCTTTTCAATGTTCACGGCCACCTTGTTGATGGTACCCAAGTCTGCACCCGTCACCTTCACACCCACCGGGCTTTTAATGCCAGTGGCCAACATGTCGATGCGGTTGCGAATAGGGGGCACCCAAATGTTGGTTAGGCCAGGTACGCGTACAATTTTGTCCAGCTCGTCTACCAACATATCGGCTGTCATGCCCTCTCGCCATTCACTTTTGGGCTTGAACTGAATGGTGGTTTCAAACATCTCCATGGGTGCGGGGTCTGTTGCTGATTCAGCACGTCCTGCTTTGCCGTAAACCGATTCGACTTCTGGTAGCGTGGCGATCAAGCGATCTGTTTGTTGCAACAACTCGGCAGCCTTACCTGCCGACAAACCAGGCAAAGCGGTGGGCATGTACAACAAATCCCCTTCGTCCAATGGCGGCATGAATTCACTGCCCAACTGGCTAAGCGGGTAGAAGCTGATTCCCAATAGTACCAAGGCTACCGCGACGGTGGTTTTTGGAAATTTCAACACGGCATCAAGCGCTGGACGATAAGCAGCAATCAATCCGCGATTGATTGGGTTCGAGTTCTCATGTGGAATCTTGCCGCGAATTAGGTATCCCATCAACACCGGAATCAGCGTAATAGCCAAGCCCGCCGAAGCCGCCATAGCGTAAGTTTTTGTAAACGCCAAAGGGGAGAACAGGCGTCCCTCTTGGGCTTCAAGCGTAAAGACTGGGATGAAGCTGAGTGTGATTACCAGCAGCGATGAGAATAGCGCGGGCCCCACTTCAATGGACGCATCGCCGATTACACGCCAACGTTCTGTGCCCGCCAATTCCTTGCCCGGGTTCTCGTGGGCCCACTGCTCAAGATGCTTGTGAGCGTTTTCGATCATGACCAACGCGGCGTCCACCATAGCACCCACCGCGATCGCAATGCCACCCAGAGACATCACGTTGGCATTCACCCCTTGCTGCTCCATAACGATGAAAGACACCAGCACTCCCAAGGGCAGGGAGACAATCGCCACAAAGGCTGAACGAAAGTGTAAGAGGAAAACCAGACATACCAGAGCCACTACGATGAATTCTTCAAGCAGTTTGAAACTGAGGTTGTCGATTGCGTTGTTAATCAGTGTAGAGCGGTCATACACTTCAACCACTTCCACTCCCTCGGGCAAACCAGGTTTCAGGCTTTCAAGTTTTGCTTTCACGGCATCAATGGTTTGTAAAGCATTTTTGCCTGTCCGCATCACCACAATGCCACCCACTGATTCGCCTTCGCCATTCAGTTCACCAATGCCGCGACGCATTTCCGGTCCAATCTGGATGCGTGCCACATCGCCAAGTTGCACCGGAATGCCTGTGGCACTGCTTTTTAAGGGAACCGAACGAAAATCATCCAGATTTTCCAGGTAACCCGTGGCGCGCACCATGTACTCGGCTTCACCCAATTCAATGACCGATCCACCCGCTTCCTGATTGGCGTTGTTAATTGCCATGACCACTTCATCGAGCGTAATGCCGTAGCCCGCCAACTTTTGAGGGTCGAGCACCACTTGGTACTGCTTCACGAAACCGCCTACCGAAGCCACCTCGGCCACGTCTTCCACGGTTTTCAGCTCGTAGCGCAGAAACCAGTCTTGCAAAGCCCGCAGTTGCGACACATCCAGGTTGCCGGTGGTGTCTTGCAGGGCGTATTGGTAAATCCAGCCCACGCCTGTGGCATCTGGCCCCAAGGCGCTTTTGGCACCAGCTGGAAGGCTGCTTTGCGCCTGGTTTAAATACTCCAGTACCCGCGAACGCGCCCAGTACAAGTCCACACCATCTTCAAAAATAATGTAGACAAAACTGTCGCCAAAAAACGAGAAGCCGCGCACGTCTTTCGCGCCGGGCACGGAAAGCATCGTGGTGGTAAGCGGGTAGGTCACCTGATTTTCAACAATTTGAGGGGCCTGCCCCGGAAAGCTGGTGCGCACAATCACCTGCACATCGGATAAATCGGGCAGCGCATCAAGCGGGGTTTTGTAGACCGACACCACACCCCAGGCACTGATCATGAGTGTTGCGATCAACACCAGCAAACGGTTTGCAATGGACCAGCGAATAATGAAGGCAATCATTGTTTACCCCCGCTTTGTTTCATGCCGGAATTGCTTGGCTGAATTTGGATGACCTGGGGAATGTCCCCCTCCTGCATTTGAAACTCTATCTCGATCTGGTCTCCAATCCTCAGACTTTGAGCCGGCATTTTTGAGGGCTCTGGCAGCCTGAACTCCATGGTCATTTCAGGCCAGCCCAGGCTGGGTACTGGCGGGTGCTTTATGGTGACCGCATTTTCGCTCAATGACTCCACCACACCCGGTGTGCGGTGGGTACTTGTTGTGGAATCTGAATCAGTGCCGGGCGGATTCAAACGCGCTTCAAGCCCTCGCAAACTGGCTTCAGAGTCAATCAGGAACTGACCAGAAAGCACCACCTCCTGGCCGGGTTGCAGGCCTTCCAGCACCTCGGTTTTTCCATCAAATTCAATGCCAGTTTTGATTTCAACTGGCGTGAAGCGGCCTTCCTCATTGGCCAACATGACCACCGCACGGCGGCCGGTTTGTATTACTGCCTCCGAAGGAACAATCAATGTTTCTGGTCGGCTTGAATCCATGAAACGGGTTTGTACAAACATGCCGGGCAGCAGTTTCTGCTCTGGGTTCTTCAATACAATGCGGGCCAACACGGTGCGTGTGTTGCTGTTCAACTGTGGCAGCACAGCCTGCACCGTTCCCTCGAAACTACGCCCTGGCACAGCTTGGGCCTTGGCCACCACATTCACACCGGCTTTTACGTAAACAGACTGCCCCTCGGGCACCTCGGCTTGCACCCACACCGTGGACAGCCCATTGATTTCCATCAGGGTCATGCCGGGTTGGACGGTCATTCCCTCGCGCACCATCAGCTCGGTCACCACGCCGCTGCGGGGTGCAACAATGGCCACACGGGGTTGTGTTCGCCCACTTTGCTCAACTTGCCGAATTTGCGCATGGCTCATGCCCACTTGCAACATGCGCTGGCGCGCAGCATCAACCAAGGGCTGCAAGTTCTCACCTTTCATTTTTTGCAGTGACAAGAATTCCTCTTGCGCAGCAATCCAGTCGGGCACATACACAGTCAACAGGGTTTGGCCTTGCCGGACTGAATCGAGCGTGGCAGTCACGTTCAGATTTTCCACATATCCCATAGCCCGGGATTGAATCACCACCCGCTCACGCTCGTTCCACTGCACAGAACCACTGGCGCTGATTTCTGGAGCCAACATGCCCATGGACACCGCCGCTGTGCGTATGCCCAGGTTTTGCTGAATGCGCGGACTTACCTTTACACTGCTACTGTCGGCTGAATCTGCGCCCGAATAGGCTGGTACCAGCATCATGTCCATGAAGGGGCTTTTGCCCGGGGAATCGAATTTGCGGCCAGGCACCATGGGGTCGTGGTAATACTGCACGGCCAACCCGGTTTCAGGATCGATATCGCCGGCCTTGATGCCGCTTTCCATGTGGCGGCGCGTGGCGGCTTCACCTTGCGGAATGTTCCAGCTGGAGGGATCTACCTTCCCACCATCGCTGGGTGCGGCGGAGTCAACTTTTACATCACTGCCACTAATAGGGGCTGACATCATGTCCATGCCCTGGTTCATGCCCAGTGCCCACAAACCATAACCCCCGCCAGCCAGCGCTGCCAATGCGAGGGTGCCAATCGCGATATGCGTCTTTTTCATTGTTGTACCTCTACAGGAATCAGGTATTCCAGTTGTGCCCAAAGTTGGGCAGTGTCCATTTGAATGCGCAGTTTTTCCATGCGCATGTCGATTTCCATTCGGCGCGCAGCCAGCACCTCGGCCAGGGTACCCGTGGCCCCTTGGTAAGCTGCGAGCGCGGCTTGCGTGCGCTGTTGGGTCAGCGGAATCAGGCTGCGATCAAAATCGCTGATTCGCTTCAAGTTACTTTTCCAGGTCTGTTGCCAGCGTTGTGTTTGCACCAAGAGTTCGCGGTGCAGTTCAATGCGCTCAGCCTTGGCCTTTGCGGCCATGGCATTGGCTGAGACCAGTGCCTGATTCTGCCGGTTGTCTTGGTCCACAAACAGTGGGCGTGATGCGCCAAAAGAAAGCATCTCAGAGAACGCGGGCCCACGCCCGGCATACATTACCGACAAGGTCCAGTCTGCGGACTTTTCCTGTTGCTTCACTTGAACCTCGGCAAGTGCAGTGGCCTCGACTTTTTCAAGGGCCAACACCTCCGGGTGGCGGTGAAGCTTTTCAAACAGGTCTGATGCCTGCAAGCGGGATTGCGTCAAGTCCACCGGGCCAGCGAGGGTTGCATCGGCTTGCTCACCCACCCAGCGCTGCAGTTCCGCTTGTGCATTATCCAGCAGGGTTTGTGTATCCTGAATTTTCAGGTCCATCAAACCAAGTTCTGTACGTGCTGCAAACACATCGGTTTGAGCTGTCTTGCCTGACCGGTACTGGGCATCAGCAGCCTCAATTTGCAACGCTAGTTCATTGCGTTGCGATTGCAGCAACAACAACATTTCCTGTAGGTACACGCGGTCCAGATAAGCCTGCGCTGTGGCGGTGCGCAATTTGCTCAACGCCTGAAACTTTCCGGCTTGAGCAAACTCAGCGCTTTTGTTGAACACATTGGCCTGAGCGTTGCGCTTGTCCTTTCGGGTAAATGTTTGGGAAACACCGACCCCACGCATGGTCATGAAATCAGCGGCGAGGCTGAACTGGTCTGGCCCGTTGGCAGGAATGTTGATCACTTCCAGATTCAACATGGGATCGGGCAGTTCACCTGCGGCAATCGCCTGGCTTTGTGCCGCTTTCGTGGCTGCGTCTTGCGCACGCAGTGCCTCTGATCGCTGCTCTGCCAAGGCAAGGGCTTGCGACAGGCTTAACACCCCACGCTCTTGCTGAGTCAACGCCTGCGCCAAAGTGTACTCTGTGGTGGCTGTATCTTGAGCCATAACATTGCCCATGAAAAATACTGCCACCAAAGCCACTGCAGCCAACGCCAATTTAATAAAGGTTGTTTTGCCCAACATGGGGGCCTCCTGCATGGTGTTCAAACCATGAGAAAAACGATAGAAACCGCAAGCAGTCAAGCATTGCGGCAGTTCGGGGGTTTCAACAGAAGTCAGGCCCGGGGCGGGCGATCGAGAGGAATTTGAAGCTGGGAGAGCAACAGTGTCTTCACTGTTGGCACGTGCACGGGTGAAACACCCTGAGAGTCGAGAATTACTGCCTCATAGGCCAGCGAAGGAACCACACAACACACGGGCGAGCCTGCAAAACAACCTTCCTCCACATGTTGCGCCATCTCGTCCATTATGGCTGCTGGCGTAGTCTCTGATTGCAATGCATCCATCTCGGCGCAGCATGGCAACGCGTTCGCCAGGCTTTGAAAAAGCAGCGCAAACAACAATGCAGCGTGAATCAGCAATCGATGGGTCATGTGGCTTTCAATGGTAATTGCCTTGAAAAAGTAGCACACAGTCGATAAGCACAGCAAGAAATTTACGTTCATTGTCCATTACAAATTTGTAATGCAACTTAAAGCATCTGCTCATTCGTCCCTGCGTAATCAAAAGCATCGACCTCAGTAATGGCGATGCAAGCTAATGAAAGGGGTGAGGGTTGGCGTGAAATTCACGCCAACCCTGCACTTATTTGACACATCAATCATTTCAGCAGTTTTTCAGAATTTCGAAGTTTTTCTTTGGCTTCTAGATAACCGGCGTTGAACACCCAATGACGGTCATTCAGACCCAGTTGACCCACATTGCTTAGTTGCGGCGCGATGATCATTGTTGCCATTGGCATCTCAAGCTCTTTGATCCGGAAACTCGATATCAAAAAGGTTTGAAACATCACATCGGTCAGCGTAGAAACTTCTGCAAGTTCGGGGGGATACACCACGTCTACGGCAAGAATTGGAAGATCACTCAAGCGTTTTGCCGGAACTATCGGCAGTGGTGAACTGGCTTGGCCATCGATGTAAAGACGTCCGTTGATCGAAGGTGGTGTGAAAATACCCGGAATTGTTGAAGAAGCCCGCACAGCCTGAGTAGCATCGCCCGAATTGAAAACTACGGGACGACCGGTTTCCAGATCAGTGGCCACGATGGCAACTGGTTTTGAGAGATCTTCAAATGTTTGAATGCCGAAATCCCTGCGCAATTGCCGTTCAAGAAACTGACCCGAAAAAACTCCAGCCTCGCCCTTTAAAACTGGCTGTCCCAGATTCGGTAACACGGGTAC
>Ga0066836_10001010_pt1 | contig 14504 bp, 10 predicted proteins | sample ETNtaG_18_FD_71568 | JGI IMG/M metagenome (GOLD analysis project Ga0066836, IMG submission 71568) | Marine microbial and viral communities from oxygen minimum zone, Eastern Pacific Ocean - ETNP201302SV91 | ecosystem: Environmental > Aquatic > Marine > Oceanic | place: Pacific Ocean: Eastern...
TCTGTCAGTGACGAGGCGCATGCGGAAGAGCATTGTCTGGAAGTTCAACTGCCTTTCTTACAGGAAACTCTCAATGAATTTAAACTACTTCCGCTGGTAGTGGGAGAAACTGAAACAGAACTGCTTGCTTCACTAATTAAGCAATTTAGTGAATACCATGAATCACTTATTGTGATAAGTACTGACCTTAGTCATTTTCATGATTATCAAACGGCTTGCGGAATCGATGCACGTACGGCTAATGCTATCGAATTATTGGAGCCAAACCGGCTATCAACTGAAGATGCCTGTGGGGCATATCCATTGCGGGGAGCTTTATTGGCGGCTTACCAAAATCAATGGAAAGTTCATCGGCTGGGTCTCTGTAATTCTGGTGATACGGCGGGAGATAACAGACGTGTTGTGGGATATGGTGCATGGGCGATAACTACCTGATTTTATAATTACAAGTTTACCGGGAGACTCTTTGAGCCCCAGTCTCCAGGATAATTTTCAAAAATTCCGGCACACTTACTTCTGCAGGAATTGCATATTCCTACCTCATCAAGATTCCAGTTGCTCAATTCATACCAGTCCCTACCTATTAATACCTTATGGCATTTATGGCAGTAGGTGCTTGAACCGGATTTGTCGTGAATATTTCCCATATACACGTAACGAATACCATTACCCAGAGCAATTTCCCTTGCGCGTCTTAAAGATGAGTGTGGAGTTTTTTCGATGTTAAGCATTTTCCAATCAGGATGAAACGCTGAAAAGTGAAGGGGAATATCTGAACCAAGGTTTTCAACGATCCATTCTGTCATTGCATACAGTTCTTTCGAAGAGTCGTTTTCTCCAGGAATAAGTAGCGAAGTCAGTTCAAACCAAACTTCAGTTTCGTGCTTTAAGTATTTCAAAGTTTCTAAAACTGGAGCTAGTTTTCCTCCGCAAATCTTTTTGTAAAAATTTTCACTGAAAGCCTTTAGATCAACATTGGCTGCATCCATGTACTGGAAAAATTCGTTACGTGCATCATGAAGGACATAGCCCGCCGTTACCGCTACCGTATGAATCCCTGAATCACGGCAGGCTTGTGCGATATCCACTGCATATTCTAGAAAAATTACTGGATCATTATATGTGAAAGCAACACTGCGGCAACCATGCGCTTTTGCCGCATGAGCAATTTTATTCGGAGAAGCGGATTCGGTGAGACTATCAAATTCACGTGACTTACTGATGTCCCAATTTTGGCAAAATTTGCAAGTAAGATTGCATCCCGCGGTACCGAATGACAAAACCGGTGTGCCCGGAAGGAAATGGTTCAGAGGCTTTTTTTCAATCGGATCAATGCAAAATCCGCTGGATCGTCCATATGTTGTTAGTACAATTTGTTCTTTTTTAGCCTGTCGTACAAAACAAAGTCCACGCTGCCCGTCACGTAATTTGCAAAGCCTCGGACAGACGTCACACTGAATCCGGCCGTCTTTTAGTTTTTGCCAATATTTTCCAGGATGATACATCTTATTTTAATTCTAATTATTATTGGTTAATTGTAGCAAAAATGTTGCCTATAATCTACCGGTTCTGTAACTGAATTGATGTTTATGTCCTCTTAATTTTAGATTTACCCATGCCTATCCTTTCTAAATTTCTACTTTCTACTTTCCACTTGAACTATTATTATTTAAAGAGAGGCCATAAGGGAGGGTAAGCAATTGTAATATTTGAATGCAGAATTCATTCTGCTGTAAAATTTGTCTCTCATCTTTTTTAAAAAAATTTAGAAAAATGAAAAGGAACCAAAAGGTTGCGATTGTTGGCGCAGGACTAGCGGGATCAGAAGCAGCTTGGCAATTAGCCGAACGTGGACATGCGGTGCGTCTGTATGAAATGCGTCCAGTTCGCATGACTTGTGCGCATAAAACCGGTGAATGCGCTGAACTGGTATGCAGTAATTCCTTCAAAAGCCGCTCTGTAGAAAACGCACATGGTTTGCTTAAAGCAGAAATGGCCCTGCACCAATCATTGATTTTGCAGACTGGAGAACGCTTTTCAGTCCCTGCTGGACAATCTATGGCCATTGACAGAATTCCTTTTTCTGAATCTGTGACAGCACAGTTGAAAGGAAACTCTAAAATTAGTTTCTGTAATGAAGAAGTCACTGATGTATCAGAACTAATTGATTCTCATTCATATGTTATTTTTGCCACAGGTCCGCTTACATCTGATGCACTTGCAACTTCACTCCAAGACATTTTAGGGACACAATACTTGTCATTTTATGATGCGATTGCACCAGTTGTTACTGCAGAGTCAATTGACATGCATATTGCTTTCCGAGCCTCACGCTACGGTAAGGGAGGGGCTGACTTCATAAACTGTCCTATGCAATTAGAACAATATGAGAATTTTGTAGACGCGGTAAATGATTCTGAAAAAGTGGAACTGCATCAGTTTGAGGATATACGCCCTTTTGAAGGCTGCCTGCCCATTGAAGTGATGGTTGAACGCGGACGGGAAACTTTACGATTTGGGCCGCTTAAACCTGTTGGACTTGAGCATCCTGAAACGGGTGAGAGATTCTATGCAGTTATTCAGCTCAGACAGGAAAATGCGGTAGGGAGTCTTTTTAATCTGGTAGGTTTTCAAACTAAAATGACTTGGACAGCGCAAAAAGAAGTCTTTTCCCTGATACCCGGACTGGAAAACGCAGAATTTGTGAGGCTTGGTTCGGTCCACCGTAATACATTTATAAACGGCCCAGCTTTACTTAATCCACAGCTGAGTCTTAAATCACATCCAGACGTATTCTTTGCGGGACAGATAACTGGTGTGGAAGGATACATGGAATCTACTGCAATGGGTATTTTGGCGGCAAGGCAAATTGCTGCCAGTCTTGAAGGTCGTATAGAAAATCCACCATCTCCAGACACTATGATGGGTGCGCTGATTCGCTTCATCACTGAATCAGATCCTTCAACTTTTCAACCAATGAATGCCAATTTTGGTCTCCTTGATCCACCAGAAAAAAAGATGCGCAAACCTGAGCGCAAAACCTGGTATGCTGAGCAAGCTCTAAAAAAAGCCTCTGTCTATGCAAATCAATAGATTAAGAAATTCCTAAAAATATTTGTACACAAAAAAATTAAATGTTTGACAAAATTCTTATCGCTAATCGTGGCGAAATTGCCTGTCGGATTATCCGGACATGTCGCAGTATGGGAGTACGCACAGTTGCCGTTTTCTCTGACTCTGATGCCAAGGCTCTTCATGTTCAACATGCTGATGAAGCATGTAATATAGGGGGATCTGTACCTTCAAAGTCTTATTTGCGTATTGAAAAATTAATTAATGCAGCGAAAAAACATGGTGCACAGGCAATACATCCTGGTTACGGATTTTTATCGGAAAACGCTGAATTTGCCAGGATGTGTTCTCAATCTGGAATTGTTTTCATTGGCCCGTCAGTTGAAGCAATTGAGATAATGGGAGCTAAAGATCAGTCTAAAATAGTAATGGAAAATGCAGGAGTTCCGATTGTTCCAGGATACAAAGGTGCTGAACAAAGTCCAGATTTCCTACATGCGAAAGCGGAAAAAATTGGCTATCCAATCGTGATAAAAGCTGTTCTAGGTGGGGGCGGAAAAGGAATGAGGGCTGTATTAAGGCACAAAGATTTTCCAGACGCACTTGAATCAGCAAAAAGCGAAGCCCGGACAGCCTTTGGTGATGATCAGGTTTTGCTGGAGTTATTCGTCAGTCAGGCACGACATATTGAATTTCAGATATTTGGTGATCTGCATGGAAATGTAATTCATCTTTTTGAACGTGATTGTACTCTACAGCGTAGGCATCAGAAAATTATTGAAGAATCTCCCTCACCTATTTTGGATGAAAAACTGCGTTCAAAAATGGCTGAGAAAGCAGTTCTCGCTGCAAAAACTGTAAAATACACGGGGGCTGGAACTGTTGAGTTTGTTGTAGGTAAAAACCAAAAATTTTTCTTCATAGAAATGAACACTCGTTTACAGGTTGAACATCCAGTTACAGAAATGATCGCTGGGCTTGATCTTGTGGAGTGGCAGTTACGGATTGCTGCTGGGGAAAAAATTCCCTTGAGTCAAAAGAATGTCAAACAAAAGGGGCATGCCATCGAAACCAGGATTTATGCTGAAAATACGGCAACCGGTTTTTTACCAAGTATAGGTATTTTGAAGCGTCTGGTTTTTCCAGAAACTTTTAAAAGAAAGAAAAAAAGAGGAGACGACGGGACTCAGTATAGGTCTAGTGTCAGAATCGATACTGGAGTTGAGGAAGGTTGCGAAATCAGTTTTCACTATGATCCGTTGATTGCAAAATTGGTGGTTCACGCTGATTCCCGCAATAATGCCATTAGTCTCATGCAATCTTCATTAGCTCATTTCGGTGTTATTGGTTTGGAGACTAATCTGGGATTTTTACAGACAATTTTTCGTCATCCCGATTTTAATGCAGCAAAAGTTGACACTATGTTTGTAGATTCAAACTTTGAGTCTTTGCTTGAGGAAAATCAGCGTTCAGTTGACTGGGTTTGTTGGGGAACAGCTATTTTTTGCTTGCTTGAAGACTTTGCTGAGTCAGAAAAGAAAGACGAGGAATCTATGGTACATTGTTCACCCTGGAACTGTCTGGACAATTGGCGGACAGGAGTTAAGGAACCTCACAGAGTACTGCTGGGTAATTTATATGGTGTGGAAACAGAAGTCAGGATTATTAAGGAAAATAATTCTTTCAGAATTTTAAACGAAATAGAGGATATTTTGGTATCAGTTACCCAGAATGGGGATTTGATAAATCTAACTTGGAACAACAAAGAGCTACAAGAGTTCGGACGTCATTTACTTGTTCTGCGGTATGATTCTCAAATTATGGCGGTGTATGAAAATGGACGGAATTATTTTACACGTCAAGATCCTTTAGGATTTGAACAAAATGAGGAAGAAGTAAATTCTCGACTTTTGGCTCCCATGCCCGGAAACATTATCCGTGTTCATGTCATAGATGGAGAAAAAGTTATTGCCGGTCAGCCATTGTTGGTAATGGAGGCTATGAAAATGGAATACACGATTATTGCGCCTTCAGACGGGATTGTAGAACAAGTTCTTTTTCAAAACGGTGACCTAGTAACAAATGATGCAGAGCTGATCAAGTTTTCATCATTTTAATGTTTTCACAAGTTATCTGCATTCAGGTAGGATTTTTTTCTAGATCAAAATTAAGTGAGAAAGGTTTTTCAGTGCTCGGAATATTAATCTGGTACGTTTTGCAAAGAGCTTTCTCAATGCTCACAAAATTGAAAATGTGATTCTGAGAGAACAATTGACTGGAGTAGTTTGGTGTATAGGACTCATTGATGTTTGGTCTGAACTTTGGATTCAAGACAATGAAAATTTTGATTAGGCACTTCAGCTAATTTAGTCCTCGATGGTACAGTCTGAAATGTTGGAAAACTCATGGGAATTCAATTTTTGTGGTGAAGAGATGGAATTCCAGTTTAAGCAGTGCTGGACGTGTGATACAGAGTAGAATCCTCAGAAGGGTTTTTAAAATCTGATTATTTGTATAATTCCCAATTAAATTTTTTATAAGGTTTGGCTTTTGCATAAAATTAGGGTCAGAGTAATATTATAAAATTATAAAAAATTTATAAAAAATGGCTCGTCTCCAAAGATCCGCACCAATCGGTGTTCCTGTGCATATAATACAAAGAGGAAATAACCGTCAGATTTGTTTTAATCAGAATGGAGATTATGCGGCATATCTTTGGTGGCTCAGGGAGTATTCCGAAAGATTCCACGTAGATATCCACGCATGGTCATTAATGAAAAATCATATCCATTTGTTATGTACGACACACATGGAGGGGGGACTAAGTCGCATGATCCAGGCAATTGGTAGAAAATACGTCAGGTATTTTAATCATCAGAACCTTCGTACAGGTACATTATGGGAAGGGCGTTACAGGTCATGTTTGGTCCAACCTGAAAAATATTTACTAAAAGTCTATCGTTACATAGAGTTAAATTCAGTGCGAAACAAATATGTTAGCAACCCCTCAGACTTTAATTGGTCCAGTTTTCAAATAAACGCTCAGGGAAGGGCATCCGCGCTTTGTAAGCCACATGCAGAATATTTGAATCTGGGAAAATCTAAAGCTGAAAGGACAGAAAAATATAAGGAAATGTTTGAGAGAAGTTTTAGTGAAGATCTGCTCAAAGAAATCAGGGATAGTACAAACAAAGGACTGGCTTTTGGAGATGAAATTTTTAAGAAAGAGATTGAAAAAATGACAGGCCGCCGTTTAAATCCATTGAAAAGAGGGAGGGCGTTCGGTTGGCGAAAATCAAAGTAATCATGAAACGATTTCAAAATAATTTTTAAAAACAACAAAAATATATGAAAAATTATCCTAAAAAGTCTAAAGCGGTTTATTTTTTTGGAACATGTCTGGTGGATCTTGTATATCCGGAGGCAGGAATGGCAGGAATCAAGCTTCTGCAGCGTGAAGGATTAGATGTCATTTTCCCACAACAGCAAACATGCTGCGGGCAGCCGGCCTTCAATTCTGGGTACCATGACGAAGCCCGAAAAGTTGCGGCAAAACAAGTTGTCCTATTTCCAAAAGATATTCCGATTGTGATTCCATCTGGATCATGCGGTGCGATGATTCGTAATCATTATTCTGAGTTATTTAAAAATGATGAACTCAAAACTGTGGCAGAATCTGTGACAAAACGCATTTTTGAGTTAACCGAATTTTTAGTATATGTACTGAAAATAAAACTTAAAGACTTGGGTAAACCGATTAAACTAACGTGGCATACTTCATGTCATGCAAAGAGGGAAATGGGTATTGACACAGAACCGAAGGAGTTATTACGACAGTTGAAAAACGTCGAATTACTTGAACTTGAGCGTGAAGATGAGTGTTGCGGGTTTGGGGGGGCATTTGCCGTTAAGGAACCTCATATTTCTGCGGCAATGGTAAAAGACAAGGTTGTTAATATTTCAAAAACTGGTGCAAGTCGTTTGCTCAGTGGGGACTGCGGTTGTCTACTTAATATTTCTGGAGCAATGAAACATTCTGGAATTTCGATAGATCATCAGCATATTGCTGAATTCATTTGGGAACGCACCTCAAACAAAAAACCCTAAAACGTAAATACACGATGGATACAGAAAAAATGAGTTTAGACGAAGTTGAGAATCTTGCAAATGAGGCACTGATTGGTGCAGGAACACGACCGGAATCAGCTCAGTCAATTGGTAGAGCTGTCCGAGCTTCTGAACGTGACGGTATAAGGAGTCATGGACTTCACTATGTTCCAATCTATTGTGAGCATGTTAAGTGTGGAAAAGTAGACGGTATAGCAGTTCCTAAAGTAGCCCAGTCTCGCGTATCTGCAATTAAGGTGGATGCAAAAACAGGATTTGCACACCCTGCAATTGAAGCGGGATTCCTCGAATTGATTCCACTCGTTAAATCTAACGGCTGTGTCGGACTTACTATTTGTAATTCATACAACTGTGGAGTATTGGGATATCATGTGGAATGTCTTGCTGAAGCTGGACTTGTAGGAATCGGATTTACAAATTCACCTGCCTCTATAGCGCCTGTAGGAGGAAGAAAACCTGTGATCGGTACAAATCCGTTTGCTATTGCAGTCCCCGATTCAGAGGGAGGTGTGGCTTTCGTGGTGGACCAGAGTGCAAGTGTTGTTGCCAAGAGCGAAATTATAATGCGTGCCCGGGAAGGAAATTCGATTCCAGAAGGCTGGGGGCTTGACCCTGAAGGTAAAGCTACTACGGATCCGGAAATAGCACTCAAGGGAAGTATGGCTCCGAGTGGTGGTTATAAAGGTTTCGGTACAGGTTTACTGGTCGAGGTTATGGCTGCGGCACTCAGTGGTGCTATGCTTGGTCTTAAGGCCAGTCCTTTCTCCGGTACGACAGGTGGTCCTCCGAGAACAGGACAGTGTTTCATAGCCTTCGATCCGAATGCCTACTCAGGAAAAGAATTTGCAGAGAGAATTACAACATTGACTTTAGCAATCCAGAGTCAGGATGGTGCACGATTGCCAGGTGACCGACGCAAAGAGAATCGTCAACGCATTGAGATCGAAGGTGTGGAGGTTGAGAAATCATTGAAAAAACAAATTCAGTCTTATTGTACTTGAAAAACTTATAATTATTTTAGAGTTCACATTAACAAATACTTTGTAATTCCATAATTGTTCTGGGATCAAGAACTACTAACAAGGAGATTATTCAGTCTCAATAAATTACTCTTTACATTCTAGATGGGCACGTGTGTACGGTCCTATCTCTTCTTCCTCTAAAACCTTAAAATCACCGTAACAATATTTGATTGACCGTTCCTTTAACTGGTCACGATCGTCTGTTTTGAATATAATGTATGTTGGCTCGCTACTACAACCTGAAATTATCTTTAGAAAAATCAAGGATATACAAAGGAAAATTTTTTTGGAAACTTTCTGCTTATGAATCATTCCTATTTTTTTGGTTCAATTGCATAAACAGGCTGGCACTATGCCACTCTACAACTGACCCTGCAACATCATTTAAGAAAGTCTCACGTAAATTTTTTAGTTCGACGGGAGAAAAATATGCTGATAACCGTTGTCCGTAGCTGTAGTGCTGACTGTTCGGATGAGATTGAAACCATTGTTCTATTTGTTTACTTCGAATAATTGTTGGGTAACTGTACTCATTAACTTTCCAGCGAATGATATTCCAATTTGCAGCTTTTAGCTCATTACGTAGAGTAGATGGTGTCCAGTTACTTCGTACATTTTCCATATCGAGATAAATTTCTTTTTCGGCGGATTGAAGAATTTTCCTAAAATTAGGATCAAGTAATTCTTCTGGAATTAAATCTGAAAGTCTCTGTCCCATAGCGGGAACTGCCTCACCAAAAACTAAATAACCTTCTGTTGAAATCCAAGGTTTTAGAATTTCTAGGTAACCCGATTTGTCAGAGTGTTTTTGTAATACATTTCGACCGACAATACGATCAAAACATAAATCTTCAATTTCAAAAGACACTGGACATCCGTTGCTGTCCACTGCAATTATAGCTTCAGCTCCGGACGACATATTTTTAAACAAAGTATTAAGTATTTTTTTTTCTTTAGCGGATTCAACAAGCGCATAAACATTTTCTTCAGAAATACGACGAAGAAATTCACCAAGGAGTAACCCTTCACCTGCATTCAACACGAGTGCAAGAGTATTGCGGGAAAGCTCGCTCCATTCCGTCAAATTTTCACGAAACTCGTTAAGAAATTCACCTGAATTGTCAAGTGTCCTGACTTCCCAAAAATTTGAACATCCAGATTGTTCGGATGCGGTTTTGGAAAAAAAAGCTGCAAGTTGTGCTTCACGATTCCTTGCTACATTTTCACGTATAGAAGCTTCATAACCTTGTTCTGAGGGCTGATAAAATATTCGACCTTGCAAAATGTCGGGAAGATACTGTTGTGCAACCCAATGATCGCGGTAGGCATGTGGATAAAGATACCCTTCTCCATGACCAAAGGCTTTTCCGTCTCTGTTTGCATCTTTTAAGGGGTCAGGAACTTCATCAGTTTGTTCATTGCGAACAACTGAAATAGCATCAAAAAAGGCAAATGCAGAATTGCTTTTTGGTGCAGTACTTAAATACAAACAGGCTTGTGCAAGATGATAACGTCCTTCCGGCATGCCAACATAGTCAAAAGACTGAGCTGCAGATAAAACCACACCCAAAGCATGAGGATCAGACATCCCAACATCTTCTCCGGCAAAAATCAACATTCTCCTGAAAATGAAATGTGGGTCTTCACCAGCTTCGACCATTTTTGCCATCCAGAAAAGTGCTGCATCAGGATCAGATCCTCGCATTGATTTGATAAAAGCTGAAATTATGTCAAAATGCGTATCTCCGTCTTTGTCATAAAGTATTGCACGCTTCTGAATTGATTCTTCAGCAATGTCGAGTGTGATTTGCAGGATGCCCTTTGAGTCAGATTCGCTTGTTAAAACTGCCAGTTCCAGTGAATTCAAAGCCGCTCTTGCGTCACCCCCAGCCACATTTGCTAAATGACCGCGAGCCTCAGGTGCTAATACTATTTTTTTGTCCCCAAATCCTCGCTCAGAATCTGTTAGTGCATGATCTATGATTTCTTCCACGTCGGTTGAATTCAGTGATTTAAGCTGAAAAATTCGGGAGCGACTGACAAGAGACTTATTGACCTCAAAAAACGGATTTTCGGTAGTTGCCCCAATTAAAATAACAGTCCCTTTTTCTACATGCGGTAGAAGTGCATCCTGTTGTGCTTTATTGAAACGATGTACTTCATCAACAAACAATACTGTGCGCCGTTGATGGTTTTTACGGACGGTTTCTGCTTTTTCTAAACATTTTCGAATATCAGATATTCCAGATAATACGGCATTGATTGAAAGGAATTCACCCTTTGTAGTATTGGCAATTATTTGTGCAAGTGTAGTTTTACCTGTTCCGGGAGGTCCATAAAAAATAAGGCTAGACAATTGATCAGCTTGAATAGCACGACGTAAAAGTCGTCCAGGTGCCAGGATATGACTTTGTCCTACAAACTCTTCAATTGTCCTAGGGCGCATACGGTCAGCTAAAGGAGCCTCTTTGCGTATTTGTTTATCGTATGTGTGTTCAAATAAATTCACTTGAAAAATATTCCCAATTATAAATGAATGGAATTTTAGCTGATGATTTTATATAATGTGATGTACATTTAAAGCTGCTAATTAAAAAGATTCTATCACTATTTTCTATAAACGGATATAGCAAAAACATGCCTTTTGACTCTATTACTCAAGCAAGAATTTTTGAAATAAGTGCCCAGATTCATCAGTATAATTATTCGTACTATTGCGATGGCAGTTCAGAAGAAAGAGGAAAGTCCTGTAAAGATGAAAAATACGATGCTCTGGTAAATGAGTTAAAAACACTAGAAAAAAAGTATCCTGACTTGAGACAGGAAGATTCCCCAACTCTGCATGTAAAAGGTGAAACAAACTCTGTATTTCCTAGTAGAAAGCATAATGTGCCTATGCTCAGTTTGGGGAATGCATATTCATTGGAAGAACTTAAAAGTTGGATTGTGGGTATCAAAAAATTGCTTGGTGGACAGGAACCGGAAATTGTTTGTGAGTTAAAAATTGATGGAGTGGCAATTTCAGCAATTTACAAAAATGGAGCTCTAATTTCCGGTATAACCCGTGGTGATGGTAGCGAAGGTGAGGAAATCACTCCAAATATCAAAACCATCAGTTGCCTGCCATTGAAGATCAAAGATCAACGAGATTTGGACGTGCGGGGTGAAGTTTATTTCCCTCGTAAAAAATTTGATGCTATCAATCAGCTTCGAATTAATTCTGGAGAACAACCATTCAAAAATCCAAGAAACGCCGCCGCAGGTTCTTTACGTCTTTTGGATAGTACAGAAACAAGACGCAGAAACTTAGCTGTATTTATCTATACGATTGCTGAAGGTATTCCTGAGAAAACCCATACATTAAATCTAGAATTTTTGCGTAAGCAGGAATTTCCGGTAAATCTGGAAACAAAAAAAGTTAGTTCAATCGAAGATGTACTGGAATTTTGCCGTTACTGGGAAGAACACAAAGAAGAACTACCTTATGATATTGACGGCATTGTCTTGAAAGTTAACTCACTTAAACATCAGCGACAGCTGGGTTTTACTGCAAAGTTTCCTCGTTGGGCTATAGCTTTTAAATTTACTGCAGAACAAGCTTTTTCTGTGTTGCGGGAATTGGAAATTGGAGTGGGTCGAACCGGGAATTTAACACCTGTGGCTATCCTTGATCCTGTTGAATTGAACGGAACCATTGTAGGTCGTGCAACGCTTCATAACTATGATCAGGTGGAACGGTTTAACCTGCATTTCGGTGATCATGTTATTTTGGAAAAGGGTGGTGAAATTATTCCAAAAATTGTTGCAGTCGATTCAACGAAGCGCCGCTCAGTTGCACAAAAAATCAAGCCTCCCCTACTATGTCCTTCATGTGGATCTTCAACTGTTCGTCTTCAAGGTGAGGTAGACTGGCGTTGTTCAAATAGGGAATGTCCCGCACAACAAAAAGAGCAGATTTTACATTTTGTTTCACGCAGAGCAATGGATATTGATACTATTGGTCCCGCCTTGATAGAACAATTAATGAGTAAAAATCTACTTCGAAATGCAGCAGATCTTTATTTGTTGAGTCACGAAGACCTGTCAGGGCTCGATCGCATGGCTGATAAATCAGCAAAAAATGTTTTGTCTAGTATAGAAAAATCAAAAAAATGCGAGTTATCTCAATTCGTTCATGCACTTGGAATTGCAAATGTTGGAGAAAAAACAGCTAGCATCTTGGCTCTGCATTTTGGTACGCTAGAAAGACTGATGTTTGGTACATCGGATGATTATAAAAATGTACAGGCCATCGGTCCAGTGATTGCTGAAGGTATTATTAACTTTTTTAAGGATAAGCGACAACGTCAGCTTATTGAGGATTTTCTTGAGCGCGGTGTTTTTCCTTCTGAGGAAAAAATTTTGGAAACTGTTAAAACGCCATTCAGCGGAAAAGTTGTGGTCTTGACAGGGACACTGTCTGAGCCACGTGATGTATGGAAAAACAGACTAGTCCAGGCAGGTGCAAATGTCACCGGAAGTGTTTCTAAAAAAACAGACTTTCTGCTTGCAGGGGAAAATGCTGGTTCAAAGTTGGAAAAAGCTGAAAAACTGCAAGTAGAAGTGATTGACGAAGATGATGCGTTTAATTTGTTGAAGTAAGCCAACTGAGTTACCACTTTTGATGTAAATTCTATAAAACTGGTTCCTGTTAATATTTAGCAGTAACTGAAAACTGTTTATTAAAAAAAAGCATATGAAAGGTGTAATTTTAGCTGCCGGTTATGCAACCAGATTTTTACCTGCATCTAAAACAATTCCCAAAGAAATGTTTCCTATTATTGACCGTCCGGCGATAGATTTTATTGTGCAGGAATTGGTGGATTCAGGTATTAAGGATATTTTACTCGTTTCGTCTCGTAGGAAGAAAGTCATGGAGGACTATTTTGATAGAGAGATTGAGTTATCGTCTGCATTCTATAGGTCCAACGAAATCGAAAAACTGGAAGTAATAAAACCAATCGAAGCTAATATTTTTACGTTGAGACAACAACGGATGATGGGAACCGGGAATGCCTTGATGTTGGTTGAACCGTTTGTAGATAATCAGCCATTTGTAGTGGCTTATCCAGACGATATAGTTATTGGAAAAACCCCTTTAAGTAGTCAGTTGATTGAAACTTGGGAAAAAACTGGCAACACGATTTTGGCTGTTAAAGAAATGGAAGAAGATCAGCTTGCTCGCTATGGGGTAATTGATCCAATTGATTCAGGAAAAATTATGAAGGTCAAAAATATGGTAGAAAAACCTCTGCCGGGTACTGCTCCAAGTCGCTTTGTATCTTTTGGAAGATATCTCTACACTCCAGACATTTTTGATGCATTGCGTGTTAGTGACAAAAAGCACTCTCACAAGAGCGAATTTACTCAAACTGAATCAATTAATTACTTGGCAGCACAGGGCAATGTATCCGCTCTACAGTTTGATGGAACCCGTTATGATTTGGGTGAACCGCTGGGTTTTTTAACATCTGCAATGCGAATCGGATTGCAGCGTCCTGAATTAAAGACAGTTTTGCTGAATGAAATGAGAAGTATTCTAGAATTGCATGATAATTCAGTCAATGAAAATAGTGTTTAATAAAATCTTTTTCAATAAACTGTTTTGGCCTTTTTCTTAAGTTTCCCAAAAATAGTAGCGAATAACATAGTGAAAATGGTTGAATTCAAGCATTTAATAGTCCAAGTAAAATTGGTAGTACTTTTTGCCATGTTTCCAATAAATAAAAATAGATAAATACATCAAAATTGAAAAACATATACTTGACAAATATCTTGAAATACCTTGTTGGTTATCGGGTGTGTTCGGTAAGTAGCATCCTTGACATTTACTAGCTTCTCATCTGTTTTAGTTTTCGCACTTTTATGGGACTAAATTATTACAGCCCTCATATCGAGTTTGACATTGAAAAAAACAGTAAGGACAATTAAATAATGAACACACTTTCGAACGATAGGGTTGTACTTGCTCGAGAGTTAAATATAGAATTCTAGTTTTATGTGTTATAAAAAACCGTTTGAAAAAAATGTTCCCAGTAGTGAGTTTTTCTGTGCAAACGGTATCAAATTTTCAGCAATCTTTATACTTCCTCTCATCTAAACGAATACTTGAAAATGGCCGATATCTTAGTAGTTTGTAATAAGAATGTAAGCGCTCTCTGCAAAGTTAATGATCAGAAATACTCTGTAGAACTACCATAGTAAAGTATACTGTTTGGTGTTATTTTGTCACATGGAAACTAA
>Ga0066836_10001012_pt1 | contig 14499 bp, 12 predicted proteins | sample ETNtaG_18_FD_71568 | JGI IMG/M metagenome (GOLD analysis project Ga0066836, IMG submission 71568) | Marine microbial and viral communities from oxygen minimum zone, Eastern Pacific Ocean - ETNP201302SV91 | ecosystem: Environmental > Aquatic > Marine > Oceanic | place: Pacific Ocean: Eastern...
ATATTATTTAAATTTACAAAATATTATTCTTTAATAAACAAAACACATATAATAACTATTACACATCCGTAATGTTAAAAATAAATAATTAATCCCCAATTTGTTTGTAAATTGACCAAACTTCTTTTATAAGGTAAAAAATTAGACATGCTGTAATTACTACAATAGAAATAAGACTAATATTCAGGCTTTTTTCTTCTATATATTGCATTATTATCAATATAATAAGTCCAATAAAGGTGACAGAAAATAAATTTAGTAATACAAGTTTTATATAATTACCCATGTGCTCTAAAAACTCCAATCAAATGAATACCATTCAGAAAAATAATAATATTTTGACTCTCCTAATATATACTCATAAAAGTACATGGTTATAAATATCAAAAAAAATCTTTTAAGCTATTCCCATTCAATCGTACCTGGAGGTTTTGAAGTAATATCATATACTACCCTATTAATACCTGGAACAGAATTTATAATTTGGTTTGATATTTTAGATAGCGTTTCATGAGGAAGATGAAACCAATCAGCTGTCATGCCATCAACACTAGTAACAGCCCGCAATGCTAATAAATTTTCATACGTCCTATGGTCACCCATTACTCCTACTGTTTTCACTGGTATTAGGACACAAAAAGCCTGCCAGATTAAGTCATATAAATTATCTTCAATAAGGACACTAATAAATATTTGATCTGCCAATTGAAGGATTCGAATCCGCTTTTTAGTAATTTCACCAATAATCCTTATTCCTAAACCAGGACCTGGGAAAGGATGACGTTTAATTAAAGAATCGGGTAAGCCCAATTCTCTTCCTACATTTCTAACTTCATCTTTAAATAATTCCTTTAGTGGTTCTACCAAATCCAATTGCATATTATCTGGTAATCCTCCTACATTATGATGACTTTTAATCACTTGGGCTGTATTCCCTTTATTGACACCACTCTCGATAATATCAGGATAAAGAGTCCCTTGTGCTAAAAACTTAATTCCTTTTATTTTACCTGCAATTCTATCAAAAGATTGAATAAATTGATTACCTATAATTTTTCGTTTTTCTTCTGGATCAGTTATATTTTTCAGTTTATCCAAAAAACTAGTAGATTCATCATAAGAATGAATATTCACTCCTAGTCCAATTTTTAGTGCTTTGATGCACTCTCTTGCTTCATTTATCCTCATTAAACCATGGTCAATAAGCACTGCATGGGATTTATCGCCGATTGCCTTGTCCATTAAAGCCGCCACCACTGTAGAATCAACACCACCACTAACTCCGACAATTACTTCATTATTCCCTACTTGATTTTGAATTAATTCAACTTGCTCTTTTATAAAATTATTCGGCGTCCAATTTGGAACACAATTAGCAATATTAAATAAAAAATTATTTAAAATAATGTCACCCTCAATTGTATGATTTACTTCAGGATGAAATTGAGTTGCAACTCTTGTTTGGTTTTCATTAGCCAAAGCAGCCACAATACCATTAGAAGAGTATGCAAGAATTTGCCATTGATTAGGTATGCGCACGACATGATCTCCATGACTCATCCAAACTTTGGAAGAGGAGGATACCCCATTTAATAAACCTTTATTGCTTTTTACATCGAGAACAGCTAAACCGTATTCACCTTTCCCAGCAGATTCAACAAGACCTCCATAATAATGAGTTAGGATATGTAATCCATAACAAATTCCCATTATTGGTAATTCACATCTTAGTAACCTTTTATCAAACTTGGGGGCATCTTTATCATATACACTGCGAGGTCCACCTGAAATAATAATTCCAGCTGGTTTACGTGCAAGAATATCATTTAAATTAGTATCAGAATTAAGAATTTCTGAAAAAACATTTTTCTCTCTAATTCTACGCGCAATTAACTGTGTATACTGGGAACCAAAATCAAGAATTACAATACCATCTTTGTAGGAATTATTTTTCAAATAATTGCCTATTTAATTTGTTTATATATGATTCATTTGTTAGCCTAAAATGAATTGGTGTTATACTAACGTATTTTTCTGAAATAGCTTTACCATCATAATCCAAGGATTCATCCTCATCGATTATTTCACCATATATCCAATAATATTTCTGTTTACGCGGATCTTTTTTTTCTTCATATTGATCACTGAAATATTGATTACCTTGTCGAGTTACACGCCAACCTTTAATATCTTTTTGGTCACAGTAGGGCACGTTAACATTGAGTAATGTCCCGTTAGGTAAATCATAATTTAGCACATGTGTTGCAATTTCAATTGCTACAGATTTAGAGAGCTTGTAATCATCAGTATTATAAGAAGCCAAACTGATAGCAATTGAAGGGATACCCAATATGGTTCCTTCAGCTGCAGCCGATATTGTTCCAGAATACATAATATTTGAACCCAAGTTTGCACCCTGATTAATACCAGAAATAATTAAATCTGGCTTTTCGTTTAAAAGCGATTTAATTGCTAGCTTAGTACAGTCCGATGGTGTTCCATTTACAGACCAGCCAATAAAACCATTGTCACGGGTTATAGCTTTAACTCTTAAAGGTTTAGTAATGGTAATAGCATGACCTTTTGCACTTTGTTCAGTTTTAGGAGCTACAGCAATCGGATCACCTACTTCGCACATTGCTTCCCACAATGCATGGATACCTGGAGAGTATATCCCATCATCATTTGTAATTAAGATTTTAGGGGGGTTCATCTTAAAAGGGATATAATAGTCGATATTTTTTCTTTCATGTTTTTTCTATCAACTATATGATCTATAAATCCTTTTTCAAGCAAAAACTCTGAACGCTGGAATCCTTTAGGTAAATCTTGACCTATAGTTTGTTTTATTACTCTTGGTCCCGCAAAACCTATTAAAGCTCCTGGCTCAGCTAGGATCACATCTCCTAACATTCCATAGCTTGCAGTTACTCCTCCAGTTGTAGGGTCAGTTAAGATAGGAATAAATAATCCCTTATTTTTTGAGAATTTTGCAAGTTGGCTACTAGTTTTAGCTAATTGCATAAGAGACACAGCACCTTCTTGCATTCGAGCTCCTCCAGAAGAACAAATTAATATAAATGGAAATTTATTATCTCCAGCCAATACCAGAGAGCGTGAAACTGCTTCTCCAACAACAGATCCCATACTACCACCAATAAACTTAAAGTCCATGACTGACAAAATCACATCTTGTCCATTTATTTTACCTTCATATACTGTTATTGCATCATTCTTACCTGCTTTCAGCTTAGCAGACAATATTTGGTCCTTATAATATTTATCACCTTTAAAATTTAAAAAATCTTTAGAGCTTAAGTTTTCGAAATGACTTTTAACTGTACCACTATCAAGTAGAATATCTACATATAGATTTGCGTTTACACGAAAATGATGGTCACAATGATGGCAAACAGAAAGATTTTTCTCTAATTCAGGACGATATATTATTTCATTGCAAGATGGACATTTATCCCATAGACCATCAGGGATAGACTTTTTTTCTTCATCCTTAATCTTTCTTTCTTTTCTTTTAAACCAAGCCATAGAGTTGGAATCAATAATTACAGTTCATAATCAATGCTGTATATCCATCTTTATAATAATGTTTCTAAAACAAATCTCTTAAAATTTGATCTTAGATGAGGATTTACAGTTGGTAGATTGTTCTTTTTAACTTCTGAAAATACAGATGATTTGGCTAGAATATTGTGTAAAAAATGTTTTACTAATACATTGAAAAAACCCTCACACTGTTCAGATGAATTTATGGTTAAATCAATAAAATGAATTTCTTTAGGATAATTTCGTAACATACAATGTCCTAGATCTTTCCACAATTTTTTATAAGCCAATTATTTCTATTTGAATCATCCAATAATTGATCATAAAGCATTCTTAAAGACCAGACTTTTTTTCTAAAATAGGAATTTCTATTTTATATATTTCATAGAGATCATGTAACATCCCCTTTTTGATAGTTATATCACTTAGCATGTGACCCAACCGCAAAAGGTGCAATGTAGTCTGGAACCATTCTAAAGGTATCTTCTATAGCCCAATCATCAAAAAAGGTTGTACCAAGGAGCCCAATTGACACTGCAGAAGGTATTGCCTCATCCAAATAGAATTTTTCTCCAGTTATTTTTTCACAATTATATTGAAAACCCCCATCTAACTTTGGACTAAAGTCATGGATATCACCAACAACTGGTTCCGTTTTTATAAAAGGTATTTCATTATGCCATTTAAATTCCTGATAAAACACTTTCTTTGCATGTGAATGCATAATACCTTTTTTAGGTTTTTTTTCTTTTACACTAAAAGCTAATGAGAGTAGAGAGGGTATCGGAATAATTGGTATCTTCTTTGCATATGCAATTCCTTTTGAAAAACCTAAACCAATTCTTAAACCTGTGAAAGAACCAGGCCCAATACTTAATGCAATTGCATCTAAGTTATCAATGGATATTTTACTTTGATCCATGGCTTGCTCAACGTAGCTGGGGATAATTTCAACGTGCTGCTTTTGAGCATTATTCTCAATAACACTTAAAATTTTATATCGCTTTATAATCGCTACACTACAAATATTCGAGGATGTCTCAATAGCAAGTAAAATTTTAGAATCCACTATCCATACCTACAATTCTAATTTTTCTAAGACAGGAGTGCTCTTGAATTCTATCAAAATTGATATGAATTGTATCTTCAGGTAATAAATCACGAATATTATCCGCCCACTCTATAATTGTCACACCTTCATCAGGAATCAGGTATCCTTCTCCACCTATATTTAAAAAATCAGTTGAATCCTTGAGTCTATATGCATCTATATGATACAATTTAAACTTTTTCCCATCATATTCAGAAATTAATTTGAAAGTAGGAGAGCCCACATTCTCATTTATACCAAGTGACTTCGCAAAACCTTGCGTAAATGTTGTTTTACCAGAACCTAAGTCTCCAATTAAAGCTATAATAGCTCCCACAGAAATATCATTTGCAATTCTAGAAGCTAATTGATGTGTCTCTTTTATAGAGTTGCAAAGATAATCCATTAATGACGCGCCTCCATTACAGCTACTGGAATCATCATTTCTTCCATACTAATTCCACCATGTTGAAATGAATTCTTAAATTTTGATTGATATTTATGTGCTTCATTAGGATATACAAAATAATGATCACCTTTAGCAATAATATAAGATGGTTGAGGTCCCAAAACAGGTAAATGATAACTTATAGGATCTTTGATTATAAGCGCATTTTTTTCATTAGTATTTAAATTTCGACCGTGTTTATATCTCACACCTGAGGATGCTCCACGATCAGCAGCTACCATAACATAATTTTGCACCCTAGTACTTCCGTGGTCACTAGCTATAACTACAGTCCCTCCTATTTCACTAATGTATTTTAGTGTCTCTAATAACCATGAATGCTCAAACCATGATTTAACAGCATTTCGATAGCCTGATTCATCCGGAACCATTTCTTTTAAAACATCCATTTGTGAACTCTTGTGCGCTAGGATATCTACAAAATTTACTACCAAAGCTAGTAGATCTTTCTGCGAGTAATCTTTTATTCGATTATAAAACTTTTTCCCTTCATCCACTGCCCATATTTTATGATAATGTAATGATTTTTTACTTAAACCCAGACTAGATAGATTATCTGTTAAAAAAAGTTTTTCATGTTGATTTAGACTTGGAGAATCCTGCTCCATATCTAGAGCCTGCTCTGGATATTTTGACACCATTTTATGAGGGAACATACCACAGAAAATTGCATTCCTAGAGTATGGAGTAGCAGTAGGTAATATAGACAACACATTATGTAGTTCTATATTAAATAAAGGTTCTAGTATTGGCATCATAGCCTTAAAGTGATCATAACGCAAACAATCAACGACTAGCAAGCATACTTTTTTATCTTGCTCAAGAAGTGGTTTTACATATTGTCTAATTATATCATTTGTGAATAAAGGCCTCTCTTTATTTTTCATCCACATTTTATAATTAGATTCGATAAAATGAACGAATTCTCTATTACAAGTTTGAATCTGATCATTAAGTATAGTTCCTAATCCTGTGTCTTTATAAGTATCAAACTTTATTTGCCAGTCTACTAGCCTATCATACAATATCCACCAATCATTTACATTTAGCTCATTACTCAAGCTACTCTCAATTTCTTGAAATTCTTTTAAATAATCACTTGTCGCTCTTTCTTCACTAAGCTTCTTTCTTTCTAATGCTAATTTACAGGCCATAAAAATTTGGCTGGGATTAACAGGTTTCGTTAGAAATTGTTCTATTTGGCTAGTAATTGCTTCATTCATTAGCCATTCATCTTCTGTTTTTGTAATCATGATTATTAGTTGAGAAGCTCTATACTGTTTAATTTTAGTTAAAGTTTCAAGGCCATCCATTCCGGGCATTGCATGATCAAGTAAGATTAAGTCATAATAGTGTTTTTGGGTAAGTTTAATGGCATCCTGACCATTTGTCACTTTAGTTAGATGATACCCTTTTTCTTCTAAAAAAAGGATATGGGGTTTCAAATGTTGAATCTCATCATCAACCCATAGTATATCTCCACGGTTATTTAACACGTAGTATAATTCCTATATTGTATAATAGATAAAATCAAAAAAGTTTCCATATTCTATCTATTTAGCAGTCATTGTCCATACTCCATCCCAATTTTCACCAGGTGGATTATTCTTAAACATTGAACATCTTTCAATATATACTTTTGATGGTGTCGTATTTCTCGATTCAAAATGTTCTTCCATTTGTTCTGCTTTTTCAAATTGCAATTTTGCTTTATCCCATTTCTGCTGATAATAATAATCCAGTCCCTCCTCAAATGCTTGTACAAGTTTGATAATTTTATTATCTGTGTTGCCCTTTGCTGAAATTAACTCATACACTTTGACAGGTATATTCTTGCCTTTGACTTTAACAAAGTCTAAAAAGCGAAATACAAAATCTTTTTCTGCTGCTTCATAAATATTTTCACCTACAAAATTATATACACCATACTGTTTCGCAGATGATTCAAGCCTAGCAGCTAGATTAACTGTATCTCCCATCATTGTATAATTCATCCGCATCTCTGAGCCCATATTCCCTGTTACCATTTTTCCACTATTTAAGCCTATACGATGTTGCATCGAATAAACTATTTCTGGCCAGTTATCTTCTTTTTTCCATTTTTGTCTTAATTGATCTAGAGCTTCTTGCATTTTAAGAGCAGTGTCGCACGATTTTATTTCATGCTTTTCTACTGGAGCAGGTGCACCATAAAACGCAACGATAGCGTCTCCAATATATTTATCTAGTGTCCCTTCATTATCCAATATCACTTTTGACATAACCGTTAAGTATTCATTCATTAAAGCAACCATACGTTCTGGTTCCAAAACTTCAGAAAAAGTTGAAAAATTTTGTATGTCTGAAAAAAAAGCAGTATGGTGACCTTCAACACCACCAAGTTTAGGGGCTTGTTTTTCCTCATACATTTTATCCAGAACTTTAGGCGCAATATATGTACCAAATGTTTCCCTAAGAAATTTCTTATCTTGTTTTTCATGAAGAAACTGATAAATAATATTACTTGAAAAAGTTAACACAATACCTGCGAGTGGCGCTATAATCGGCATTATATAAGATTCACCAGGTAAAGGCAGTGTAATTTGTAATTGATCATAAAATTTATCGTATACACTATTTGGTATCATTTTTGCGATAGTTGCTTTAATCAACCACCAATAATCATTTGCAAACATTCCCATGGAAATTGCATAATATATTATGCCTTCAAAAAAAATTATAATTCCTGCAACTATAGGATGTAAATCCACCACTGTTAATAGTAAATAAGCCATCATACATAAAAGAGTTATAAGGATAATATTAGCTATCGGATATGAAGCACCTTCGGCAAAGTAACGCGTTGTTTTCCCGCCAAAAGCTTTAATATAATTATTATGTAGAATAGTTTGGATTGCATTGGCGTGTGTTTCCATACCAGGTGTAAGCTGACTTAAATCCATATAATTATAAAATGGAGTAGATTTCACATCATGTATAACTTCAACATTAACACCAATGATAACTATCTTATTGTAAAATGGTGATTTTGTAATATCATACTCAGTTCCAATACCCATCATACTCATCATATCATTTCTTTCTTCCGGATTTTCAATTGCAAGAATCCAGTCGGGTATCTCTCCTGGTATAAATTGGCTCATCCAATCAATATCTTCAGGTAATTCATAATCTCGAGTATCAAGTACTTGTGATAAAGAAAATCTAGGAAAAGTTCCCCAAGGTTTTAAAGTTTCATTTCCAGGATGTTTATACCCTGATGGTGGACCGTAATAATTGACAAGGAAATTATTTGTGCGACCATAAGATTGTATTTCTAGATCACCAAAATGAAAAATAAGATTCTCTCCATCAAAAACAGGAACTGCATCATCAGAAATATCTAGAAAAACTTTTGCACATTTTAAGCCCAGTGTAAGATAAGCAACATCAGGCTCATGCTCCATATACCCTGCAATACTGTATTGTCTAGAAAAACCATCAGTATCTAGCATATCATTTATAAGTCCAGTCTCTGGTTTGACTTCCATAATCTCTGGTACAGGATAAGCAACATAAGTAGGTGGAATTCTAGTTGGTTCACGAACCATCTTTACATCCATCACTATTTTTGTACCATTATCCATAGCACGTTTTAAAGATTCTGCAAGAAGAATATCACCATGACCAGGTAGATATTGTTTAAAATCCGATGGCAAATTTCCACTCACACTCCTCAAGTATTCTGATCTAGCATCTGGAGAGTCAAACTGAATATCAAATGCAATAACTTTTGCACCTGCTGCAGATAAATTATCTACAACTTTTGACCAAATATCCCCTCTAGGATATGGCCAAGGAACGTTATTATCTTTAAGTATTCTCCATGATTCGTCATCTACTTCAACTAAAACTACATCTGTACCCATTTTTATTATAGTAGAATCACTAGCTCTCCATCCAGTTAAGGGACCACGAACACTGTGGAAACGGTAATCATATGATTTCAATTCAAGAAAATCAAACAAACCAAACCAATGCAAAAGTGAAGTCAAAATAATAGACCCAATTACCAGACTCAAATCAATCGAGTGGTTAACAAAAAAACTTTTAATTTTTAAAATCAAAACTTATATCCCAATGTCAGATTGACTCCTGAACTATTAATATACCAGTTTTCACCTTTTTCATCAATAATTCCATCATTATCATTATCAATTTGGTCTATATTATTACTATTATTATTATTAAACCTTATAGCGCTATTAAAATTTAATGTAAGATTATCAATAATATCCCAGTCGCATCCCAATTTTCCACCATAAAGATTGATAGCTGAACTGTTGTCACCATTAGTTGTATAATCATTACCTACTCTCAAACGTAATCTGTTATCTAGGAATGCATATTGTATGGACATAATATATGATGTCCATTTATTCTCTTGGATTTGTGCATTTTCATCTTGGTCTAAAAAGGGGATCATAATTCTAGTTTGATTGAATGTTGATGTTGTTTTTAATGGAAATTCAAAGCGCGTGGAAAGGGATGCAGAGAATGATTGAGTTTCCGCTTTCTGAAAAAAATAATTTTTATTTCTTTTAGAAACTAAGTTGTCAGAATAAGTAATTGAATTAATATTGATCGATGAAGTAGTTGAAAACCTATTAAAATTCCCAGGTATATTTATTGAAGCCATAAGATTCAAAGCTTGAGAATCTTCTCTATTATCTCTAAGAAAATTTCCATATTGATCTACATCAATTGAATCTATGCCATTTGTTTTACCAATCGTTTGAAAGTTAAAAATAAATGATGGGGCTCCAGGCCCTGGGACTAAAGTGGTATTGAATGAAATTGTCTTAGTTGTAATTGGATTAGTAACTAATTCAGTTAATTTATTATCACGATGCTTATAGCCCATAACAAACATTAACCTTCTACCTAAAAGTGATAACCTGTCATTTATAAAGAATTCACGAATATTATTAGTCAGGTAAGGATTACCAAAACTTTTATATTCAGGACCTAGTTGCCTGTATTCAATTAGAATGTTATTAAACATATAACTACCCTTTGCTCTAAGATAATACGCAGAAGCAGGCATATTCAAAATGGCTCTAAATCTACTTTCTTCCATAGCAATTGGATCAACTGGCAAAATAGGAGCCATATATAGGGGATTAACTGTAAAAATATCACTATAGGAATCTATAAAGTCACCAATTGCACTTATCTCATATTTCCCAAGTAATTTGCCATCAGATATAGTATCCATTAATAAATCTAATGAGTCTCCTCTAGCTGCACCCGCCCAAATATTATAATTAGTCAAACTCATATTCCAACCTAATTGAAAAAGAAGCTTTCTATTATCTAATGATCCTTCAAAATCAAAACCAATAGCTAAATTCTCTTGTGGAGTACCATCATTCCAATTTTTACTCTTTATTTTTATTGAATCATTGTTTGCAATAGAATCAATAAATTCAGTTAAAGTATAATAACTCGTAGCATCGTCACCTGTGATACTATTATCTACAGAGAATATACTATTTTCAGGTGCATAACGTTCAATTTCATTAAAATCATCTTTAGCTTTAAGAAAATGTATCCCTGCTTTTATATTATTATTTATAGACATTCCAAAACGGGTAGAATTAACATTTCTGGGAAAGGTATAACCTTTACGATTAAAAAGATATATTCTATTACCATCATTATCATATTGAGTATAATCAGTTATTAATTCATAGGCCCGATCAATACCATTCTGATATTGCACTGACCTAGTTAATAGGCCCGAAACTGTCTGCAATTCAAATCCACCTTTTAATTCAAATCCTAAAAGTTCTTTTCCAAAAACTCTAAAGCCATCAAAACCAATATTATAATTAAAACCAGCATCAATATATCGTCCCCTTACTCTTTTTCCATCTAGTAAAAATGGTGAGATTGATGGATATACATCTCCATTTTCTATTTTTAAATAATCAGTTATCTGAATAATAAGACTTGAACGATTAATAGGTTGTAAAAATTTTGATTCCCTGCTTGAGTTTCGAGAAAAATATCTAACTTTTATCCAGCTTATTTCTGCATCTATTTTGCTATTATATTCATTCTCATTAATTGAAATTGATGATGCAGTATTATAGGATTTTTTTCCAAATAAAGAACCACTATATTTGAATGAGTCTGAAAAATTTTTCACACCTTTGCTAACACTAAAACTCCATTCAATCGGTGCTACATCCATACCATATTTTGTTTTTAATAATAATTTTATTGAATAAAAACCAAATTCTAATTCTTGTTCAGGTACCAGAGACATTACATCATCAAATATAACTGTTTGATCTGTGTAATCTTTATCATTAATTAATAGCTGAAATTGAGATTGATCGATACTAGGTTCATTAAAAAGAGATGCAGATATCACCACCTCATCAGGTGACAAAACCGATCTGCTTTCTGGCGCAAGAATAATTACATCTGCCTCTACATAATCATTATTTTTTTCATTTTTGTTTTGCCTTTTTGGATTATCTTTAAATTGGGTTGAATTAACTCGAATTGATAAGGGTTTGTCAAATGGATTATCAATTAAAGGCATTGCTATACGACCACCATTAATTGTATGTAAAATTGTTAAATATTCAATTCCATCTAGGGTGATACGATGTGAAGGAATTATCCCTGTCCATCTTCCATTTTTATATTTCATTTCTATTTCTTGATAACTTACACCACCCTTATCACGAAAATATAATGTTCCAGATTGAATAGATTCATTTGTCAACATTAATTGAGATATCTCAATTGAGTTTCCTATCTCTACGTTATTAGGCTTACTATGGTAATAAAATTGGTTCGATTGAGAAAAAACCATGCATAATATGTAAAAATATAAGGTCAGAAATATCTTCTGTAGAGCACGATTTAGCATATATGGATTTTTTTATAATAAAAAATAATAAGGATAATGATTATTGATAATCAATAATCATTACTTTCTGCTCACCATCTGGACCTTCAAAGTAAATCCTAATTTGAGATCCTTCTTCCTCATTTTCTTCGCTTGGATCATCAGGTATAGATGATGAATCTGTTTCTTCCAAACCGAGGGTACCATCAGGAGTAGAAATACCAGACATACCTTCTGAAACATCAATTTCTTGCCCAGTTTCATTGTTTGTAAGACCTACAAGTCCTTCAATCCCAATAATAAGATCTCCATCTGATGGGTCGGTAACTAGCCAAAAGTCTGTACCTTTAACAGATGCTACAGAAGTAGGCGTTTGAATAACAAAATCAGTATTTTGTTTTGTAATAGTTGCTCGTACGGTTCCTATATCCATATTAATTTTTTTTGAAATACTTTTAGCAGAACGTTGCCCTGTAATGACCGCTTCTGAGTTTTCTTTTAGTTTCAAGGTAGATTTATCATCAATAAAAATAATTGCAGCAAATCCTTTTGAACCAGTACGTAGTTTATCACCATCAGAAAGAATAGAACCTGGCTTTAAATCTGAAAAACTATCTTTACCATCAGGCATTATTTCTACTAATCCTTTGACTTTTGTAGCAACAGCAATTTTACTCCCATATAAAACTGTAAAAGTAACAAAAGTAATAAATAATATTTTAATAGACTCGTTCATTCAATTACAATAGATTGTATTTGGTATTCATTATTTGAAATTTGATTCAATAAATAACTAAGACTCGATGCATCCACAGAAATACCATCGACTTCTATCTCTCCATTAGGTAGGTAACCATTGAGATCATTTCCAGATCCGAAAAAAGCATTGAATTGATCATCACCTAATGTTTGCTGTAGTGCAACAAGCAACGGATCAGAAATTACATCTGGATTTTCTATACCTCCTGCTTCACCAATCTTAAAAGCAGCAATTGATGAGGGCATTTCCTCAATACCAGATGTTGTGGGTAGCGTCATCATTACCTGCCAACAGTACACATTACCTTCTTCAAGAGGATATCCATCATTAAAGGGGTATTGAAAACTATTTATATTATCAATTTGATACCATTCTACTGTTTGATCAAAAGGTAATACCCTTTGATCCATCATAGCATCTTCCACAGAATTATGAATTTGGGAATTGTATCTAGCTACTCTAATAAAATTATTACATCCACTACAAATTTGTGAAAACCACTGAAATATAGGAAATGTGGTATATATCATATTATCTAATGTATCAACTAAAGATCCACCTGGGGATTCAAGTGAAATTGAGACAGGAGATTGTACCAATATTGTTTTCGAATCTGATGCCAATAACTGATTATCTTCTGACAAAATACTAATTTCAAATATATATTCTCCATCAGCAATTTGTCCAGTTGCTAAAACACTTTGGAGAATAGCATCTGCCTGTGATGGATCAATACTCTCTAAAACCTGACCACTTAATTGAATACTATTTGGAGGTTGATCCATATCAAAAATAGTGGTTGTTTCTGCTGAAATATCTCTATTATCTAAAATCAAGTCTGCTTGTAAATCAAAAGGATTTGTTTCTATCTCAATAATAGTTTGCTCATTATTAATTCCAAGAGCTGGTGAAATTATTGCAGTCCTAAAATTAATTTTTAATGAAACAGGATATTCACTTGACGAAAGCGTATATCTAAAGATTTGAACATTCGTTGCACCTGTACTTAAATCAAAGCTGTTTATATAATAGGTTGCATATTCAAAAATCTCACCTTGAAGTGTAACATTTTGTCCTCTTAAGGATGGAATAATGATAAGAATGTAAGTAAATAATATTCGTAGTCTATTCATAACTATATTTGCTAAATACTTTAATTGTCTAAATATTACTATCTTCTAGAACCCTTAACAAAAACAAAAAAAAATATGTTGAAAAATAAAAAGCCTCAAAAAAATGATGAGGCTTTTTAAATATTCCCGGCAACGTCCTACTCTCCCACGCTGGTTTCCCGCGCAGTACCATCGGCGCTGTAGGACTTAACTGCCGAGTTCGGGATGGGATCGGGTGTTTCCCCTACGCTATAGCCACCGGAAAAAAATTCTTGGAAATTGGACCAAATCATTTTCAAAAATAAAGTTTTGATAAAGCCATTCGGCTAATTAGTACTACTCGGCTGAATACATTACTGTACTTACACCTGTAGCCTATCAACGTTGTAGTCTTCAACGAGCCTTATTACCACTAGGGTAGGGAAATCTTATCTTAGGGTTGGTTTCGCGCTTATATGCTTTCAGCGCTTATCCTGACCGAATATAGCTACCCAGCACTGCCCCTGACGGAACAACTGGTACACCAGAGATTCGTCCACTTCGGTCCTCTCGTACTAGAAGCAGATCCCTTCAAATTTCCTACGCCCACAGCGGATA
>Ga0066836_10001018_pt1 | contig 14477 bp, 10 predicted proteins | sample ETNtaG_18_FD_71568 | JGI IMG/M metagenome (GOLD analysis project Ga0066836, IMG submission 71568) | Marine microbial and viral communities from oxygen minimum zone, Eastern Pacific Ocean - ETNP201302SV91 | ecosystem: Environmental > Aquatic > Marine > Oceanic | place: Pacific Ocean: Eastern...
TATTTCGCCTTTATCAAACACAGAGTAATTTTCTCCCATTATCAGAACTGTGGGTTTGAGATTCTTTTGATATATATGTTGTCTAGTATTTTGAATGCCTCGTGTGATATGAATATAGAAAAAATAATTTTCATATTTATTTTTCTCTATTAATGTTTTAATAATGTTTTCAATATTATTTATATCAAAACCACTATTTTTCATACCAATTAAGTTTAGACTGTTTTCTAATCTTTTTAGATGTTTATCTAAAAGAAAAATTTTTTTTCCATATAGTGGGATAAGTTCATATACGCCATCACCAAATAAAAAACCTCTGTCCATAATAGAAATATTTGCATTGGCTTTTGGAATATATGTTCCATTTAAATATACTTGCTCTTCCATGTTATTAAAAACTTTTTAGAATAGAATCTAAAGTTCTCTGATAGACACTACCTAGTCCAACAGGTTCCATGGCAAATAATTCAATTCTTGTTACTGTTTTATTGTTTAACTGTATAGCAACAAAACCTACGCTTTCACCTGCTTCAACGGGTGCAGTTAAATTTCTATCAATTATATATTTTTTTGTAATTTTTTTTATCGATCTTCTAGGTATTGAAATATACGCATCTTCTATCACACCTAAAGAGATTTCACTTTTATCTCCATTGTATAATCGAGCTTTATGAATGTTTTCGTCAACATTAAAAATTTTATGGGTTTCATAAAATCTAAAACCATATTCTAATAATGCTTTAGACACATTAGTTCTTTGTTCAGGATTTTTTGCCCCCATAACAACAGATATTAATCTTCTCTTTCCTCTATGAGCTGAACTAACCAAACAATAGCCTGCTTTTTTTGTATACCCTGTTTTGATACCATCAACAGTGCTATCTAAATATAAAAGTTTATTTCTAGAATATTGTTTAATTTCATTATAAATGTATGACTTATTAGAATAATATCTATATTCCTTTGGAAAATTTTTAATTAAAGATTTTGATAAAACCGCCATATCTTTTGCGGTAGTATAAAGGCCATCATCTGGTAAACCAGTTGAATTAACATAATTTGTGTTAGTCAAACCTAAGCTTTGAGCAATTTGATTCATATAAACAGAAAATGTTTCTTCATCACCAGAAATGTGTTCTGCCAATGCAACACTTGCATCATTGCCTGACGAAGTAATAATGCCGTGAAGTAAATCAGAAACTTTAACTTTTTTCCCGACCTCTATAAACATTTTAGACCCACCAGTTTTCCATGCTTTTTTACTTATCAATACTTTTTCATTCATACTTAAGGCATTATTCTGAAGTTCTGTAAATGCAATATATGACGTCATAATTTTTGTTATGCTTGCAGGGGGTAATATTAAATCAGGATTTTTAGAAGCTATAATCATTCCACTATCATAATCCATCAACACATATGATTTAACGCTCGGATTAGGTGGTTTGGGTATTGGTGCAGAGTATGCAATAGGGTTTATAAAAAATAAAAATAATACAACAATATATTGTGCAATGTATTTAAGTAAAATATTCATAAATCTTAAGAAATTATATCATACTTCATAATCTTTCCATCCTTGATTTTGCATTCCTAATCTCATTACTTAAAAAATAAACAGCTAAAGCATACAATCGACTTCTGTTGTAACGTGTAATGACATAAAAATTTTTATGTCCAAAACTGTAAATATTCTTATTATTCTCTTTTCTCTTAATTATAGCAATTAAAGAAGATGGTTTAATTGCTATATCGGAAGAGAGCCCATGATGAGTATAATCCAAGTAAGAAATTTTTGGTAAATAAGACTTTTTTGATTCATTATCTACAAAACTGGATTTAGATTTTGGATAAATGATTTTAGACATAATTGGTTGATTTGCTTTCCAACCATTTTTATAAAAATAATTTGCAACACTACCTATAATGTCTTCGGTTGAATTCCATAAATCAATTTTTTTATCATTATTAAAATCTACTGCATAGTGTCTATAGCTACTTGATATAAATTGTGGTTGTCCAAGTGCACCAGCATATGACCCTTTAATCAATCTAGGGTTAAAATTATTTTCTTTACACATCAATAAAAAGTTAATAAGTTCTGTTTTAAAAAAATTAGACCTTCTTCCTTTGTTTGGACCAAAAGATAATGAAGCTAATGTGTCAAAAGTTTTAAATGTGCCAGTTCTAGTACCGTACTTGCTTTCAATCCCTATAATAGCAATGATAATTTCTGGTGGCACCCCATATTTCTGATAAGCTCGCTGAAGGTCTTTATCGTGTTCAAGCCAAAACTCTAATCCTCTTCTTGCATTATTTTTTGTTACAAATAACTTTTTATAATTTGTACAGTTTTTATCTTTTTCATCGCAACCATTCCAAGTTAATGTTCTTTCGGGCGCTTTCTTAAAGTATTTTTTAATTCTTTTTTCAGGAATAATTTCGATAAAAAGTTTTTCTAATTCTGCTTTATCAAAGTTATATTTTGAATGCATGTGATTTATAAAATTTTTAATTTCATTGTTATTATAATTTTCTAGATTAGCTTGCGCATTAATGCTAATTGTAAAAAATATTATAACTAACGAGAGGTATTTTGTCATTTTCTGAGTATCCTTTGATGAGACTTGACTGACATAATCATGCCAAATGTAGCAAACAGAGTAACCATAGAAGTTCCTCCATAACTCATAAATGGCAGCGGTGCACCAACTACCGGCAGGAATCCAATGACCATGCCTACATTTACTAATACATATAAAAATATTGTCAAGCTCAGTGTTCCTGATAAAATTCTACCAAAATTATCAGTAGCTTGAACTGAAATACTTAAACCTCTTAAGGCAATAAATAAATATAAAGTCATTAATAATAAAACTCCTAAAAAACCAAATTCCTCTCCAAATGCTGTAAAAATAAAGTCGGTAGAATGTTCTGGAACAAAACCTAATTTTGATTGTGTACCATTAAATAATCCCTTTCCAAAAAAACCACCTGACCCTAAAGCAATTTTAGATTGTAAAAGATGGTATCCCGACCCCATAGGATCAGATTCTGGATTAAAAAATGTTAGCACTCTTTGTTTTTGATAATCATGCATATTCATCCACAATAAAGGAGCTAAAAGAAATGTTCCTAATGTACTGCCAATAAAAAATTTTAAAGATATTCCAGCTAATAGTATTGCTATTGCGCCAGACATACCGATTAGAAGGGCGGTGCCTAAGTCTGGTTGTTTCATTATCATTAAAACAGGGGTTAAAACAATAAGTATTGCTATAAATATATATTTAGTTCTAGGTGGGAAAGGTTTATTAGAATAGTAATAAGCAACCATAAGAGGTACAAAAATTTTCATTAGTTCTGATGGCTGAAATCTTATAAAATATAAATCTAACCACCTATCTGCAGTATTGCCAACGCCAAAAAAAAGAACAAGGATAAGTAAAATTAAAGTGAAAAAAAATAAAATGGGGGCAAAAAGTTTTAAATTGTCTGGGTGTACTTGTGCAATAAATATCATGGTAACTATTCCAATTGTAATTCTTGTGAATTGTTTGACAACCAAACTTAAGTCTCCACCAGAACTACTATAAATAGTTGTTAAACCAAAAATCGTAATTATAATTATTGCAATAAATAACTTTGTATCAATATGTAATAAAGATGATAAACCTGAAAATGGTCTAACTTGATCCCGTATATATTCACTCATTGTAGGATACCACTCTTTTTTTATGTTCCATATAGTACTCTATAGTATCACGCGCAATGGGAGCTGCAGTAGATGATCCTCCTCCTCCATGTTCTACTATAACTGTAACTACAATTTCAGGGTTTTCAAATGGGGCATAGCTAATAAATAATGCATGATCTTGTAATTTCTTTTTACTTGATTTTCCAGCATCTAATGAATAAACTTGTGCCGTACCAGTTTTTCCAGCTATCTCAATATTGCTTATTTTTTTTAGACCTGATGCAGTTCCTACGCCTCTTTCGTTTGTTACTCTCCACATTGCGTGATGGACAATATCTAAAGAATCATAATCCACATTTGGAGTTATAAATTTATTATCTTCTTTTTTATAGTTAATAAAATTTCCAGTTTTAGAATCCTGAGAACGTAAAAATAAATGCGGGGTATATGTTTGTCCTGCAGTAGCTAAAGATGCAGTTGCTAATGTTAATTGTATTGGTGTAGATAAAAAATAACCTTGTCCTATACCAACATTTAGTGTTTCCCCAGGATACCAAGGCTTTTGTAGTTGTTTGCGTTTCCATTTTCTATCTGGTACCAGTCCTGTTGATTCATTATACAAATCTATATAAGTTTTTTGTCCAAAACCATATTTGTAAAGATGTTCACTAATTATATCTATACCAGTTAATTCAGAGACTCTATAAAAGAAAACGTCGCAAGATTGTGTTAAAGCATATGATAAATCAGTAGATCCATGCCCTTCTTTTTTCCAACACTTAAATGGTCTTTTATGATTATTTAATTTATATGCTCCTGAACATGATATAAGTTTTTTACTATTAATAATGCCTTCGTCCAATGCAATAAGACCGACAAAAGGTTTAAGCGTTGATCCTGGAGGGTACTGTCCATTAATAGCTCTATTAATCATGGGTTTTCGTTCGTCCTTCAATATCTTGTTGTAATTTTTTTGTGAAATTGATTTAGTAAAAAGATTTATGTTATATCCAGGAGCGCTTACAAAGGCTAATACTTCACCATTATTTGGATTCATTACAATTACACTGCCTTCTTTATTTTTCATTAGTTTATAAATAAATTTTTGCAAATTTAAATCTATAGTTAAATAAATATCATCCCCTCTTCTTGAGTCTTTTGTTTCAATTGTTCTAACAACCTCGCCAAGCGCGTCTGTCTCAAGTTTTTCAAATCCCGATTCACCAGCTAAAATATTTTGATAAAATCTTTCGATGCCAAGTTTCCCAATTTCTATCATTCCTTCTTGTATTTGAACAACCTCTGATTCTATGTCTGCATCAGATACCTTTCCTGTATATCCCAGAATATGTGCTGTAGCATATGGGTAAGGGTATTCTCTTCTTGATTTAGTGCTTAATTCCATTTCAGGCAATATATGTTTATCAACTGATATTTTTGAATATTTTTCCATTGTAATGTCTTCTAAAAGAGTAATGTCTTTAAGTCTTCTATTTTTAAATTGATTTGCAACGTTTTGTTTTTGATTTGAATCTAATTTTATTATACGGGACACCCTATCTAAAAATTTTTCTTTATTTTTGATAAGTTCTTTTTTAACAATTAAATTAAATGTATTTATATTTTTAGCAATGATATTTCCGTTTCTATCAAATATCTTTCCTCTAGTTGCTGGTATTGGTCTTATTTTAATCCTGTTTGAATCTGATTTGGTACTATAATATTCATAATTTGATACTTGTACTTCGTAAAGTTTTATCATGTAAGTAAAAAAAATTCCAAGCACAACTAATGTTGCTATTATGGCGCGATAACTATGAGATCTTCTTTCTTCCTCCGCATCATTCATGCGATCCCAGCTATATTTTTCTTCAATCTTGTTCCGTTTTCTGATAGAGTCTTGTCGAGCTTTTGTTTTCATATAAACATTATGGATATTTTGTTAAAGGAATACAAAATATAACATTTAGATAAATTCTATAGAAGAGGCGATTATGATTAATTTAGAATTAATTCCCATGATTCTAGGGGTAATAGGTCTTATCACAGCTTATTTACTATATAAATTTGTTCTTAGTTTTGCTGTAGGTGAAGGTAAAATTGTTGATATATCTGACCAAATCCATATTGGAGCTATGGCATTTATAAAAAAAGAATATTCTATTCTATTTATATTTTCATCGATTTTAATAGTTGGTATTTATATTGGATTAGGTTTCCAGAGCACTTTTGCTTTTATTATAGGAGCGTTATGCTCATCAGCAACTGGTTTTATTGGTATGTATACTGCTACCAAAGCAAATGTAAGAACCACTAATGCAGCAAATAAATCTGGATTATCTGAAAGTTTAACGATCGCATTTTTTGGTGGATCAATTATGGGATTAACTGTTGCTGCTATGGGTCTTTTAGGTTTAGGGGTATTATATTTTCTATTTGCTAGTGATCCAGAAACTGCATCTGTAATTCATGGTTTTGGAATGGGAGCATCTACTGTAGCTTTGTTTTCACGTGTAGGTGGTGGTATTTTTACAAAATCTGCTGATGTTGGTGCAGACTTAGTAGGAAAGGTTGAGGCTGGGATACCAGAAGATGATCCGCGTAACCCTGGTGTTATAGCAGATAATGTCGGAGATAACGTAGGTGATGTTGCTGGTATGGGATCAGACATATTTGAATCTTATTGTGGATCTATAATTGCAACAATCGCTATAGCTTCAACTATTGGAGCTGGATTAATAGATGTCCTAGGACCGAGACAATCATTAATGTTTTTGCCTTTAGCTTTAGCATCCTTGGGTTTGATATGTTCAATCATTGGTATTTTTATAGTTAAAATTCTTGCGAAGTCTACGTCCACTGAAAAAATTAGTGGTGCTTTAAGAGGAGGTACTTTTTCTGCTGCGGTTATTTTTATAATTTTTTCATATGTTGTGATTACTTTTTTAAATCTTAATTCAAATATTTGGCTTGCTGTTTTGGCTGGAGCAATTGGAGGCGTAATTATAGGATTAGTAACTGAATATTATACTGGCAGCACTCCTGTTAGAAAAATTGCAGGACAAGGTGAGACTGGACCTGCAACAGTTATTACTACAGGTTTAGCTACGGGATTAGAATCTGTTGTAATACCAATTATTGCAATCGCTATAATAATATTTGTTTCAAATGCTTACGCAGACCTCTATGGTGTCGGTATTGCAGCTGTTGGAATGCTTGCTACAGTTGGAATAACAATGGCAATTGACGCATATGGGCCTGTCGCTGATAATGCTGGTGGGATAGCAGAAATGGCTGGTCTTGGTGAAGAGACTCGTAAAATTACTGATAGCTTAGATGAAGTAGGTAACACTACTGCAGCAATTGGAAAGGGTTTTGCTATTGGTGCAGCAGCTCTAGCAGCCTTAGCTATCATTACTGCATTTGTGCAAGAAGTAAACCACACTCATCTTCAACAAGGTAGACCTGAAATTCAATTATTATTAACTGACACTAATGTCTTGATAGGTTTATTTTTAGGTGGCATGATTCCTTTTCTTGTTGGTTCTTTAACAATTACTGCGGTAGGTGATGCTGCTTTTGAAATGATTACAGAAATTAGGAGACAATTTAAAGAAATTCCAGGTTTGTTAGAAGGTACAGCTAAACCTGACAATAGTAGGTGTGTTGAAATCGCAACTACAGCAGCACTTAAAAAAATGGTATTACCTGGAGCAATTGCAATATTTGCCCCTGTTATAATAGGTTTCGGGTTTGGTGCTGAAATGCTTGGTGGTTTGTTAGGTGGAGGTTTATTAAGTTGTGTATTATTAGCCCTTACCATGTCTAATGCTGGTGGAGCATGGGATAATGCAAAGAAATTTGTTGAGCAAGGTAACTTAGGTGGAAAAGGTTCAGATGCTCACAAAGCAGTTGTGGTTGGAGATACTGTAGGTGATCCTTTAAAAGATACATCTGGTCCTTCTATGAATATTTTAATAAACGTAATGGCTATTGTAAGTTTGGTGATAGCTCCATTATTATAGTATTGAGAGATAAAATATGAATATATTGTTTTTAGGTGCGCCTGGTTGTGGAAAAGGAACGCAATCAAAGATAATTATAAAAAAATATGGTATTCCACAAATATCTACTGGCGATTTACTTCGTTCAGAAATTAAATCAGAAAGTTCTTTAGGGAATGAGATAAAGGATATTATGGCGTCAGGTAAATTTGTAAGTGATGACTTAGTTCTTTCATTGGTATCAAAAAAATTAGAACAAGATGAGTGTAAGAATGGTTTTATATTAGACGGGTATCCAAGAAATATATCACAAGCTAAAAGTCTAGATAAATTATTTGATGAAAAAAATATTAATCTAGAATATGTTTTTCTCATCGATGTTCCATCTGAAATTCTGATGCAGCGATGTACAGGCAGACTATTATGTACAACATGTGATTATATAGGCAATACAGATAAGGGTGAAAAAATTGGAGATAAATGTGAACAAGGCGAACTCTATCAACGAGAGGACGACAAAGAAGAAACAGTTAAAAATAGATTAAATGTATATAATGAACAAACTGCCCCAATTATAAGTTTTTATAATTCAAAAAATATATTACATAAATTAATAGGGGGAGATGATCCCACCTTGTTATCCAATAAAATTACTGAAATTTTAAAGGCTTAAGAGCTATTAGAGTTTTGTAACCTAGTTAATTCTGATACTATTTATCTGATATAGACGTGGATTTAGAATGAATTTATCACAATTAAAATTTGTAGCACTATTAGCGCTTTTATTAATAACCCCTCCTGTAAAATCTGAGTGGTTTTCATCGCTGTCATTACCAGATGATTCTATTTTGGAGATGATAGAAGAAGGCCCAGAATGGATGCCGAAACCATATAAAATACCTATTGAACAAGGAACTCTTTTAAGTCAGAAAAATTTAGACAGGCTTAAAATTGGATTAAGTAAAGAGCAGGTAAAATTTTTATTAGGAAGCCCTACTATAGAGGATGCTTTTCATTCTGAACAATGGGATTATATTTTTTATCATAGAAAAGAGATTTCTGTGACAGATCCGAAAAAAATTACAATTGTATTTGCTAATGAAAGAGTTAGGGAAATTTATAATCAAGGTGAACTTGTAGCAAGTCTTGACACAGAACAAAAACAAGATGCGTTTATTGGTGGTCCTGTGGCACCTAGATTAGATAAAGAATATGAAAATTCCTTGCAAGAAATTATTATATCTAGAAGAGAAGATTTTCTAACTGCTACTGAAAAAAATAAATTGCCAGTATGCATTGATGAAGAATATGAAAGTTATAATTTACAAAAAACACTAGTTGGGGCTGATGAAGACACTCTAGAGGTAAGGTCTGATCAGCAAAACCAAGATGAACAAGGTATATTTTATGCTTCAGGTAATGTTGAAATTGAAAGAGCCGAAGATTTAGTTAAATCAGATAAAGCACAATTTAATGCTGATACGGGAGTATTAGCAGCAGAAGGAAATGTTAAATACCTTACTGAAGATCTTACATTGTATGCAAACAAAGGTGGTTATAATAGTCAGAATGATACGGTATCTTTTTCGTCCACAACATATTATTTTCCATCTCAAGATAGACCAGGAAAAGGTAAATCTGAAGATATTTTTATAGATGACGGAGGAGTGGTTCATCTTACACCAAGCAGCTATACAACATGTAGTTTAAATAACCCTGATTGGGAATTTGATTCGACTAAAACAATCTTGTATAGAGAAGATGACCGAGGTCATGCATATAATATATTTGTAAAATATAAAGGCGTGCCAGTTTTATATTCACCGTTTATTAGTTTTCCTTTAAGCAAGCAACGCCATAGCGGCTTCCTTCTTCCTTTTGTTGGTAGTCAAGGAGAAAGCGGCACTGTTATATCTACCCCTTATTATTTAAACTTAGCCGAAAACTTTGACTTAACTGTAAAACCTACAAGTTTCTCTGGAAGAGGTTTTATGCTTGAAGGAGAATTTAGACATAAAACAGATGTCAGTGAAAGCGTAATAGAATTAGCTAGTATGAATAAAGATGATGTCTACGGGGAAGGTCGACATGCATATTTTATCAGAGATAATAGAGTGTATAAAAATAGTTTAAAACAAAAAAATGATAGATGGGAAGGAACATTAACAAGGTCAAATATAAATGTGGGTGGTATATCTGATTTAAGTTATTTTGATGACTTTGGTAATACCGTATCAAGAGTAGGGAGAACACATATTACTAGAGACTTAGAGTTTGAAAAAATTGATTATGGTGAGTTTGGATATCTCAGGTCATCTATATCCGCAACAGATTTTCAATTAGCAAAAACTGGGCTGAGCGAACAATATAGCATTTTACCTCGAGTTAGAATTGATTATGACGGTATTAAAAAAGATAGAACTTTTGGTTATAGTTTTAATGGTGAGCTTGCTATTTTTGACCATACTCTTCCAACAAAAGTAACTGGAACGCGTACAGTATTGTATCCATCTGTTGAATATCCTATTTCAGAACCTGGGTGGGAATTGATTCCTAAAATTGGAATAAAACATATAGATTATAGGCTATCATTGAATTCATCAGGTTCTACCCGTAAAGAAATTAGTCAAACAACACCCATACTAAGTTTAAAAGGTAAAATGATATATGAAAGAATGGCTGGTAATAATATATTACAAACTTTGGAACCAGAAATGTATCTCTTGTATATTCCTGCTGGAAATCAAGATGATAACCCTATTTTTGATTCTGGAAATACAGATTTCAAATATAATTTATTTTCCGAAAATAAATTCTATGGCCATGACAAGTTAAATGATGCAAAACAAATGACGTTAGCTCTTTCTTCCAGCATAATAAATACAAAAACTGGAAGTGAATTACTTAGAGGTACAATAGGTCAGATTTTCTATTTAGATGATAGGTCTGTAAATTTAAATAACAGCACAACTTCACACTCAGATGCCTCAAATATCATGGGTCTTGTTAATGCAAAATTCAAAGATTATTGGAGGCTTTCAGGTTATACAGAATTTAATCCTCATGCTGGACATGGGCAGAAAAATCAGATTAGGCTGTCATATAAAAAGCCTTATGGTAAACAAAATAAAATATTTAACACAAGCTATAGATTTGAAAGAGGTGAACAAGAAGAAATAGATATTTCTGGAGTATTGCCATTTAATAATAGAACTTCGTTAGTTGGCAAAGTGAACTATTCTTTTAATAACCGTAGAAGCAAAACAGAGGATGTTCTTGAAAAAATGATTGGTATTGAATATGAAAGCTGTTGTTATGGTATTAAATTCGTTATACGAGAATATTGGAATGGTACAAAAAAAGATGATGTTCTTTATTTTGAATTTTTACCTAAAGGAATAGCGACGTCAACTAATACGACTGCTGAATTATTAAGAGAAGGCATACTCGGTTATCAAGATAAATTTGAATACTAAAACATATGAAAAAATTTTTATTATTATTCCTTATATTAATATCAACAAAGATTGTTTTTGCACAAAATTATAATGATGAAATAATTGCTATAGTAAATGATAAAGTAATTTTAAAATCAGAAATACAAGAGGCTATAAATAATTTATCTAAAGAAGAAATTACAAAAAACTTTGCTACTTTAAATGAAGGTCAGGTTGTAAAAAAAATTATAAATAGACTAATCGATGATAGCTTATTATTACAAGCAGCTAACAGATTTGGTATAACAATATCAGATATAGCTTTAGAAAAAAAAGTTTCTGAAATAGCTAAATCTAAAAACCTAACAATAAATGAATTTAGAACTGAAGTAGTTAATAGTGGTCAGAATTATGAAAAATATATTGTTAAAATAAAAAATCAAATGACAATAGAGGCTTTATTTCTAACACAATTCTATTCTAGAATGAATGTTACCGAAGAAGAGGTGGAAAATTTTATTAAAAGAGAAAGGATACATGAGGAAGGTGATATTAATTATGATTTAATTGAGTTTGTAATAATAGATGAGAAAAAGATTTTGTCAAAAAAAATAATAGATGAATTATATCAAAGCGTTATAAATATTGGATTTAAAAAAACTAAGGATGCCTATAATGAATATAATATAGACATTAGAAATATGGGTGTTGTAAATATTGATAAACTTCCAAATATTTTTATAACAGCATTAAAAGAAAAAATAGATAAATCTTATACAAAAATAATAAAAAGTTCTAAAGGCTACCATGTGTTAAAAGTTCTTTCATCTACCAATAAAGCATCAACATTTGTTGATGAATATAAAGTAAGACATATACTTTTAGTTCCAGATATCATGACAACAGATAAAGAAATTAAAGATAGGCTTTATAAAATGAGAAATGAGATAAAAGATATTGATGAATTTGCTGAGTTTGCAAAAAAATATTCAGCAGATAAAGCATCTGGGTTTAAAGGTGGGGACTTAAATTGGGTAAGAGTAAAATCATTAGTTCCTGAATTTGGGAAGGTAATGACAAATATTCCTTTAAATAAAATAAGTGATCCATTTATGACTCAATTTGGATGGCATATATTATATGTTGAAAACAAAAGAACCATAGATGATGCTAAGTCTATCATAAAAAACAATATAGCTAATGCAATAAGAGTGAACAAAGCTAAACGTGAAAGAGATGATTGGATGGCAAAATTAAAAGAACAAGCATTTATAGAAATCAAGGAATTCTAAATTGAAAAAAATCTTAATTACCCTAGGAGAGCCTGCTGGTATTGGTCCAGATTTAGGTGTTTTGCTGTCAAAGCATCATTTAAATAAAAATATCATCATCATTGCTGACCCTGTGCTACTTACTGAAAGCGCAAAAAAACTAAAAAAAAGAGTTGTTTTAAATATTTTAGATCATATTAATTCTCCTACAAAATCTGGTTCAAATGTTATTAATGTTTTTCCAATAAAACTAAATTTTAAAAACAAACCTGGAGTGTTAAACCCCAAAAACGCTAAATATGTTATGAATACAATTACAACTGCTGCACATTTCTGTATTAATGGCAGTGCTTCAGCTATGGTTACAGGACCAATTAGTAAATCAGTTTTAAATAAAGCTGGATTTAAAATTTCTGGACATACTGAATTTTTAGCAGATTTGTGTAAAAGTAAATCTGTAATGATGTTAATGAATTCTAAAATGAAAATTGCTTTACATACAACTCATATACCATTACATGATGTAAAAAAATTTGTAACTAAACCTTTGTTAAGCAAAACAATAAAAATAATAAATAATGATTTGAAGAAAAAATTTAAAATAAATAAACCCAAAATATTGATAACAGGCTTAAATCCACATGCAGGAGAAGATGGTCTATTGGGTTTGCATGATGAAAAAATTATTAAGCCTACAGTTAAAAAGATGAGACAAAAAGGTGTTCTTGTTAGTGGGCCAGTAGCAGCAGATACAGCATTTCTTAAAAAAAATTTAGATACTTATGACATTATATTAACTATGTACCATGATCAAGGACTCCCAGTTATTAAATTTAATAATTTTAAAGAAACTGTAAATATTACGCTTGGATTGCCAATTACAAGAGTGTCGGTTGATCATGGAACAGGTATGGATTTAGTGGGAACAGGGAAAATTGATATCTCAAGTTTTGTAGAATCTATAAAAATTGCAAAAAAAATTGCAAATGCATAATCGAAAAAAAAGGCTTGGTCAACATTTTCTCCATGATCAAAATATTATTAAAAAAATAATTAATTCTGTTAAACCTAATATTAAAGATATGTTTTTAGAAATAGGACCAGGAGAAGGTGTCCTATCTACTCCTCTTCAAAATAAAGTATCCAAGCTAATTATAATTGAAAAAGATAAAGATTTAATACCAATTTTATCTAAGGTTTTTCTAAATAAAAATAATGTCCAAATCATCCATAAAGATATTCTTAAAATAGAGTTATTAAATCTATTTAATAAAAAAATGAGGGTGATTGGAAATTTACCATATAATATATCCACTGAAATTCTATTCAAACTAATACCTCTAGATAATATTATTGAGGATATGCATTTTATGTTGCAAAAAGAAGTGGTTGAAAGAATTATTGCAAAACCTGGCAATAAAACTTATGGAAGATTAAGCGTCATGACTCAAACTTATTATGACGTAAAAAAATTATTTGACATATCTCCAAATGTTTTTACCCCTAAACCTAAGGTATATTCATCATATTTAAAAATGTGTCCAAAAATTAATATTTTTGAAAATAAAAATCATGAGAATATTTTTTCAAAAATTGTTAAAATAGCATTCACATCAAGAAGAAAAATGATTAAGACTTCGCTTAAAAATATAATAGATATTGATGTATTCAATACATTATCTATTAACCCATGTTCACGACCAGAAGAACTCAGCCCAAAAAACTTTATGGAAATTTCGAAATATGTATAAAAAAATTATTTTGTACTTTCTATTCTTCTTTGTAATATATAATTATTACATTTTTTTTAATTGGTATTTAGATGATGAAAATATAATAATTGAACATGCATTGTATCTATCATTATCAGGATCAATACCAATGTATATCTTTATACTGTTGACTCATATTTTCTTTTATCCTGAAGGAAATACTGATAACGCTAAAGTAATATCTTTCCCACCTTTAATCTGGCTATTTTCAATTAATACAGCAATTTTTATAGGAACATTGAACCAGTATTATCTACAAGCTTATAACCTCCCTGATTTTTTAGATTTTTTGAGAA
>Ga0066836_10001021_pt1 | contig 14404 bp, 9 predicted proteins | sample ETNtaG_18_FD_71568 | JGI IMG/M metagenome (GOLD analysis project Ga0066836, IMG submission 71568) | Marine microbial and viral communities from oxygen minimum zone, Eastern Pacific Ocean - ETNP201302SV91 | ecosystem: Environmental > Aquatic > Marine > Oceanic | place: Pacific Ocean: Eastern...
CTATGAAAGCTGGCGTGAGCTATTTAGTTATGGGAAGACCTATCACTAAAGCGGAAGACCCTATTGCCGTACTGAAAGCAGTAAACGCATCAATAAATGGTTAGCACTAATTCAATAACTTATTGGATGGCTAGTTTTATGCTGAGTTACGCGTTTTAGCGTTACTGAGATAATTATGAACTTAGGTATTGAAGCGTATCCAATGGAATGGATTTCTCCTAAACTTGAGTAGTTGTCTTTTATTTGTTCAGCGTGGTGATGTCGAGTTACCAATATTCAGATTACTCAAGTCGGTGTTGATATTGCAAAATCCTTTTTTCATGTTCACGCTGTAAACAGGTTTGGTCAAAGGCAGTGGAAGGGAAGATACTGTCTAACAAAGTGGTTTGATACTATTGAGTAAAATGTCTCTACAAACTGCACTGTAAGCTTTGGTTCGCCTCACTATTCAGGGCGAGAATTAAAAACAATGAGGCTTTAATTTCAAAGTACTATAGGTGTAAAAGCCAACGCACTCTCCTACAGCATTATCGAAACCGCAAAGTCCATAGAACTAAATATCTTCGAATATAAAAAGACTTGTCTTTTTGAAATCAGCAAGCCCAACGTTGTTGTCGAGCAACTGATACCATGTCGCTTTGCAAAGCGTAGAGTGTGGTTCTCGGAAGCTTATATCAAAACTAAAATAAGCTTCCGAGAATCACGAAAGTATATGGGTATTAAACTGAGATAAAAGAGTAAATCGAAACTAAACTAGGTAAATGAGTAAGCGTTATTTAACTTAAATAAATACTACTTTAAACCCTATCGTCACTAATGGTGACAAACCTCATCACAAGCAGTATTCATGAGTTGCTCAAAAATCAATTGGCTTTAATGGAACATTCTGACTAAGCTAACACTGAGAAGGATGTCGTATCTCTGAATAGTACAATTGAATATCAAGGATTTAGGGACGGAAAGGTGAAAAAGTGAACAATTCAGGGTGCTGTGCAAAAAATGTCTATACTTCGTTTGAAGCACTTTTTAGCAGCCGCTTTATTTCACCCCTTAAAACTATTTGTAAGTAAACCTTTCTCAACCGTATGCGGCTACATGCCTTCCGGTACAACACGTTATTAATATTATCTTGAGTGTCCCTTCGAGATCTATTGTAGATCTTCGACACCATCCGTTGTTGCTAAACCAAACCCTCAAGCGCAAGGTGGAGAAACTTCTTCCAAACTCGCGAATTGGTAGCCCAAATTTGGCTTAGTTTACGAGTTGCAAGGCGGCTACTTATAGTATCAGCTTACCTTTACATCCTTGGTTTGCAAATAAGCTTTGAAAATAAGAGATTGTTTATCAGATTAGGTATCATCTAATGAAATATGTATTCTTTTTAACGCTGTTCAGCTCTTTTGCTTTATCAAATACGTTGGTGCCAGAATCTCTAAACCAAGATATTGAGACAATAACTGTCGAGGGCTCTAGACCACTGGGTTATTTTTACAAATTACGACAAAAAGAGCGTCTTGCATTCATGGAAAAATTTAACCACCTCATCAAGGATGAAGACCTGCATTTTGAATGTAGAGCAGAAACTCAAACTGGCTCTCACATAAGCTCTAAAGTATGCAGAAATGCATTTGATTGGCGAATAATACAAGAGATCGTAACGGAAGAGATTAATAGAGGGAATATTCTCTCTGCTTATGCGACTGCTTTGATGGGAAATAAAGAGCAAGAGGAGCGAAAACAAGAATTAATCAATAATATCAATGTTTTGCTTGAGGAAAATCAAGAGTTCTCAAGAGCTTATGAAAAGTATCGAGAAGCTGACTCAGCATATAAAAAAGCTCATGTTGAAAGATTCGGAAACCTAAGTCCCTATAATAGTAGGTAAACGCTTAACACTCAGCAACACGACTGCGTGCACACCGACCATCGAAATGGCCTCAAAAGTTAAACAGACTTCAATAATTATTTAAATTTGTTTTAGAAAATAATGAACTAACCACATCCGTATTGATGACTACAAACTACTGGTTACAGTAATTAGTGCAACCTCATTCAAACACTCTCCGACTTTGTTTAACTAACTTTATCCAGAGCTTCACATTTCCATTTTCTCGACTGTATAGTTTTATGTCAGGCACCTCAGCCTCCACAAGAGTGAAACGCCACCGGTGCGTGTACAGTGACTAGTAAACATTCCATTTGGTATGGTTAAACTCAATGGTTAGGATATTTCATGCACGGATTAGTGTATCTAGTGCGACGTCGACTCCGAGCAACAGTTGAAATGGCAATTTACTAAGCGTGAGGAGGGGGAACGGGGAGCGAACTTGAAGCAATAATAAATTTAGCTTATTTCGCTATTAAGCGTTTAAGATAAAAAAAGCTCGGATGTCGTGTTCACATACCGAGCTTTTTTAGGGCTACTTATTCACGAGAGTGACCTAGAGCCATTAAAATAAACGAAAAGTCTTATTCGCCTCTAAGCGCTACTTCAGCTGGTGTATAGGTTAGACCTAGTTCTTCACCTAACGCGTCAACTACAGCTTTGTACGTTACCTTACCTTCGTGCACGTTTAGGCCGTTAAGCAAATGCTTGTCTTCTAGCATTGCTTTCGCTGGGCCTTTGTTAGCTAGGGCTAGACCAAATGGCAATGTGGCATTGTTAAGTGCCATCGTAGAAGTACGCGCAACGCCACCAGGCATGTTTGCAACACAGTAGTGAACTACATCGTCAACAACATAAACAGGGTCTTGGTGTGTGGTCGCTTTCGATGTTTCAAAGCATCCACCTTGGTCGATAGCAACATCAACAAGCACTGAACCAGGCTTCATTGCCTTAATCTGTTCGCGAGTAAGAAGCTTCGGAGCTGCAGCGCCAGGAATAAGTACCGCACCAACAACAAGATCAGCTTTTGAAGAGTAGTGCTCAATAGCGTCAACGGTAGAGTAAACCGTTTTTACTTGTCCGTTAAAGATATCATCGATTTGACGAAGACGAGGAAGCGAGCGGTCAAGAATAGTAACGTCAGCACCAAGGCCTAGTGCCATTTTTGCTGCGTTAGTACCAACAACACCACCGCCGATAACCAGTACTTTACCTGGTGCTACACCCGGAACGCCACCAAGAAGTGTACCGCTACCGCCGTGTGCTTTTTCAAGGTAGTGCGCGCCAGCTTGAACCGACATACGGCCAGCTACTTCACTCATTGGTGCGAGTAGTGGAAGCCCACCGCGGTCGTCAGTCACTGTTTCATACGCGATACACGTTGCACCAGATTCAACAAGCAGCTTTGTTTGCGTAGGATCAGGCGCTAAATGTAGGTAGGTGTATAGTGTCTGGCCTTTACGAAGCATTTTGCACTCGTTAGGCTGAGGCTCTTTAACTTTTACGATCATTTCTGCTTCAGCAAACACTTGCTCAGCCGTTGATGCAATGGCTGCGCCTGCTTCGACATACATTTCGTTAGTGAAACCTATTGCTTCACCTGCGTTCGTTTCTACTAAAACGCTGTGACCGTGGCTAACAAACTCTTTTACAGCTGCTGGCGTCAAGCCAACACGGTATTCGTGGTTCTTAATTTCTTTTGGTACACCAACTAACATGTATAGTCCTCAATCTTATAGTGAGCTTCTAAGCGGCTCTGGTTGAACTTTTGATAAATAGTGTTCGGCTTTGAAGCACGTGAACATATTTGCGGAGTATACGTGATAAAAAAACGAACTATCTGCTGAAGAATGGGCGTTTGTAGCATATAATTCTCCTAAAAGATGCTTTTAAGATATTTTATATGCTGGTAAAGACACCAAAATACCTAGACCGAATAGACAGGAATATCCTGGTACAGTTACAGAAAAACGGGCGTATATCAAACGTCGAACTTGCTAAAGAAGTGGGATTAAGCCCCAGCCCTTGTCTTGAGAGAGTTAAGAGGCTGGAGGCTCAGGGTTACATAAAGGGATATCATGCTGTCGTTGACCCAGAAAAGCTCGGCGCAGCTATGCTTGTGTTCGTAGAGATTACGTTAACGAAAACATCGGTAGATATCTTTGCAGAATTTTCTGCTGCGGTAAAACTGCATGACGATATACAAGAATGTCACCTGGTGTCCGGAGATTTTGACTTCCTTCTTAAAGCACGCGTTGCAGATATGGGAAGTTATAGGAAATTATTAGGTGATACTTTACTGCGCTTGCCCGGAGTAAGTGAGTCGCGGACGTACGTTGTGATGGAAGAAGTAAAAAGTACATCGTCGCTGCGCATTAATTTGAAGTAATGAAAGCGTGGCTCAATAGCGTGGTTTTGTGGTAGGCTGTGCAAAAATACAGTGTTTGTGTTTTACCAAAGGATTAACAGCACGCTAAAGCACAGGGTAGGGGATGGGTGTATTAATTCAGTTGTGCGCTCAGTGACTTACCAAAAAGTAAATCAATAATAATTATGTAGGAATAGCAAAGAGTTCGCTAAGCTCTTTGTTGCGGTTAGTACTGCGGTTACCGCATAGCGTAAAAAGCTATCTGCGGTAATACATGCGATGGAAATTGAAGGTTTTTTAGGGTTATGGCGCGATTAACAGGGGTTCAGCGAGTGTGGGAAGCAGGTATGATTATCGCCTGTGTTTTCGCCTTCTTCTTATTGCTGGCACTAGCATCTTTTCATCCAGGAGACCCAGGTTGGAGTCAGGCTGGATTACAACTCGACGTTCACAACTGGGTTGGAGCAACAGGGGCATGGGTCGCTGATCTTCTGCTATTCTCATTTGGTTTTTTAGCGTATTTGCTGCCTTTCGGCTCCGCCTTCTTAGGGTGGTTTCTATTCCAACACATTAAAGAACTCGATGAATTCGATTACCTTACTATTGGATTAAGAATTATCGGTGGGCTGTTGATGGCCCTCGGTGCAACGGGCATCGCCAGTATAAATTTTGACGACATTTACAACTTTTCAGCCGGCGGATTTGTTGGCGACGTAATTAGTTCAGCGCTAGTGCCTTACTTCAATACCGCTGGCACAATTTTGCTACTTCTTTGTTTCTTCTGTACGGGCTTTACCTTACTAACGGGTATTAGCTGGCTCACTATTATCGACAGGTTAGGTGAAGGTACGCTGTGGTTAGGACGTAAGACCCTTTCAGCGCCTCAGAGTTTGTTAGCACTCGAAATGCCGCGACTAGCCCTAGCTAACAAATCGTCTAATCAAAGTGGCGACGAAGGTGCAGAGCTAGATATTACCAGTATGCGCGCTGAACCTTTGGCTTCTACTGCACAGACAAAACCATCACAGACACAGAAAACTACGCCATCACGCAGTGAGCCTACCTTTGGCATTGACGATGTAGATGATGAGCCGCCGTTTTATACCTATGACGGAGACAAGTCTGTTCAATCTAATCCCAACGATACTGTCAACGCCGAGGAAGACGATGCGACATCAAGTGCAGATGTAGATGCAGCTGAGACGAAAAAGTCGTCGTTCTCATTGTCAGGTATGCGTAGTGCGGTTACTGGTAGCTTTAAAGACAAAGTGGGTTTGGGTAAATCGAGCCAAGATGACTCAGTTCAGTCAGAAGATGATAGCAGTCAACATGAGCATAAACACCAAGCGCAGCAAAGTCCGCATATTAACTTTGACGACTTAGAAGAGTTTGATGAAGACTTGCCTTACGAAACTGGAAGCAAGCCAATAACTTCTGCAAATAACAGCGCGCCACCTGTTGAAGGTAGCGAACCAAATACGGAAACGCTACAGTCGCAAACTGTTGAAACTCAGGGAGCGAGTCAAGGTGCTAACCAAGCATTTACGCCTGCTGCACTAGGTGCCAAACCTGTGAAGGCGAGGGCAGGTGAGTTAGACCCTGATTTACCACCTATGCCGTCCTTTGATTTACTTGAACGTGCCGACAAACATGAAAACCCGCTTACGCCAGAAGAGATTGAAGGTATTTCTCGTTTGGTAGAGGAAAAACTGGCTGACTTTAACATTGAAGCGACGGTGGTTGGCGTGTTCCCAGGCCCTGTTATTACCCGGTTTGAGCTTGATTTAGCACCTGGGGTAAAAGTGAGCAAGATCTCAGGACTGTCGAAAGACTTAGCCCGCGCTATGTCAGCTATCTCGGTGCGTGTAGTGGAAGTTATTCCGGGTAAGTCAGTAATTGGCTTAGAACTGCCGAATAAAAAACGTGAAATGGTGCGGCTGAGCGAAGTTATTAGCTGCGATACTTTTCAGTCTAATAAATCACCATTAACCATGGTGTTGGGCGCTGATATTTCAGGTCAGCCAGTGGTGGTCGATCTAGCCAAAATGCCTCACCTTTTGGTTGCGGGTACTACAGGTTCAGGTAAATCTGTAGGTGTGAACGTTATGATTCTTAGTTTGCTTTATAAGAGCACGCCAGAAGATGTTCGCATGATCATGATTGACCCGAAAATGCTTGAGCTTTCCGTTTATGAAGGCATACCTCACTTGCTTGCTGAAGTGGTTACCGACATGAAAGAAGCCGCCAATGCCCTTCGTTGGTGCGTGGGTGAGATGGAGCGTCGTTATCGTCTAATGAGCGCTCTTGGCGTGCGTAACCTAAAAGGCTATAACGCGAAAGTAGAAGAAGCTATTGCTAATGGCACACCAATAAAGGACCCACTGTGGAAGAATGAAGAAAGTATGGATGCTGAAGCGCCTGACTTAGCCAAACTTCCTGCTATCGTGGTAGTGGTCGATGAATTTGCCGACATGATGATGATAGTGGGCAAAAAAGTAGAAGAGCTTATTGCACGTATCGCGCAGAAAGCACGTGCTGCGGGCATCCATCTTATCCTTGCCACACAGCGTCCATCTGTAGATGTTATTACAGGTCTGATCAAGGCCAACATTCCAACCCGTTGTGCATTCCAAGTTTCTAGTAAAATAGACTCAAGAACCATTCTAGACCAACAAGGCGCAGAAACTTTGCTAGGGATGGGTGACATGCTTTATCTGCCTCCTGGTAGCCCTGTGCCAACCCGTGTTCACGGTGCATTTGTGGATGATCACGAAGTACATGCTGTAGTTGCAGACTGGCAGAAACGTGGTGAGCCTGAATACATTGATGAGATCCTGAATGGCGAAGCGACGGCTGAAGTCTTACTGCCAGGCGAACAGCCTGAGGGTGAGGATCAAGAATTTGATGCCTTCTATGATGAAGCCGTGGCGTTTGTTACTGAAACACGTCGAGCTAGTGTGTCGAGTGTGCAGCGTAAGTTTAGAATTGGTTACAATCGGGCTGCGCGCTTGGTTGAACAAATGGAAATGAGTGGTGTCGTAAGTGCACAGGGGCACAACGGGAACCGTGAGGTTCTTGCACCGCCGCCCCACAAAGAATAACGAATGGATTGAATAAATGAATAAAGCAGTTTCGGTTTATTTTGTGAGTGCATTGGTAACGGCAGGTACAGCAATGACTGCTGCTAACGCTGCGGTAGAATTAGATACAACAGGTTCAAATATAGGCAAGAACAATGCTCACGAGGTTGTCAGTGCTCATGACGCTATTCAGGCTAATGCCACAGTAAACACTAGTCAGCCTAAAACTTCATCGCTTATCAAAGATTCTGCGAGTACTTCACTGCAGGTTTTGTTAAGTAATATGAAGCAGTTTCGTGCAAGCTTTGCGCAGACAGTAGTCGATGCACAGCAAAATGTCGTTCACGAAGCACAAGGCACGCTGACCATGACCCGCCCTAATAAGCTTCGCTGGGAAACAACGTTTCCTGATGAAACCCTTTTGGTTGCCGATGGCGAAGCGGTTTGGAATGTGGATACCTTCGTAGAGCAGGTAACAGTCCTATCTCAAGACAATGCGATTAAAGATAACCCTATTGTTTTGCTTACATCGACAGATGAAGCAACGTGGTCAAAGTTCTCTATCAGTCAATTAAATAGCGGTTCATCGGCCGTAACACCTGAAAATGGCGCGGCAGACAACATCAATGGTGTGAGCGTAACAAAAAGCTACCAAATCACGCCTAAGGAACAGGGCGGCCAAATCGCAACGCTTACATTAACCTTTAACCAAGACAGTGAACTCGCTTCGCTTAATATGCTCGATGCGCAACAGCAAATCAGCACTTTGGTGTTCAGTAATATTGAAACGCGTTTTCCAGTGCCCGCTGATACGTTCTCAGTTGATATTCCAGACAGCTTCATAATTGATGACCAGCGTTAATCAAGATTTCGCGCCCCTCGCGGCGCGAATGCGCCCGGTCACCATAGAGCAGTACAGCGGTCAAGAACACTTACTTGGCGAAGGTAAGCCTCTACGTAAAATGTTAGAGGCGGGTCACTGTCATTCTATGATTCTGTGGGGGCCGCCCGGTACCGGTAAAACTACCCTTGCTGAACTCATTGCTCAATACACCAACGCATCTGTATTGCGTATTTCTGCGGTTACCTCTGGGGTAAAAGACATCAGAGCCGCCATGGATACGGCTGAAGAAAACGCCCGTTATAACCAGCGAACCTTGTTGTTTGTTGACGAAGTACACCGATTCAACAAAAGTCAGCAGGACGCGTTTCTTCCATTTGTTGAGTCTGGCGTTGTTACCTTTATTGGCGCAACGACAGAGAATCCCTCGTTCGAATTAAATAAAGCGCTTTTATCTCGTGTACGTGTTTATGTGCTAAAGACACTCGAACACGAAGCACTGTCTGAATTGATTGATAGAGCGCTAAGCGATACCGAAAAGGGTCTGGGTGATAGAGCCCTTGGTATTGAAGAAACAGCCAGAAACGCGCTTATCGATTTAAGTGGCGGCGACGCACGTCGTCTTCTCACCTATTTAGAGCTTGCTGCCGACTTCACCGGAGCAAACGAAATAACCGTAAGCGATGTTGAGCATGCGGTAGGCGAAAAAGTTGCTAGTTACGACAATAAAGGCGACACCTTCTACGACCTAATCTCCGCGTTTCATAAATCTGTTAGAGGCTCAGATCCAGACGCAGCCCTTTACTGGTACGCAAGAATTCTTGATGGCGGGGGAGACGCGCTGTATGTAGGAAGACGTCTACTTGCTATCGCGTCTGAAGACATTGGTAATGCAGACCCAAGAGCAATGCAGCTCTGTATTAATGCCTGGGACACGTTTCACCGAGTAGGGCCCGCAGAGGGCGAGCGCGCTATTGCTCAAGCTGCGGTATATTGTGCGTTAGCTGCAAAAAGTAACGCGGTATATATGGCGTTTAACGAAGCAAAAGCATTGGCGCGTAAAACCTCTGATGCACCTGTTCCCATGCATTTACGCAATGCGCCTACGTCGCTAATGAAAGAGCTCGGTCATGGCGATGGTTACCGCTATGCTCACAACGAGCCAAACGCGTTTGCCGCGGGTGAGTCTTACTTCCCAGAAAGCCTTACCGGAACTCGCTTGTATAACCCTAATGAACGCGGTTTAGAGAAAGCTTTGAAAGCCAAGCGTGAATTTCTCGATTCACTTAATGCGAGAAGTAACAATAAAAGGTAAAGTTGCAGACAAGTAACTCAACTAGTTCAGATTATATGAATTAGTTAATAAAAAATGCGCTAGGGAGTTTTCGTGCCTCAAGGGTTAGCTTTGTATTGTTTTATTGCCGCTGGCGGTGCGACCGGCGCCTGTTTACGCTATTTTGTTACCACAAGTGTTGATTCCTTATTTGGAAAACACATGCCGTTTGGTACACTAACGGTGAATGTGGTCGGGTCGTTTGCACTCGCATTACTGTACGGTTTTATCGAACGTCATGATTTAAGCGACTCTCCTTACCGAGCGCTTATCGGTGTAGGGCTATTAGGTGCCTTTACTACATTCTCAACATTTTCCGTTGAAACCTTAACTTTATTAGAAAACGGGTTGTGGCTTAAAGCCGCAGCAAATGTATTTCTTAACGTTGGCGCTTGCCTAATAGCAGGTTGGCTAGCCATTCAATTGATGAAAGGATAATTAGAAACACATGTTAGATCCAAAGTGTTTGCGAAGCGATATAGAACAAACAGCTAAGCGATTAGCTGCCCGTGGTTTTAACCTCGATGTAGCAGCTTTCAGTTCGCTTGAAGAAAAAAGAAAAACACTTCAGTCCAGAACACAGGATCTGCAAAACGAGCGTAACGTACGAAGTAAATCCATTGGTAAAGCAAAAGCGCAGGGCGAAGATATTGCACCGCTATTGGCTGAAGTGGGTAAGCTTGGTGACGAGCTTGACGCCGCTAAAGCGGAACTTAGCGAACTGTTGGAAGAAATTAACACCCTTACGCAAGGCATTCCTAATTTGCCACACGAGTCTGTACCAGCGGGTAAAGACGAAGATGACAATGTTGAGATTTCTCGATGGGGCGAACCACGCACGTTTGATTTTGAAGTTAAAGATCATGTTGATGTGGCTGAAGGCTTAAACAACGGCTTAGATTTCGCTACCGCAAGTAAGCTTACGGGAAGCCGCTTTGTAGTGATGCGCGGCGATATTGCTCGCCTAAATCGTGCAATTGCTCAGTTCATGCTAGATACCCATACACAAGAACATGGCTACCAAGAGATGTATGTGCCTTACTTGGTTAACGCTGACAGCCTTTATGGCACAGGTCAGTTGCCTAAATTTGGTGAAGACCTATTTCACACCAAGCCAGCAACTGAAGAAGGACAGGGGCTTAGCCTAATTCCGACGGCAGAAGTTCCGCTAACTAATATTGCACGCGATGAAATATTAGATGTGAAAACGCTGCCTGTGAAAATGACTGCGCATACGCCATGCTTCCGCTCAGAAGCTGGTTCGTACGGTCGAGATACCCGTGGCCTTATTCGTCAGCATCAGTTCGATAAGGTAGAACTTGTACAGTTAGTTAAGCCGGAAGAGAGCTTTGACGCGCTAGAAGCACTTACAGGACACGCAGAAGTTATTCTTCAAAAGCTAGAATTACCGTACCGCAAAGTGTTGCTTTGTACTGGTGATATGGGCTTTGGTGCATCTAAAACCTACGATCTTGAAGTATGGCTGCCTGCGCAAAATACCTATCGTGAAATTTCTTCATGTTCAAACATGTTGGACTTCCAAGCACGACGCATGCAGGCTAGGTTCCGTAACCCAGAAACGAATAAAACTGAACTTCTTCACACATTGAATGGTTCTGGTTTAGCGGTAGGGCGTACGCTTGTTGCTATTTTAGAGAACAATCAGCAGGCAGACGGAAGCGTTACGATTCCAAAGGCGCTTGTGCCTTACATGGCAGGCCAAGAGGTTATCAAAGCGACTAGCGTGTAAAGTACTGAGGCTTTAAAGATTAGATTTATTTAGTTAAGCGATAACTACTGCACAAAGCGAATTTAAATGAAAATCCGGCATCCGAAAGGTGTCGGATTTTTTTATTAGTAAACCTGATTAGCATAAAGTATTACTGAGAATACTGTGATGAGAGAATGGGGTAGTTGTTTAGTATGTAATGAATAGCTAATATTTAAATGGGCTCATAATCAGTCTTTTGATTGTGAAAAAGATGTTTCAAATTGTAAACATATTGCAAGGGTTAAGAATTTATTCTTTATTTTTCATTGAGATAAGCTCACCGAAGATAGGTCTTTACCTGTCTTTACATTTCTTTACATACCCCCTACTTTTGGCTAATGTTTCGGTTGACGCAAGTTATTGAAAAATCGTATTTCATATCGCGTTTAGGAAAAGTTACATATCAATAAATATTGATGTTTGAGGATAAGGGAAATGTCCTTCTTGGAATTTCTCTTTCCCTTACATGAAATTCCAGGGAACACACATGTTTAAAAAAAACCTCATTACCAGGACGTTGCGAAATGCAGCGTTAGTTGGTCTTGTAGGCTCACTTGCCTATCCTGTCTTAGCTCAAGAAACTCCAGTTGATGAAGAATCTGTTGAAAAAATCAAAGTAACTGGCTCGCGTATTAAGCGAACAGAGCTTTCTACGCCCGCGCCAATAGTTTCTGTGAGCGCAGAAGAAATTAAGCGCTTCGGTACGCCTGACTTAGGTAGTATTCTTGCTGAACTTCCCGCGATAGCCGCAGGCTCTACTCTAATTGGTAACAACAATAGCAATGCTAACGCTGGACTAAGCTCGCCAGATCTACGCTCTCTTGGCGAAAATAGAACACTTACTCTTGTGAATGGTAAACGACACGTAGCAGGTTCACCGTTTTCTAATGCGGTAGACACAGGTTCTATACCTGCCGCTATGATTGAGCGAATTGAAGTAATTACTGGTGGCGCGTCAGCTATTTATGGTTCTGATGCTGTATCAGGGGTTATCAACGTTATCCTTAGAGACGACTATGAGGGCCTTGAGTTCAGATTTGATGGCACCACTGACCTAGAAGGTGTTGGAAATAGAACCAATAATTTTAGTGCATTATACGGTCACACTACCGATGATGGAAAAGGCAATATCACCTTTTTCGCTGAAAAAAATAACATTAACCAGGTTATGGAGCCTGACCTTCAACAGGCCGCTGCATGGGGTACTATTGTAAACCCTCTAGATACTGGTGAAAACGATGGTATTGCAGATAGACTACGCGTTCCATTTGTTGGTTCAGAAATGATTAACCAGTTTGGCGTAATTAATCCATTTGGTGGTGGTCCTCGGATTACATTTATGCCAGACGGTTCGCCGATGGATCAAGTAAGTCGCTTGGAAAATAATAGCTTCGCTTTTGGTAGTTTCGATCAACGTTACGATTCTGTTTTCTTCGGCGAAGATTACGTTAACTACATTCCTGATCAAGAAACTGTTACCTTAGCAAGTACGTTCCGCTATGACATCACAGACAACATTCGCTTTTATGGTGACGTCAAACACGTAGATAAGAAAATTGAGCAGCAATTCCAGCCGTCTTTCCGTTTTGGTGGTATTTTCGTCGATGTAGAAGATAATGCATTCTTAGATGAGTCTACTCGCTCACGCCTTCTTGATGGCGGTCAATCAGTGGTTGAAATGTCGCGTTTCTTCACCGATATTGGTAACCGAACAGCGTCTAACGATCGTGAGCTGTTTCGCTTCATCGGTGGCTTTGAAGGGTACTTTACTCTGAGTGATACTGATTTCGACTACGATGTTTACTACACTCGCGGCGAAGTATCGAATGTACGTCGTACGCTAAATGATTTAATTCCTACAAATTTCCTGGCTGCGCTTGATTCGGTCATTGATCCTGAAACAGGGCAAGCGGCGTGTCGCAGCCAAGTTCCAGCGCTTCAGGGGGAAGACTATGAAGACCCAGCGTTAGTAAACCCTGAAAACTGTGCACCGTTTAATCCATTTGGTTTTGGTCAAGCAAGTGCAGCATCTGCCGACTTTATAGCTGGTGATGTTCAACGAGAAGATGAAATCACTCAAGAGATGGTTGGTGGAACACTTTCGTTCGATTCAGGTCAGTGGTTCGAACTTCCTGGTGGGCCATTAGGTATTGCGTTAGGTTATGAATATCGTGAAGAAGACGTTGAGACAACGACCGATGAATTAACAAAACAAGGGGTCTTTACTAACGCTGCTACGCCAGACTCCTTTGGTGGCTATGATGTGAGTGAGTTCTTTGTTGAGCTTCGCTTACCTCTTCTTAGTGACGTTATGCTGGCTAAGGAACTATCATTAGATGCGGCATATCGCACAGCGGACTATTCACACGCGGGTAATGCAGATGCGTGGCAAGTTGGCTTTATGTGGGCTCCAATTGAAGATGTGCGAATCCGCGGTACCGTAGGTGAAGCTGTTCGTGCTCCTAATGTTGACGAGGCATTTTCTCCTCAATCGCCAGGCTTTGCAAACATCAATGACCCATGTGACGCCGACAATATTAACGATGATCCAGATCGCGCCGCAAATTGTCTAGCACTGGGTATTCCTGCTGGTTTTGAAGCAAATGATAACGTAAGTATCGAGACAGTCTCAGGCGGTAATCCTGACCTTTTCTCTGAAGGCAGTGAGTCGAGAACGATAGGCATTGTATGGACACCGGAGTTCTTAGAAAACTTCTCTGTCACGGTTGATTTCTATGACATTGAGATTGAAGATGCGATCACTGAAGTCGGTGCACAAGATATTCTCGATAACTGTGTGGATGCTTCAGGCGGTCCTGATGCAGGGTTCTGCTCTCAGATTGACCGCGACGAAAATAACGATGTTGAAGTTGTACGCTCTGGCTTTATTAATGCCTCTGCACTTAAAACATCGGGTGTTGAGTTTCAGATCCGATATACTACTGAGCTCAGCGATTTAGGTCTACCGGGTGAGCTTCGCTTAAACCTTCAAGGGAACAAAGTTAACGAACTTGAAGAATACGCTTTCCAAGACCGTCCAGATGAGATTAACGTAGAAGTGGGCGAAGTTGGCGACCCTGAGTATCAATTCAGAACCATCGTTGACTACCGTATTGATGAGTGGAA
>Ga0066836_10001023_pt1 | contig 14379 bp, 15 predicted proteins | sample ETNtaG_18_FD_71568 | JGI IMG/M metagenome (GOLD analysis project Ga0066836, IMG submission 71568) | Marine microbial and viral communities from oxygen minimum zone, Eastern Pacific Ocean - ETNP201302SV91 | ecosystem: Environmental > Aquatic > Marine > Oceanic | place: Pacific Ocean: Eastern...
AAATAGAAGATACATTAATAATTGATCCCGATCTATTTTTTTTCATATTACCTATTACATTCTGCGTCCCAAGCATAACAGCTGTAGAATTTACAGCAAATACCTTGTCCCAATCTTCCTTTTTCATTTCTTCAAAATTTGACCTTAGGGACATTCCTGCATTATTTACTAAAATATCTATTTTACCCCAAGTATTTAAAACCTTTTTTATACAATCTTTCCAGCTGTTTTCATCAGAAACATCGAAAGAAAAAGTTATAACATTGTCTTTCGAATCAATATTTTTTTCAAAATTCATTAATTTATCTGTGTTATTATCAATTACGCAAATATTAGATCCTTCTTGATGAAAAATTTTAGAAATCGCTTCTCCTATACCAGATGCCCCTCCTGTAATAATACTTACTTTATTTTCTAATCTAGACATATCAACTCCTAATATTAATTACTTAGAAAAACTTTATCATAAAAAAAAAATAATTTATCATAAAAATAAAAAAAATAAAAATGGTACAAAATCCAATTAATTTTAGTTCAAATAAAAAAGAATCTAAAACTGAAAGACCCTGGGGCAGTTTTGAGATTCTTTGTAAAGGCCCTGGTTATCAGTCAAAAAGGTTAACAGTTAACCCAAAAAACAGGTTATCTCTTCAAACTCATAAACATAGAGACGAGGAATGGATTATTGCTAGAGGAACAGCTCAGGTTACTATAGGAAAAAAACAAATGGTCCTTGGAAAAGGCGAATCAGCAAGTGTTCCTAGGACAGTCGCTCATAGGATAGAAAATATATCTGAAATAGATCCATTAGAAATAATAGAAGTCCAAATAGGTGACTATATCGATGAAAATGATATCGAAAGACTAGAAGATGATTATGGTAGATAAACCTATTGGTTTTGCTCCATATCCATAGTTATATTTTCATTCTCTTCAGAAGGATCATCTAGTAAATCTAACCCACTTCTAACCTGACTTAAGATTGTCGAGATTCTTTCTTCTAAAGCATATAAAACTTCTTTAGCATAGTTGTCAGCACCATCTCTTCTATCAGCAGAAATTTTCTCAGATTCATCAAGTATTCTACTTGATTCTTGTTGAGAATTTAAAATAATACTTTCTGATTGTGATTGAGATTCACTTACAATTTCTTCAGCTTTTTTATTAGCACCTTCAACGATAGAAGTCTCTTGAATCATACTTTCAGCTTTTTCCTCTGCTTCAGAAATTATTCCTGCTGCATCTCTTTGTGCTATTTCTCTCATTGTAGAAGCTTCTTCATCCGCATAATTTCTAATCCTTGCAGCTTCTTTATCAGCTTGATCAATTATAGCTTCTTTTTGCCTAGTAACCATACCTGCTTCATCAAGTTCTGTAGGTAATCCAGATATAATCTGATTTATAATATCAACTGCCTTAGATTTATCTAAACCTTTTCCAGGTATTAACGAAGTAGAATCACTTATCATTTTTTCTAAGCTATTTAGTTCTTCAATAATATTCATATTTCCTCCAATAAATAAATTCTATGTCATTAACACATCAAATTACTTTGATTTTTTAAACGGATTTTTTTATTCTTTCCATAAAAGGTGAAAATACATGGTCTGGTACAAGAGAACTAACGTCTCCACCTAACAATGCAATCTCTTTTACTCTGCTTGAACTAACATATTGATATTTTAAAGACGAAATTAAACAAACAGTATCTACTTTTGAATTCATTTCTCTGTTTGTTAGCGCCATTTCTCTTTCATATTCAAAATCTGCACCAATTCTTAATCCTCTGATAATTACACTAGCTCCTATCTCTTCAGCTAGGCTTACAGTTAATTTATCAAATTTAATTACATTCACATTATTTAGATTTGAAACAGCTTCCTGAATCATTCCGACTCTCTCATCTACATTAAATATGACTTGTTTCATTGATCCTGAATAAACACAAATAGTAACTTCATCAAATAACTTTGATGCACGATGAACTATATCGTAATGACCTCGAGTCACTGGGTCAAATGTTCCTGGATAAATACTTTTTACCATAATTCCCTCTCAAGAAGAATATACAGAGATTAATGTGTCTCCGTACTTTTTTTCTTGTATCTTTTTAAATATTTTATACTCATCAGATAATTTTATTCTAGATGAATGCTCTAAAAATAGCTTAGTTTTGTCGTGCGTAAGTTTGTAATTATCAATTTGATCAAATATTTTTTCAAAAGGTTGTTGATCATAAGGAGGATCAATAAAAATAAAATCAAAAACTTCTTTAATTTTATTTAATTGCGTCTCACAATTTGCTTTGATTACAGTTGAATTACTTTGAAAGTTTAATTTCATAAGTTTTTTTCTAATTTGAGAAAGAAATTCTTGATTTATATCTACAAAATAACAATTTTGAACTCCCAAATCCAAAGCTTTGAACCCTATAGATCCTGTACCTGAATATAAATCGAGAAATTTTTTTCCTTCTAAATTATGATGTCCCATCATAGAGAATACAGCCCCAATTACTTTAGAGGTTGTGGGCCTTAAATTTTGATTCTTAAACTGATGTTTTTTCAAAATTGCCCTCAGTAATTTGTATGTTTTTGGTAAGATTTTCTATAAAAAAATCAAATATGAAATCAATGTTTTCATCTGTTCTAAAAATTCTTTGCCTTAATTCTTTTGAATTTTTGAAACCTTTAGAATAATATGCTAATTGTTTTTTTATCTGTAAATCTATTTGTCTTTTGGAAAAAAAATCTTTCATATACTCTATATGTTTGGTTATGTCAGATATTATTTTAGATAATTTTTCATTGTTAGAAAATTTCTGGAATTTGGAATTGAAAATCCAAGGATTACCTATTGCAGCTCTTCCTATCATTACTGAGTTGCATTTAGTATATTTAATCATAGATTCTGCATCATTAAATGAATGAATATCTCCGTTCCCTGTAATAGGAATTTTAACTTCTTTAACAACCTTTTTTATAATTTCCCATTTTGAAGTACCCTCATATCTCTGGAATCTAGTTCTTGGATGTATTGTTATAGCATCTATTCCTTCTGCTTCAAGCATTTTTGAAAATTCCACTGCATTTTCATTTTCTTCATTCCATCCACTTCTTATTTTTGCTGTTAGTGGAACTTTTGTTGCATTTCTTACAGTTCTTACTAATTTTGAAGTTTGAGCAATATCTTTCATCAATGCTGCTCCCTTACCTTTTTTTGTAATCTTAGGAACTGGACATCCCATATTTATATCTATAATATCTGCTCCTTTGTCCTGTAAAATTATTGATGCCTCAGACATAATTTTTTCATCACACCCTAATAGTTGCATTGCTATAGGTTTTTCACGTTTATAAAAGTCAGATATTTCTTTAGTTCTATTTGATTTGTTGTAAACTAATGAAGTTGCATCAATCTCTTCTGTAGTTACAAATCCCGAGTGATTTAATAAACAAATTTCTCTATAAGGCGAATTGGTTACTCCTGCCATTGGAGCTAATCTTAATTTATTTTTTTCTAAAAATTTTCTAAACATATTAATAATTCTCATATAATATTTTCGACAACTTTTCTCCTTGAGCTGCATATCCTACAGATCTGTATATTTCTTCTCCATTTTTATCAAAAATGATATAAGTTGGAGTGCTTACTATTTGATAATGCATTAATGTTTGAGTTACATCCTCAAGATAACGATTTGAAACATCTACTATAAGAAAATTAACATTTTCAGAATGCTCTGTTTTCAAATTTTTCAAAGCCACTTCTCCCATTTTGCAATAAACACAACTATCACTCCAACCTTCTAAAAAGGTAGGTTTCCCTGAATCAATAATTGTTTGAATTTGAGAAAGGTCCGTTACAATTCCCATTTTTCTATACTGAGATTCTCTCATGGATTCAAATGTTTCAAATATTCCAAGGTTATATCTAAGATCCTCATAAAACTCTATATCTTTTTTATTAGTCCATAAAGAATAATCATTTTTAAAAGTTCTTATTAATTCTTTATTAGATTTTTCAAAATCTTGAGGATTAAATGATGATTGATCTATTTCATTAGAAGCGCTACATGAAATAAAAACAAAGCAATAAAATATTATATAAAAAAACTTCATAACATAATTATATTTGTTTTGAACGTGCAAGAAAAATATTTGGAATAAGAGATATAAGTAAAAAAACAACTGAAGAAAAATAAATAAATTTCCAAGCGTTAAGAAAAACATTCATTGATTCTTTATCCAAAGAATTTAAACCTGCAATATCTCCATTATAATTCGCTCCTATTATCAAAAAAGCGGTCAAAATCAAAGTTGATAATGTTTGCCCAAATGTGTTCCCCATATTCCTTGTAAAACTTATTATTGAAGATGCAAAACCCGTCAGCCCTTTATTCAAAGAACTATAAGTCAATGCCATATTAGGAGAACCCCAAAAGCCCATGCCTAATCCATTAATCAATAGGACCATAGTAATAAAAGATTTAGAAGTATTAATATTGAATTGAGCTATAAAAATATATGAACAAATCATTATAAATAAACCAAAAATGATAAATTTCATACGTCCAAATTTATCAGAAAGTCTGCCTCCTAAAGTTGCTGCAAAAGCCATCCCTAATGATTGAAAAATCAACATCAAACCCACTCTAGACTCGTTAATATTCAATAGACCTGTCAAAAATATTGGCATCATAATCATATTTCCAGACATGGCTAAAAATGCAAAAAATCTTGTATTTATGGCGATAGAAAAATCTTTGATTTTAAATAAGTTGAAATTAAGAATCGGATTATTCGATTTGATTTCAGTGTAAATAAATAGAAAAGCAAAAGGTATGGATAACCCCATAAAAAATACAGCATAATTAGAAAAAATGTCTTCAAAAACTAAGCTTTTCATCCCTAAAATAATCAAAATAATAAACCCTACTCCATATATTGTTCCTTTATAATCAAATATGTCTTTTTTACGACTATTTATTTTTATCGTGTCTTTCCTCAATAAGAAGTAACCCAATATAAAAGCTAAAATCATTGGGAATAGCAAAGATAAATAAACTATCTGCCATCCAAAGTTATATACTAATATTCCTCCTATAACAGGTCCTACAGTCTGTCCTAGTCCCACTGTAGTGCTCATTAATCCAAGAGATTTTCCTCTTTCATTTTCTGGAAATAAATTAGTAACTATCGCTCCTCCTACAGCCTGCCCCATTCCCGAACCAATTGCCATAATTACTCTTGAGAAAATCAAAATAATAAAATTAGGAGAAAAAAATCCTATTACCGTTCCTAAAATAAAGAATCCTATTCCTGACATATGAACTTTTTTATGGCCAAATCTGTCAGCAAAACTTCCTGCTGGTAATAAAATTGCAGTAACTGTTAAAAGATGAATTATAACCAACCAGGAAACTTTATGAATTGAAGTTCCAAAATATATTGAAATTTCTTTAAGTGATATTAAAATTGCTCCCATACTAGCAACATTTACAAAAAGTGATATTGCAACGGCAAAAAAAGCAACCCATTTATAATTTTTCATACTAGATTATCTTAGCATAGGAATTGAATAATAATTAAAGTATTTCTTTCTTATAGCTTTTTGTACATTTCGATATGTTTTATACCAGCTTCATAAAAAATATTTCCTCTTTGCTGATATCTGTGATTTATATAAAATTGCTTTACATATTCTTGTGCATGAAGGGATATTTCAAAAATTTCTTTTTCCAAAGCTTTTTTTTCTAGAAAGTCTAAAACTTTTCCTCCAATTCCAGACCTTCTAAATTCAGGCAAAACAGCCATTCTTCCAATTTTAGCTTTATTATTTGCGGTAATTAATCTACCAGTAGCTACAGGATGGTTATCTACAAAACCTAATGCATGAACAGAAACATCGTCTAATTTATCAAGTTCTTCTTCAGCAGGCACTCCTTGTTCTTCAACAAATACTTTTGTACGTATATCAAAGCAATTAATAATTTGTTTTGATTCTTTAGCTTCAATTATTTTAATATTCATAAGTTTTTTTTAATAGTGTTTATTAGAAATATATATTTTACGTTTATATAAATTTATAATAAGATATCAAAAAATATACAAATGAAGTACAGGTAAATATGAAGATAACAAATGTAAAAGTTGAACTGTTTGATTGGAAAACTGAGCCTTGGAAAACAAATAGTTGGACACAATTTGGAAATACTGTTCAATTAGGAGTTGTTACTATCGAAACAGATGAAGGTGTAACTGGAAATGCATTTTTAGGTTCATCTAGAGTCGGTGCTGACCACCATGCTCCGGGATTGATTGAATTTATAAAACCTATAGTTATGGGTAGAAATCCTCAAGATATAGGAGCTATTTGGAAAGATTTATGGAAAATGAATAGATCTGTTTCAACTTATGTTATAGGTGCAATTGATATCTGTTTGTGGGATATAAATGGAAAGATTGCAAATCAACCTATACATAGGCTTTTAGGAACATGCAAAGAAACCGTTCCTGTTTATTCAAGTACAGCTTTTCATGAGACTAAAGAAGAATATGCAGAAGAAGCATTGGTATTTAAAAATAAAGGTTGGACTGCTCATAAAATTCATCCGCATGGAAACCCCGAGTATGATATTGAAATTTGTAAATCAGTAAGAGATGCTGTTGGTAATGACATGAAGCTTATGCTGGATTCTATGTGGTCATATCAGTACGAAGACGCTATGAGAGTAGGCAGAGCGATAGAAGAATTAAACTTTTATTGGTATGAAGATCCTTTAGTTGAAGAGGATATTTATAGTTATAAAAAGCTACACCAAAAATTAGATATTCCAATTATGTCAACAGAGTATGCTCCAGGAAGATTGTATGGAATGGCAGAATGGATAACTGAATACGCAACAGACTTTCTAAGAGGGGACGTAGCTGTAACAGGAGGTATAACTCCAATGATTAGATTAGCCAATCTTGCAGAAGCTTTTAATATGAAGTGTGAAATTCACCATGGAGGAAATTCTTTAAATAATGTTGCCAACTTACATATCACAATGGCTGTGCCAAATTGTGAATTCTTCGAATTTTTTCCATGTACTGGAGCAAACATGTTCGGATTAGTTGAGGATATTGATTTTGAAAGTGGTTATGTAACTGCTCCTAATCAACCTGGTTTAGGATATGAAATTGACTGGGACTTATTAAAAAAAGGACATACTGCTACCCTCGAATAAAATATGAAGATTCAAAATGTTAAGTTGGATATGTTTGAGTGGAAAGGAAGACCTTGGAAAACAAGTTATCGAATGGTTTTTGGACAAGATGTAAACTTAGGTGTTCTTACAATTGAAACTGATGAAGGAATAAAAGGCAACGCATTTTTAGGTTCATCCAGACTCAGTGCGGATCACCACTACAGAGGATTGATAGATTTTGCTAAGCCTTTTTTAATTGGTAAAAACCCTCAAAATATAGGGGCTATTTGGAAAGATTTATGGAAAATGAACAGGTCTTTATCTTTAAATGTTATTGCCTCTATTGATATTGCTTTATGGGATATTAATGGAAAAATAGCCAATCAACCAATACATAGACTTTTGGGAACTACCAAGAAAAATGTACCTGTGTATAGCAGTACGGCATATCATGAGAAAGTTGAAGAATATGTTGTAGAAGCAATTAAATATAAGGAAATGGGTTGGACTGCTCATAAAATTCATCCGCATGGAACCCCTGAAAAAGATATAGAAATTTGTCAAAAAATAAGAAACGCTGTTGGTAATGACATGAAACTTATGCTGGATTCTATGTGGGCATATGATTATGAAAGTTCCTTAAGAGTTGGAAGGGCTATAGAAGATCTAAATTTTTATTGGTACGAGGACCCTTTGGTTGAAGAAGATATTTATAATTATAAAAAATTGGCCAAAAAGCTGGATATCCCCATAATAGCAACTGAGTATATACCGGGAAGATTTTATGGAATCTCTGAATGGATAACTCAAAATGCAACCGATATTATAAGAGGAGATGTAGTTGCAATGGGAGGTATTACCCCATTGGTAAGATTAGCGCATTTGGCAGAAGCTTTTAACATGAATTGTGAAATTCATTCAGGTTCTGGAAATTCATTAGACAATGTCGCAAACTTGCACGTAATTTTGTCAATTCCTAATTGTGAATTCTATGAATTTTTCCCTTGTACAGGTGAAAATAGATTTGGATTAATTGAAGAAATAGAATTTAATAAAGGATATGTGGATGCACCTGTTAAACCAGGGTTAGGATTTGAAATTGATTGGGGTCTATTAAAAAAATCACATGTAACTACTATTGAGTAAAATCAAATAATAGGAATATAATTACTTTTAATAAAATATTATTTTTAGGAGTCTATAGTGGTAAACGGTGGTTTTTTCGGAAATATTTCTAACACAATTCAACTAATGAAATCCTGTGTAAAAATTTTAAAAAAAGACAGAGAACTAATATTATTCCCAATTATGGCTGCGATATTTGTGATTGCCCTATTAGGAATAATTTATACCACTGGATCTATTAACTTCTCTTCAGATAATGAAGAGGAAATGTCAATTATTCCAGTTGCAATTTTAATTTTTGGAGCTAATTTTATAATTGTATTTTTCAACTCTGCATTAATATCTGCTGCACTTGAAAGATTAAGAGGAGGAGATCCGAATATATCATCAGGCCTAAGTCACGCACTAAAACATGTTCACCATATTTTCTTCTGGTCAATTATTGTTACTATAATGGGACTAATTTTTGCAGCAATAAAAGCTAATGGAAGAAATCGAGGAGGAGTTGGAGGAATGATGACTCAAATCTTTGCTAGCTTTTTAGAAGCAGGTTGGGCGATGATGACATTTTTTGTAGTTCCTATCATTGTTTCAGAAAATATAGGTCCTATGTCAGCCATCAAAAGATCTTCTAGTTTATTTAAACAAACTTGGGGTAATCAAGTCGCAGCTAACTTTGGTTTTGGTATTTTTCAAATAATTGCTATGTTAATAAGCTTTGGTATAGGATGGTTTTTTGGCCTTATTAATGGAACATTTGGAATTGCAGTAGGATTACTATGTGCAACCACTTCAATTTCTATAATTTATACATTAGAGGGAATATATAAAGCTGCTTTATATGAACACGCCTTAGGAGAAAAACCTCTAGAGTTTGAAGAGCAAGACCTCAGAACAGCTTATAGAACCAGTTCAGCCATGGCCTAGGATTTTAAGAAAACCTTTTATGTGAAAAAGGTTCGATTGATATAGCTGTTTTTTTGAACATCATAGAGTCTATAATTAATTTCCCCATTGCTGGTCCTAACAAAATACCTTGCCTACCTGTACCTGAAGCTAAGTATATATTCCCTTTATTGGATTTAGATAATATTGGTGACTTGTCTATTGCCAATGGCCTTAAACAAGCAGTTTGAAGAACCAATTCAGAAGTTTCTAAAAACGGAAAAACTGAAATTAATGATTCCATAATTGAAGTAAGGCCAAAATTAGAAGGGTTTTCATCAAATCCGACGTCTTCTTCTGTGGTCCCAGCCCAAATCAAACCATCTTGTTTTGTTGTCACATAATTTGGCCCCCAATGAAATCCATTTTCTATAATTTGGTCACTTTTCAATCTTAATATTTGTCCTTTTAAAGGCTTAATAGGAATTTCAAAACCAAACCATTTTGAAAAATTTGAACTCCAAGGACCAGCAGCTACTAAAACTTTTTCTGCAGAAATCTCTTTGTTATTTAGAGTTGAAATTATAACAGATTCATCATTTTGAAAATTTAGATTTTTTACTTCAGCATTTAGGATTTCTACTCCGTTTTTTTCTGAGGCAATCCCCATTGCAAAAGTTAATTTGTACGGTTCAACTCCACTAGATAGTTTTGTGACAAGGGCAGATGTCACACTAGGACCTAATCTATTATCAATTTGTTTCAAATCTTCTTTAGAGCACCATTCATAAATATTAGAATCTAAATTATTTTCATAGATAGACTTTAATTCTTTTTCATCTTGTTCGTTTAATGAAAGCTCAAAATTTGGGTAGGTTCTATATCCATAATCTATCCCTGAAATACCAGGAATCTCATCTGCTAAGATTTTATGTAATTCATAAGAATATTTACTTATTTGATTATAAGGATCATCTTCATCAAGTCCAACATGAGGTGTTATGCCTCCATAGGCAAATCCTGAAGCATGGCTAGCTATTGAATCCTTTTCAATTAGAAGAACCTTTTGTCCCTCATTTGACGCATAATATGCTGCAGAACATCCCACAACACCTCCACCAATAATTACTATGTCATATGAATTTTTCATTAGATTATTATTTATTTAAAAATTGTCTTAATTATTCATCATTTTTTCATAAAGTTTTAAATGAGAGCCTATTAATTCTTTATGAATTTTGTGGTTTTTTTCATTTGGATAATATTTTTCTTCTATTTCGGTATGAATCTCCTCAAAATCACTTATTTGTCCCAGAGCCTTTAGTACCATTATTGCTACTCCTCTTCCGGTATCTTGATCGTCTTTTGAAATATTTACTTCCCTCCCTAAAACATCTGATGTTGTTTGAATCCACCATGGCAAATTTTTTAGTGCTCCTCCGCTAGCTATTATTTCTGATTCGTTATCTATAAAGCTTTGAAGCATTTGATAAACCAAAAAAAATCTATAGCTTATTGATTCTAAAATTGACTGTAATATTTCAAGAGAAGTATTTGAAAATTTCAATCCAGAAAGTGTCGCTTTAGAATTATTAGACCATCCTAAAGCTCTCTCTCCAAGTAAAAACGGTAAAGCAGAAATCCCATGTTCACCTGGTTCTAATTTTAATAGTTCATTATTTAATTTATCTATTTTTGGTAGTTTTAAATTATCATTTGCCCAATTAATTAAATTTCCACCCTCTGAAAAAGAGCCTCCTAAGAGTGTGTATTTTCTTTGCAATCTATAACACCACAAACCTTTTGGTATTTTATCAACTTTTGAATCTAAAAAAATTCTTATTGCTCCAGTGCTCCCAACTGTAATAGCAACTTTCTTTTTACTAGCACAACCACTTCCAACTGTTGCTGCCATCCCATCTCCAACTGATAAAAAAAATGGAGTGTTTGATAACTTTTTCCATCTATTAAAGTAATTCTTATTTAAGCCTATTTCATGTTCGTCATAAGGATGCAATATGGGTAAATTATCTTCAGAAATATCTAAATATTTAAGTAAATCTGAATGCCATTCCAATTTGTTTCTATCTAATAAACCACTCCAAGAAGATATAGAATAACTAGCTTTAAAAGTTTTCTTCTCAAACCATTTTGAAAAAATATAAGTAGAAAAATCAACAAATTTTTCAATTTCTTTAAAATTATTAAGATTTTCCTTCATCCACATTATTTTTGAAGGTACATAAGAAGTATGTTGCGCTGCCCCTGTATCGTGGTGAAGTAAAGTTTCATCAAAATCTTTTTTGATTTTATAAACTTGATTATTTGATCTGGTATCAGCATATGTATATATTGGAGTCAAAGGGTCTCCTTGTTTGTTGATGCCTACTAAAGTACTGGCCATAGAATCAAAACCAACTCCAATGATTTTTTCTATATATCCTTCTGATTTTTCAAGTACATCATCGATAGATTTTTCAACAATTGAACGTAAAAGTTCTGTATCTTGCTCTGAGGTACCATCATTTTTGCTAATTATTCTATGAGGAATGGATATTGAAAATTCTGGTAAAATTTTCCCATTTAAATCAAAAACAGAAGTTTTTACTGATGAAGTTCCGATATCAACTATAATTAATGATTCTTTTATTTTTCTTTGGTTCAAAATTTAAGTATCTATTTTTTTTGTATTAAGTAAGATTAATATACTTTACTATAGATTTTTTATCAGGATTACTAAAAGTAAAAATGTTTTTTCTAAATTCAAAAATAAAAGAAAATTTATTATTCACAAATAAAAAATTCCAAAGTCTAATGACAGGCTTCTTCTTTTTTATTTGCTCAGAATGGATAGAAAGATTATGTGTGAGTTGGTTGATTTTAAAATCAACCAATTCTATTTTGGCAACACTTGTTTCATTTGCTATAACTCAAATCATACAAACAATTTTCTCACCATTTACTGCCGCTGCAGCAGATAAATTTGGAAGAAACAAAATTATTATCATGGTAGGAATTACAAGATTTTTTATATTATGCTTTTTTGCATTATTAGTTTTTCAAAATAAAAACTTCCTAATACTAGCATATCTAGCATCAGGTATGACAGGGTTGACTAGATCATTTATAGTTCCAGCTATACAAGGCAGTGTAATAAACTCGGTTGATGAAAATCAAAAAATACCTGCAATGTTAATATACTCAATGATCATGAGGTTCACTGGGATAATTGGTTCTTTATTAGGAGGTGCATTTTCAATAATCTTTGGAATAGAACAAGCTATTTTACTTTCAGGTTTTTTTGGATTAATTGGATCAATAAGTTTATTATTGAAATCATCTCAATTTAAAGAGGTAAAAAATACAGGAAATTATTTTGCAAATATTAAAGATGGGTTAAAGATAGTTTTTGGGAATGTTTATACTAGGAATCTATTGCTTTTTGCAGGAATTGTTGAAATTTTCGGATTTTCTATTTTCAGTTTATTATCATCGATTACAAAATTCATTCTTGATGCAGAAATAGGTGTATTAAGTATTTTACAGACAGGAATGTCTCTTGGAGGATTTATTGGAATTTTAGGATTATTTAAATGGAAGGATATAAATAAAGCTCATTCTATAGTAACTATTATTGCGTTGATATTTGGGATATCCATAACCATGATTACATTAACTAATAATTTATATATGGCAATCTTTTTCTTATCTATAGTAGGTGCATGTGGTGCTTGTTTTGATGCAGTGCAATGGACTTATCTGCAGAAAAATGTTCCTTCAAAACTAAGAAGCACAGCTGTTTCAGCATGGTTTATTACAGTAGGGTTAGGCTGGACCGGACATCTTTTTATAGGATATATGTCAGATAAAATAAGTCTAGATTTTTCAATCTTATTTACAGGTACAGTTTTGATTTTTTCTTCATTTTTCTTCTTTATAATTAATAAAAGAAATAAATAAACCAATAATTATTTTGAGAAATAAATTTAAAATAATCTTTATAGTTTTTATACAAATTTTTGGATTGCTTCTATTCGTAAATCCAATTCAAGCTCATCAACCATTTGGTATTAAAGATAAAACCAAAGAAAACTATATAGAAATTAGTGACGCAACAGTATCTCATGCTTTTTACGGAGAATTTTCTAAGAAGGATGAAGAAATGATACTAAAATTCACACTAAATCAAGGAGATATATTTGATTTTAGTTTATTAATTCCCAACCTAGAACCAGAAAATCTGAATGATTTAAGTAAGTACCCTATTTTAATTGTCAATGATGAAAAATTCACTCCAAATCAAACTTCGACTTTTCATGAACCATATAGCAATATGGACTTTATTAGAATCATCTCTGAAAGACAAAATATAGAACAAAATACTGACATAACTGTAAAAGTAATTTCTAGAGGTCGAACAAGATATGTTTTTTCAATTGGATATAAAGAAATTTTTAATAACACTTATGCTTCTGGAAATGTTATGAGGCTTAACATGAATGATTTAAATGAATGGTACGATAGATTATATACTCCAGAGGCAAAAAGCAACTTTCCAATTATTTTAGGAATTTTAATTGGACTGACAATTACCTTAAGCTTAATTATGTATTTTAGGCACGACATAAAAGAAAAGTTTAAAATTTAATTATTAGTAGGAAATTTATTGGAAGTTTTATTTACAAAATAAACTAAAGATAACATGACAGGCACCTCAACTAAAACTCCAACTACAGTTGCTAAAGCAGCTCCAGAGTTTATTCCAAACAATCCGATAGCAACAGCAACTGCTAATTCAAAGAAATTTGAAGTCCCAATTAAGCACGCAGGGGCAGCAATTTTGTGAGGCAATCTTAATATATAAGCAAATAAATATCCTAAAAAAAATATTCCATATGTTTGAATCAAAAGAGGTATAGCAATCAATACAATCAATAAGGGAGAGTTAATTATTTTTTCTCCTTGAAAACCAAAAAGCAAAATAACTGTAAGTAATAGTCCTTGTACGATAAATGGTTTAAGCCTTGAATTAAAAAGATTTAGTTTTGCTGAATTTTCATGCAAGATAATTTTTCTTGTAAAATAACCAAATATTAATGGAACGATTACATATAAAATAACTGAAATTATTAAAGTGTCCCAGGGAACCTCAATCGAAGTAACTCCAAGATAAAAAG
>Ga0066836_10001025_pt1 | contig 14373 bp, 14 predicted proteins | sample ETNtaG_18_FD_71568 | JGI IMG/M metagenome (GOLD analysis project Ga0066836, IMG submission 71568) | Marine microbial and viral communities from oxygen minimum zone, Eastern Pacific Ocean - ETNP201302SV91 | ecosystem: Environmental > Aquatic > Marine > Oceanic | place: Pacific Ocean: Eastern...
GGTTTTATACTATTAAAATTTTCAATATACAACTATTAAAATTCAATTATATTATATGATATTTTTATTATCTTATGCGAGCAATTTTATTTCCAGGCCAAGGTTCACAATATATAGGAATGGGATCTGATTTTTATCAAAAATTTGATCTCGTAAAACAAATTTTTAAGACAACTGATGAATCTTTAGGTTTTTCACTATCTAAAATTATATTAAATGGTCCTGAAAATGAATTAAAGTTAACTAAGAATACCCAACCAGCTATTATGACAGTGGGTGTTAGTATATTTAATGTTCTTAACAAAGAATTCGGATTTAAACTAAACGAAGCAAAATTTTTTGCTGGCCATTCTTTAGGAGAATATACAGCACTTGTTTGCAGTGGATCTTTAACTTTAGAAAGAGCTGCTTATTTGCTAAATGAAAGAGGTAAATCGATGCAAGAAGCTGTACCTGAAAACCAAGGTGGGATGATGGCCATTATTGGTATGACAATAAATGAAGTGATGGATGAAATAAATTTATTGCCTAAGGAAAATATTTGTGAAATAGCAAACGACAATAGCAATAATCAAGTTGTTGTGAGTGGAAAAAAAGAAAATATTGATATTCTTAACAACAATCTGAAAAATAAAAAAAAGAGAAGCATAATTTTACCGGTAAGCGCTCCTTTCCACTGCTCCTTAATGAAAAGCGCAAGCGACAAAATGAGAGATAAAATTGAAAATACTAATTTTATAAAACCATCACCAAATATAATAAGCAATGTTACAGCAAAAGAAGAGGCAGATATTAACAAAATAAAGCCACTATTGGTTGATCAAATTACATCAAGAGTTAGATGGAGAGAAAGTGTAAATTATATGATAAAACAAGGTGTTACAGATTTTTTAGAAATTGGGCCTGGAAAAATCCTATCAGGTTTAGTAAAAAAAATAAATAAAGATGTCAAAATATCAAATATTAATTTAGTAGAAGATATTAAAAATGATTAATTTTAAAAATAAAAAAATTTTAATAACAGGGGCAAGCGGAGGAATTGGTAATGCATTAGTTAAAAGGTTCACCTCTCTTGGAGGAAACGTAATGGGAACCGGTACAAAAACAGAAAAGTTAGATCTATTAAAAAAAACAAATCCAACAATTAAAGTAAAAAAATTTGATATGAAAGAACATTCAAGGATTGAAGAATTTATAGAAAATGTAACTTTAGAACTTGGTGGTTTAGACATTTTAGTAAACAACGCAGGAATGAATTTAGATAATCTTTCTTTAAGAATGAATGATGATGAATGGAAAAAGGTAATTGATGTAAATTTAACTGCAACATTTTTGTTAACTAAATATTCAATAAAAAAAATGTTAAAAAATAAATTTGGAAGAATTGTCAATATAACTTCAGTAGTTGGTCATACTGGTAATTCAGGTCAAGCAAACTATTCAGCTTCTAAAGCTGGCATAATAGGAATGTCCAAAAGCCTTGCAATGGAATATGCAAAGAAAAATATTACAATTAATTGTGTATCGCCAGGTTTTATAGTCTCTGACATGACTATGAATATAGCTGAAAAAGTTAAATTATATCTAACATCCAGAATTCCTATGGGAAAACTGGGAACAGGAGAAGATGTGTCAAATTGTGTAGCCTTTTTATCATCTGAAGAGGCTTCATATGTAACTGGTGAAACAATGCATGTAAATGGTGGCATGTATATGTCTTGACAAAACACATTAATAATTTATTAAGAACAAATAACTCAAATTAAGGAATTTACAAATGACAAAAGATGTATCTAGCAAAGTTAAAAAAATGGTAGTTGACCATTTAGGAGTAGATGAAGCAAAAGTTACTGACGAGGCAAATTTTATTGATGATTTAGGAGCAGATAGCCTTGATACTGTTGAACTCGTTATGGCTTTTGAAGAGGAATTTGGCTCCGAGATTTCTGACAGTGAGGCAGAAAAAATACTTACAGTCGGTGACGCTATAAAATTTATTGAAAGCAAATCAGCTTAAATTTTTTAAAAGACATTAGGCCGATAAATATACCATGGCAATCGAAAAAAAAGGCATGATGTTTGTTTTATCTTCGCCTTCTGGAGTTGGAAAAACAACCTTAACAAAAAAAATAGCAGAAAATAATTCTAACTTTATTATTTCAGTTTCACACACAACAAGAACACCTAGACCCAATGAGATTGATGGTAAAGATTACTATTTTGTAAGTAATAAAGAATTTGATAATTTGATAAAAAGTAATAGTTTTTATGAACATGCAAAGATTTTTGATAACCAATACGGCACTTTAAAAGAACCTGTCATAAAATCTTCTTCCCTTGGGAAAGATGTTTTGTTTGACATTGATTGGCAAGGAACCCAGCAGTTAAAAAAAATCAAAGATATGCCGTTGATTACAATATTTATATTACCACCAAATATTAGAGTTTTAAAAGAAAGATTATTAAATCGACATTCAGGACAAGAGAAATTAATTGAAAAGAGAATGAATAAATTTAATGAAGAAGTATCACATTGGAATGAATATAATTATGTTGTTATAAATGATGATTTGGACAAATGTTATAACAAGATACTTGATATAGTTAAATCTGAAAAGAAAGGTTTAGGAATAAAACAAAATTTAAAAGAGATAGAAAAAAAAGTTAGCAAATTAGTCAAATAATTTCTCATATTGTGCTGCAATTTTATAATAGGTCTCATTGTTTATTTCTCCAGGTCTTTTACTTAAATCAATATTGTGATCTTTTTCTTTAGGAACTTTTTTTTGAAAAAGTTTATTAAAATTTTTGTTAATCATTTTTCTTCTATTAGAAAATAGAACCCTTGTTACTATTTCAAGACTTGTAGGATTTTTTAAATTAATATAATTTTTCTTTGGCTTAAAAGTTAGAAGGGTAGATTTTATTTTTGGTTTTGGAAGAAAGCAGTTTCTAGAAATATCAAAGTTTTTTTTTACTTCTAATCTCCAATTTGCTAAGACAGACAATCTACTAAATTCTTTTGTATTTGTTTTAGCTATGATTCTGTCTGCTACCTCTTTTTGAAACATTAAAATTAAACAATCATACCAAGGAGGCCACTTATTTAACATGATTAACGAAGCCAATACCTTAGTTGAAATATTATAGGGTAAATTTCCAAAAACTACAATTTCCTTACCTAAATTATTTTTTTTAATTAAATCTAAAATATCGTTGTTAATTATTTTTATATTTTGGAAATCTTTAAATTTTTTTTTAAGAAAAATTGATAAATTTTTATCTTTCTCAATAGCAATAATTTTTTTTGGTTTTTTTGAAATTATACATTCTGTTAAATTTCCATAACCAGCACCTATTTCTATAACTGTTTTTTCATTATTAATATTAGCAATATTGGTTATTTTATTAATTACATTATTATCTATTAAAAAATTTTGACCCAAGCTCTTTTTTGCTTTTTGTAGTAGTTTCATTAATTATTTTATATTATTAAAAAATTTAATTGCCTCGATTAAGCTTTTAGGGTTTGCTTCATTTTTACCAGCTATATTTTTTGCTACACCATGATCAGGAGATACTCGTAAAAAAGGTAGACCGAGGGTAATATTTATGGCATTGAAATTATATAAAGCTTTAAAGGGGGTAAGAACCTGATCATGATACATACCAATTATTACGTCAAAATTTTTCCTTTGAAATGCCATAAAACTTGTATCAGTAGAAACAGGTCCAATAATTTTAATTTTCAAACTTCTAAGACTGTTGATTGCTTTTTGGATAATTTTTTTTTCTTCAAAGTTTTTAAACGTCGAATAATTATGCGGATTCAAACCTAATATTGCAATATTAGGTTTTTTGTTTAAAAATTTTATATAAAAATTATTAATTGTTTTTACTTTTTTTGTAATTTCACTTTGATTTATTTTCTTGTTAATCTGACTTACAGGTATATGTGTTGTTATTGGCGAAACAGCTAGTTCTTTATTATAAATCAACATTACCTCTTTACCTTTATAACCAGATAATCTTGAAATATACTCAGTTATTCCTTGGTATTTGTTTTTAAACAGGTATTCTTTTGATACTGGACAATTAATTATACCAAGAATTTTTTCCTTTTTCACAAATTGCAAAGCAGTTTTAAAACATTCAAAGATATATTTGTTTGAATTGGTTGATATTTTTTTAAAAGGCGTTTTTTGATTATAATTTATATCAAAAACAGGCAATTCTTTTCCTTTTAAATGTTCAATTTTAAAATTTTTATATATTTTTTTTATTTTTATTCTATATTTTAATTTTTTCTTTTGTAAATTTAATAATTTTATACTACCGATTATAAAAAAAGGTCTTTTTGAATATTTTTCTTTAGATTTCCAGCTTTTAAAAATGATTTCAGAGGAAATACTGTTGGGTTCACCCGCTATTATTGCTACTGGATTTTTCATTCTATATATTTAATTGAGACCGATCTTCTAACCTTATCATAATGTGATAGAGAATGCATTTTAAGTATTTTTATTTTTTCAGATTTTACCAATTCATTTTTCTTATCTTCAAGACTTAATGTATTTTTAACATTTTTTTTATCTCTTACTTTAAAGATTAGAATTCCTTCAGGAAGAACTATGAAATTTGAAAGTTCACCAGTTGGAGTATTTATTATTTCTCTTTTTAACTTTTTTGAAATAGTATTTTCGTCTAACCAACCCAAATCTCCACCATTAATAGCAGATTCAGATATACTTAATTCTTTTGCTACATTTTCAAAACCTTCAGATTCGATTTTATTTTTAAGCTGGGTCATTGTTGAATCAATTTTATCATTTTCAACAGATTTAATTAATATTTCAGAAATCAAGTATTGAACTGAATCCATTTCCTCATTTTGAATTGTTTTTAATTTCTCACTAATTTCTTCATGATTTATTATCAATTTATCCTTATAAATTTGAAATATTAAGCTGTTCCAAGCTAAATCTATTTTTATATTTTCTTCAATTCTTGAAAATTCTAAGTCATTTGAAGCACAAATATTTTTTAAAGTATCTACATCTACATTTATGTTTATAGCAAGCCTTTCTAACTCTTCTTCTAAATCTACAGGATTATATTGAAAAAAATTATTTCTATTTATTTCTATTTCTTTTATTTTTCTTTTGATAATTGAATTTATTGCCATTTTGTGCAATTGTTCTCTTTTTTCAGCTGTATAACTTTCGTTATTTAAAATTAATATTGTTTTTATCTCCGCTACCACATCTGATTGAGCTATAGGTTTATCCCCTATAGTCATAAATAAAGCATCATTTATTCCTGCGTTACTTTTTCCTACAAAAAAAATAGTTAGTAAAATTGTAAAAATTTTTTTTTTAAACATTGTCAATTGGTTGGAATAGGAGCTTCTACGCCTGTGAAAGGAACAAAGGAAATAGTAAACATCAAAGTGTCTTTTGGTTCAACATCATCTACGTCTTGATAAAATTCTCTTCTATATACTAAACCCGCTGCTAAGCAGTCCATTTCATATTGATAAGCTAAATTATAAAATTCTGTACTTTCTGTTTTAAAATTTCTTTTAGTACTAAAAGATAAATTATTGTTATCCGTGAAATTTAAAGTAACTCCTGAACTTGCGTAATGTTCATCACCAATATGACTTTGTTGTTCTAGGTAATCTAAATTAAATGTTACTCTACCAAAATCCAATTTTGTTGAAATATCACTGTAATTTAAATTATTCATGTTATGGTCTACAGAAAATTTATAATCAATCCTTCCTATTTCTGAGAAATTATAATTTAGTTCACCTACAAGGTCAGAAGATTTTTGATCTAAAGAACTTTTTGTCGGTATATCTCTATTTTCTTCATTACTAAATACTTGGCCTAAGGACAAAGAGAGTTTTTCTTTTTCCGCTCCTGATCCTACTTTTTTGTTAATTTTAAAATCAAATCCTAAAATAGCACTTAAACCGTCTTCAATTTCTGATGTTTTGTTTAAAGAGTATAAATTGTTGTACGTTAAATAAACGTCTTTATTGCTTAAATTTCTTACATGACCTGGCGCATATCTCAACATAAAGTTAGGTGAAAACAAATTTGAAAAATTAATTCCATCTTTTTTCATAGGTAAAGAACTTTTATAAGCTAAAACACCATGCAATTCGCTAGTTTGACCTTCATCTTTAATATACGGCGTATTAGAAGTTTCGTAATTTGAATTTCTTATCATTCCTATTAAAGAATTAACAAACCCACCTTTTGTTATGGTATTTGGTGAATTCCAAATAAAATCATTATTTAAATATGTTTTATATACATTTGTTTCATAGGTTGTATGCAAAACATTAGATTTAAAATCTATTGTACCGAAATTATTTGAGAAAAAAGTTTTTCCATACATAATGTTTGGAATTATATATTCATATTTATCAGAATTTTTTTTCTGCCTAAGATTTTCATAAATACTTGCGTTAATATTTACATACATATCGTCTTTAGCAAAAGCATAGCTGATCTCATTTTCTAAAGTTGTATCTTCAGAATTTACAAGAGTTGTATTAATATCATGGACTCTAAAGTAAGTATTGTTTGAAGTTTTTTGTAATTTAATAGATAGATTGCTTTCATAACTATTGTCTTTATTTAAATTAAAATCCAGGTTAGCAAAAATATGATTTCTTGAACCTCCCGTTTTTTTCGAGTCAGTTTCTTTATAGCCTTCTGTGTAGCTAGTGTCCAAAGTTAAAAAACCATTTTTGAAAGCTTGCCTATATTCATTAAAAAATAAAACACTTTCTTTAGAATAAACCTTTGGAGTAAATGTTATATCTTTATCATTGTTCATTGCCCAATAATAAGGAAGACCAAAACCAGCACCTACTGTTGTGCTATTTGTAAAAAAAGGAGTCAAAAATCCAGATTGTCTCTTAACAGTCGGATCGGGATGAAAAAATTTGGGAAAATAAAATATTGGTATATCGTAAACTTTTAAAGTTGCATGTTCATAATATATTGTTTTTTTATTTATATCATGAGTAATTTTTTTAGCCTTTAATGACCAAGGAGGGCATTTTTTATCTCTTTTTTTACAAACGGTAAAAACTCCTTTCGATAAACTAATTTTCTCTTTTGATAAAAATATATCATTAGCAACAAACCTAGGGTCAAAATTTTTACTTAATCCAAAATTATTTTGGTCTAGAATAACACTTACATCAGACCCAATCATTTCTTTATCTTTTGTATTAACATACAATTCTTTAAAAAAGTATTTATTATTTTTTATGTCTTTAATTTTTATTTTTCCAATGGAAGAAAAAAGGTTATCTTTAATAGTATATTGAAACATATTAGTTTCAATTACATTACCTTCCGCATCTTTAAAAGTTGAATTATCAGTCGAAGCTAAAATTTTAGTTTTTGTATTATAATGTACGTTTTTAGTAGTAAGTTTGTAACCTTCTTTTAAAATTATTTCAGTCTTATCATAAGTAATTATTTGATTATTTATTTTGTCGAATGAAGCTTTTTCAGAAATTAAAATATTTCCATCATTATCTTTTATTCTTACTTTACTTTCTGCTAATAAAAAATTTCTTGATTTTTCATAAGTTATTTTATCAGCATATATAACTTTGCCGTCTTTATCTGTTGCCTCAACAGATCCCTTTCCAATTAAAATTTCATTTTCCTTATCTATTGTTATTTCCTTCGCGGTAATATTAAATTCTTCGGCATGGATATGCGTATTGAAAATAAATAAACTAATAATAAAACCTATAAAAAGTTTAATTTTATTTTTGGTTTGCATAAATTACACCCACGGCACTGAAAATAAAAATAATTATAATTGGCATCCAAACTGCAATTTCAACTGACAACTTTTCCGCTTTGCCTAGAGCTGCGGAAAAATCGTTAAAAAAGTAAATTAATACACATGCTAGAATTGTAATAAAAATGTATGTTAAATTGTTCTCTTTAAACTTGATTCCTAGAGTAAAAACAGCACTTAATAGCACCATAGCAAGTAGAAAAAATGGAAAAGCCAAGGATTTTTGCAATCTCGTCTCCATTTGTTTTGTTGAATAACCTCTTTCTTCTAAAAGCTGAATTTCTTTTTTAATATCCCAAAAAGAAACAGTATCTAGATTAGAATATAAACTTTTAATTTTTTCTAAGTCGTAAATACTACTATAATAATTATTTTCGTTATTTACTGGAAGGGGATTGCCATCACTATCTGATAGTTTGACGTTTTTTAATATCCATTTAGAATTTTTGATGTTAGCAGAACCAACTTCCATTCTTTTTAGAAAATTATTATTTTCATCAAACTCATAGATTGTAACATTTATTAAATTTTCACCCTCTAAATTTGAAGATCTGATAATTGTTTGTCTATTTAAATTTTTTTCTTTTATCCATATTCCATTTTCTGTTATTGCTGCAAGATATTCTTTATCTCTCTCATAAGCACCTTTTGTAATTTCATATTTTTTTACCAAAACTGAAGTAATTGGATTTATACAAGTTATGAAAAAAATTCCTAAGATAATTGATGTTAAGCACGGCATAAACATTATTGAAAAATTTGACATTCCAGAAATTTTTAAGGCAGTTACTTCATCACTTTTTTTAATTTTTAAAAAAAACCATATTCCAGAAAGCAAAACTATGAAAGGAAACATATTATATAAAAAACTCGGAACAATAATTACTGAAAGTATTATCGGAACATAAATACCTACATCAATATCTTTAAAAAAATTTATTTCTTCAAATATATTCATAACAATACCTAAAGTGAAAAAAATTAAAGCTGTTATAAATACAACTTTAATAAACTCAAGCGAGAGATATTTATTAATTATAAAAGATCTAATCATAAGTTTTAAAATAAATTTTCATATTTAAATTTTTTTGTTAACGAGAAATAAAATATAGGAATTAATCCCAAAGGTATTAAGTAATAAGCTGAGGTATGAAACCACGAGGTTCCAGAGTATCTTACGGTAATTTCAGACAAAATAAGAATTATAAAACCGACTAAAAAATAAATATATCTATTATAGTTATAAATTTTTTTATCTCTTCTTGAAGATAATAGAAATGAACAAACTAAAGAAATTAATGGAATAAACATAGGCATACCAAACCTTTTATTAATTTCTATTTTTGTATCCATTTGCGATTTTTTATTTTGCGCACAATTGTGCATTTCTTTATTAGTGTATTTATTGTTCATACAGCTTATAATATTAAATGTTGAAGTTTCTTGCATTTTTGGTTGAGAAATACTTTTAGTTGATATTCCAGAAAGATTTAAAACAGTTTTATCAAATTTAATAATATTTACAGAATTATCTGGTTTTAATTTCTGAATATTACCATTGTATAATATTAGTTCTTTTTCATCCGTACTTATTTGTCCTGATTTAGCAAAAATTGTCGAAGCAGCAGCTCCAATAGAAGTTAAAACGCTACCTTCATCTCTTATAAAAATATTTTCAAAAGTTCTGTTATTTTCCTTTTTTTCTACAAAAATTGTAAGTCCTTTAACAGTATCATTAAATTGTTTCTCTTTAAGTAATGATGGAATAAATTGCAGTTGCGAGTTTTTTAATATTGTTCTTGATAAGTTTAGTAATTTTGGATTTACTAAACTAGTAAGTGTCAACTGCACTATCATAATTATTAGAGATATTCTAAAAATTAAATTTACGATATGAATTTTATTTAATCCAGAAGCCCACAGTATAATTAATTCGTTGTCTTTTTCTAATTTTAAAATAGTTAATATCATTGATAGAAGAAAACAAAAGGGTATTAATTTAGTCAAAACTTTAGATAATGTTAAAAAGGAATAAGCAAAGTAGATAGTAAAAGAATGTCCATCTTCTGTTACAAGATCAAGAAAATTTACAGCCTGAACAGTCCACACTATTATAGAGAGAGCGAACATGGATATAGAAAAATATCTTAAAAATTCATTAAAAAAATATTTGTAAATTGTATTTTTCATTGCAAATGTTGTAATATATAGTTAATAAATCAACTTTGAATAGAATTCAATTTATACGTTAAGGAGAGTAAAAATGTTAAGTTTTGCAAGCAGTTTTAATACAGAGAAGGGGGCTTTTGCTATATTTGTAAACGAAAAATACGATTACAAAGATAAAAAAGGTATTTTGTCAAAGAACATAGTTGGAAAAATTGATTCTTTTCTTAGCACGCTTAAAGCCAAAAAAGAGAAGGAAGAAATAATTTCTTTTGATGTTTCTAACGGTCAAAAGTGTTTTATAATTAGGATCATAAAAAAAAGTGAAAATTATTACCCACAAGAAACTGGAGGTAGTTTTTATTCCTATATAAAAAAAATAAAAGATATAGAAAAAATAAATTTTTACCCCGATAGTTTGACTTTAGAAAAGGAAGAACTTACTAATTTTTTTGCTCAATTCATTTTTGGATTTAATTTAAAAAGTTATACATTTAATAAATATAAGACTTTTAATAAAGAAAAGATTAATAAAAATATTAATTTTAAAATAATTACTTTTTACAAGAATATAATTGAAAATAAATATAAATATTTTAACGCAATTAGAGAAGGAGTTTTTTTAACTAGGGATTTAGTTTCAGAACCACCAAACATTTTAAATCCAAAAACATATGTGCAAGAAATAAAAAAATTATCAAAATTAGGTCTTAAAATTAAATCTTATAATGAAAAAGATTTAAAAAAATTAGGTTTAAATGCTTTATTGGGCGTTGGCCAGGGAAGTGTCAACGAAAGTTTTTTAGTTACAATTGAATGGCATGGTAAAGATAAATCTTTAAAAAATCCATTAGCTTTTGTTGGCAAAGGAGTTTGTTTTGATACTGGCGGAATTTCATTAAAACCTGCAAAATTTATGGAAGAAATGAAATATGATATGGCTGGTTCAGCTGTTGTTGTTGGCCTCTTAAAATCTTTAGCGATAAGAAAAGCAAAAATAAATGCAGTTGGAGTGGTAGGTTTAGTAGAGAATATGCCAGGTGCTAACGCTCAAAGACCTGGCGATATTGTAAAATCATTTTCAGGTAAAACTATTGAAGTGTTAAACACAGATGCTGAAGGAAGATTAGTTTTAGCTGATGCTTTAAGTTTTACGGAAAAAAAATATAAACCAAAATTTATTGTAGATCTTGCAACATTAACTGGAGCAATAATAATTAGTTTAGGAGAAGAGTATGCAGGTTTATTTTCTAATAATGACGAACTGTCTAAAAATATTTTTAAGGCTAGTGAAAATGTGAATGAAAAAGTTTGGAGATTACCTCTTCATAAAAATTATGATAAGTTGATGAACTCAAGTATTGCTGATATGCAAAATATTAACTATGCTGGCGGAGCAGGCTCTATAACTGCTGCTCAATTTTTACAAAGATTTATTATAAACAAAACACCATGGGCGCATTTAGATATAGCAGGAATGGCTTTTTCAAAAAAAGCTGCCAATTTAAATCCAGGTGGAGCCACAGGGTTTGGTGTTAGATTATTAAACAATTTAATAAAAGAATATTACGAGTAATCTAATGACGGAAAAAACTCTTTCAATTATTAAACCTGATGCAGTAGAAAGAAATCTAGAAGATAAAATTATGGATTTTTTTAAATTAAATGGTTTAAAAATTTTAAAAAATAAGAAGGTAAAAATTACAAAAGAAGAAGCTGGAGAATTTTATAAGATTCACCAGACTAAACCTTTTTACAATGATCTTTGTGAATATCTTTCTTCAGGACCCATAGTAGTAATGATTTTAGGAGGAGAAAATGCTGTTTTAAAAAACAGAGAATTAATGGGTGCTACAGATCCACTGAATGCAAAAGAAGGAACATTACGGAAGATGTATGGTATATCTATCGATAAAAATTCTGTTCATGGTTCTGATAGTGCCGAAAATGGAAAGATAGAAATAGATTTCTTTTTTAAATAAATATTATCTAAATACTTCAATTATTGATTTAGGGTAAAGTTTATGTTCTTGCAATAGAATTTTCCTTTTGAGGGAATTTTCCGTTTCATTTTTTTCTATCAATATTTTTTTTTGCAAAATAATTTTTCCAGAATCTAATTCAGATGTAACATAATGAACTGTGCATCCCGAATATTTTTCTTTTTTATTCAAAACACGCTTATGTGCATTTAAACCTTTATATTTGGGAAGTAATGATGGATGAATATTTATAATTTTATGACCAAATGATTTTATAAACGTTTTTGATAATACTTTCATAAAACCAGCCAAGCATAGGAATTTAATTCTCCTTTTTTTAATTTCAAATAAACACTTTCTTTCAAATTTTTCCTTGTCATCTGAAGAAAAATATAAGTAGGGAATAGAGAATTTTTTTGCCAAATACAATCCACCAGCTTTTATGTTATTTGATATTATAAGATCAATTTTTATTGGAAAATTATAATCCCTAGAACTTTTTATTAATGAATTTAGATTCGATCCTTTGCCTGATATAAAAACACATGATTTTACTTTATTTACCATCTTAGATTTCCAGATAGAATAATTTTTTGTTTTGCTTTTGATATAAATCCAATTTGATATGGCTGAAAACTTTTAGAAAATATTTTTTTTATTTTTATTAAATTTTTTTTATTTGCAATTAAACAAAATCCAACCCCACAATTAAAAGTTTTTAACATTTCCGTATCACTAATATTGTTTTTTTTTAACCACTTAAAGATGGGGAGAATTTTAATTCTTGACAATTCTATATTTAGGCATAAGCCCTCTGGTACTATTCTTATTAAATTACCAGGCAATCCTCCTCCTGTTATATTTGCACATCCATTAATTAATTTATTTTTATTTATCAAGTTTAGTTCGTTAACATAAATTTTAGTTGGCTTAATTAAATTTTTTTTAAGGTTATTAGGTAGTTTAAAAATTTTTCCCTTTAGAATTTTTCTAACGAGTGAAAATCCATTTGAATGCAACCCTGAAGAAGGTACAGCCAAAACTATATCATTAAATTTAATCTTATCTTTTACAAGTAAATTTTTTTTTTCAACAACACCTACAGAAAATCCTGCTAAATCAAATTTATTCTTACCATATGTTCCAGGCATTTCTGCAGTTTCTCCGCCGATTAAAGAGCATCCTGCCAATTTGCATCCTTTTACAATACCGTTTAAAATTTTTTTTAACTTATTTATTTTTATTTTGTTAATAGCGATATAATCTAAAAAAAAGATTGGTTTTGCACCCTGCACAATTAAATCATTGACGCACATTGCTACCAAATCTATTCCTATTGTGTTAAAATTTTTAAATTTATTTGCTAATTCAATTTTAGTTCCAACACCATCAGTTGACGAGACTATAATGGGGTTTTTCATTTTCAATGAGGACAAATCATAAATTGATCCAAAACTACCTATATTTTTAAAAGATTTTAAATCAGTATTTTTTTTTTGAGTTTTTCTTGATATTTTAGATATGTAATGAACCAACTTATCTGCGGCTGCCATATTAACACCGCTTTTTTTATAAGTAATATAAGCTTTCTTCATGAAAAATTATTTATTATCTAAATATATATTATCTCTCTTTAAAGGATATATTTTTATATTTTTGTCAGCAAGCATAATTCTGTTTATTACATACGCTAAAAGTTATAGCGCAGAAAATGTATTTACAATAAATAATGTTAAAGTCAAAGGAACAATTGATATAAATTTTTCTAGGGAAAAATATCTTAACAAAGCTTTCTTAAATTCATTTGACATTTTAATGAACAGGATTCTACTTACAAGGGATTTAAAAAAAATTAGTAATACAAATTTAAAAGAAATTAAACAATTAATAAGTAGTTTTCAGATTTTAAAAGAAAGTTATCGAATGGAAGAATATAAAGTGAATATAAAAGTATTTTATAACGAAAGAAAAATTAAAGATTTTTTAGGAAAAAAAAATATTTCCTTTTCCCAACCAGAAAATATAACAGCGGTGTTTTTTCCTATTCTCTACATTAATGATGATATTCAAAGCTTCGATGATAACTATTTCTATGCGAAATGGACAGACACAAAGATTAAAAATGAAATAATAAATTTTATTCTACCTATAGAAGATATTGACGACGTTAATAAAATAAAAGAAGTGAAAAATAAAATTGAGGAATTTAAAGTTGAATCTATAGTAAATAAGTACGATATAAAAAGTTATGTTTTTGCTTTAATGGATTATCAAAAAAATAAATTAAATGTTTATATAAAAACAAATTTTAATGGTAATAAAGTTAGTAAAAACATTATTTATGATATTAAAAATATTAGAGATGAAAAAGAATTAGACAGTGTGT
>Ga0066836_10001027_pt1 | contig 14365 bp, 4 predicted proteins | sample ETNtaG_18_FD_71568 | JGI IMG/M metagenome (GOLD analysis project Ga0066836, IMG submission 71568) | Marine microbial and viral communities from oxygen minimum zone, Eastern Pacific Ocean - ETNP201302SV91 | ecosystem: Environmental > Aquatic > Marine > Oceanic | place: Pacific Ocean: Eastern...
AAGGCCGGAGTCGATTCTTCGAAATGGATCGCGGAATCAGCCAAATGGACGGAAAACCGTTATGAAGCCGATCTCTCTTTGGTGTACTTGCCGCACCTCGATTACGACCTCCAAAGATACGGACCGGAGGATCCCCGCATCCCCAATGCCCTTCGTGAAATCGATCAAATCGTCGGAGACCTCATCGACTTCTACGAAAAGAAAGGCATGGGCATCATCATTCTATCCGAATACGGAATTACAAAGGCCAGCAAGGCCATCTTCCCGAACCGCATCTTTCGCCAGAAGGGATGGCTGAGCGTGAAGGACGAGCTGGGCCTTGAATATCTGGACTGCGGGGGATCACAAGCCTTCGCCTTGACCGACCATCAAGTTGCCCACGTATACCTTAACCGCAAGGACGAGGCTTTCCGCAACAAGGTAAGGAGCGCGTTGGAGCAAACCGATGGAATATCGACCGTTTTGACGGGAGACTCGCGCAAGAATGCCGGACTGAACCACGAACGGGCCGGTGACCTGATCGCGATCTCAGACGAAGACGCTTGGTTTGCCTATTATCATTGGGAAGAAGACCGGTTGGCTCCTGATTTCGCCCGATGCGTGGACGTCCACAGGAAATACGGGTATGACCCGGCGGAACTTTTCGTTGATCCCCAAATCAGTTTCCCCATGCTCAAGGTAGCCCGAAAGCTCATCGGGAAGAAGTTGGGGTTCAGAACTCATATGGACCTCATTCCCCTCGATCCCTCTCTGGTCAAGGGAAGCCATGGTTGCGTCCCGGCGGATGACTTGGACTGGCCCGTTCTTTTCGGACACGGTCTGGAGAACAAGGGCCATGCCTTGGAAGCACCCGACGTTCATCAAGAAATTCTTACCCTATTTAATTGATTCCGCATGCTCTTTATAAGTTTTTTTCGTTTTTTATAGTTTTTTTGTATTGCCACTTGCTCGACTTGATTTCTTGGATAGGGTGAGATCACTCAGCCAAGAGCTGTAAACCTCTCTCTCCTTACCCCGATTATAAATCCAAGAAACCAAGAAACCTACCGTGAGTTCCTCCAAGCAAACCAAAGACGACGAAAAAATGGCCGAAGCCCTTGTAGAGGCCTATGACAAACTGAAAGCTCAAGTTCACCAGGTAATTGTCGGACAAGAAGACGTTCTGGAACAACTTCTGATCGCTATGCTGGCCCGAGGCCATTGCCTGCTCGAAGGCGTCCCCGGCTTGGCGAAGACCTTGATGGTTCGCTCCTTGGCCCAAGCGATCAACCTCAGCTTCCGACGGATCCAATTTACTCCGGACCTCATGCCTGCCGACATTACCGGCACAGACATCATTCAAGAAGACAAAACAACCGGGCATCGCGAACTGGTGTTCGAGAAGGGGCCGATTTTCTCTCAAATCGTCCTTGCCGACGAAATCAACCGGACTCCTCCAAAAACGCAAGCCGCCTTACTCGAGGCCATGCAGGAACATGACGTTTCGGTGGGAGGAAAAACCTATCATTTGGATGAACCTTTCTTTGTTCTGGCGACTCAAAACCCGATCGAGCAGGAAGGCACCTACCACTTGCCGGAAGCTCAACGCGACCGTTTCCTCTTTCAGGTAATCGTCGATTATCCGACCCGGGACGAGGAAAGGGAGATCATCGAACGGACCACCTCCACCTTCGAATCCAAATTGGAACCGGTTCTGGACGGCAAGACCCTCATGGAATGCCAAGAAACCGTTCGAAGAGTACCCGTACCCGAACATGCGTACGATTACATTCTAGACCTCGTAAGAATGGCCCGTCCGACAGAAGAGTCCTCCCCCAAGTGGGTCAAGGACCTGATCGATTGGGGTCCCGGTCCGCGGGCATGCCAGCAACTTGTTTTGGGATCCAAGGTCCGGGCTCTGCTCCGTGGCCGTTATCACGTAACCGTCGATGACGTGGAAGCCTTGGCTCACCCCGTCCTGCGCCACAGGATCGTACCCACTTTCAATGCGGAAGCCGAAGGAATTTCGGTCGAACACCTGATAGACCGCTTGCTTAAGGAAGCGCCCAAAAAAGAAGAAGCCGTAATGTAGGGGCCTCCCCTAAACGAATAATCAGGGAGCCCAGTGGCCACCGTTACCGATTACCTAGACCCGAAGGATCTCTCTCGGCTCGCCAACCATCAGGTTTTGGCGAGAAGAGTGGTCGAAGGCTTTTGCAACGGCTTGCACCGATCCCCGCACAAGGGGTTCAGCGTAGAATTCAAGCAGCATCGGCAATACGTCCCCGGAGACGAGATCCGACACCTTGACTGGAAAGTCTACGGCAAGAGCGATCGTTTCTACATCCGCGAATACGAGGAGGAAACCAATCTTCGATGCAACGTGCTTCTTGATGCAAGTGGCTCGATGGCCTACGAAGGCACACGCACCGAAGGACGTTCCAAGCTTCACTATGCCTCCCGTCTGGCCGCCTGCTTGTCTTACATGATGCTCAGGCAAACCGATAGCGTCGGGCTCATCACCTTTGACACGAAAGCCCGCAAAGTCCTCCCGCCAAGAGGACGCGCCGCTCATGTCAGAAACATCATAGACTTGCTTGAGGAAACCTCGCCCGGCGGAGAAACCGACTTGGGTGCAGTCTTCCACGAATTGGTTCCCAAACTCAAGCGGCGTGGGTTGGTCATTCTTATTTCAGATTGCTTTGGGGACTTGGAGTCGGTGATGAAGGGGTTGGCCCACTTCCGCCATGCCAAGCATGACGTCCTTATTTTCCAGATTTGGGATCCCGACGAGCTCGATTTCCCCTTCAAGCAATGGACACGCTTCGACTGTCTGGAGGACGCTGAAAAGAAGCACACCGTAGACCCCAGCCATCTCAGGCAGGCTTATTTGGATAACCTCAAGGAATACCGTGAAAACTTCACAAAAGGGTGCCACCGAAACCGAATCGATCTCGTTCCCATGACGACGGACCAGCCCTATGCAGACGCTCTGTCCTATTACTTAGCCCTGCGCAAGCGCGGCAAGGGAGCTATGCTCAAATGAATTTTCTCAACGTAAGTTTGGCCCTGGGGGGAGCAGCGGTTCTGATTCCCCTGATCATTCACATCTTTAACCGAAGCCGGTTCAAGATCGTAAATTGGGGTGCCATGCACCTCCTTGAGTCTGTCATACGGGTGAACCGCAAACAGGTTCAATTGGAGCAGTTGATCCTTCTCCTCATACGTTGCGCCATACCCATCCTTTTGGCACTTTGCCTTGCCCGCATGGTCGTAACCGACTGGGGCCCCTTTCTCCACCGCGTCGTTCTCCCGTTGGCCGCTTTGGCATCCCTAATCCTTTTTGCCCTGATTCCCAGGCTGAAGGTCTTCTTCGGCATTCTTTGCGCCGGTTGCTTGCTCTACGTCCTTGCTGCGGAGACCGGACTGATCGGGTCGGGTTATTCGGAAAATGAAATCTCCTCCAAATCGATGGACGTTCCAAGTTCCACGGTTATCCTCATGGACGATAGTTTTTCAATGAATGCGGACGGCGGGTTTCAAACCGCAGGAAAGTTCGCGGAGGGCTTTCTCAAGAAACTGAAAAAAGGATCAGAGGCAACCGTGGTTCGAATGGGAGGAATGGCTTCACCCGTTTTCGACAAACCAACCTCCGAAACCAAAACTCTCGGGGAAAGATCCGGTCAATTGCAAGCCGCTTCGGACAAGGTGGACTTGTCCGGGTCCTTCGATACGGGAATCAAAGCCTCCCACGATGGACAAAATGCCAAGCGTGAGATCATTCTCATATCGGACTTCAGAAAATCGGATTGGGATCAGGCAGGCAACTCGCTCAGCGGGTTAAAGGAGCGTCTGGAGAACGAGACTCTTCAGCCTGCCATAACCTTCATCGACGTCGGGGGCACTTCCCTTGAGAACGTATCCGTCGAAAGCATAGAATTATCCGCCTCTTCAGTTGGCGTGGGCCAAAAAGTCCTCATAAGAGCGGAGTTGCGCAATCATGGTTCCAAGGCCACTTACGAGGGAGATTTGCCCGTCAGGTTATTCGTTAATGAAGGAATCGAACCCGTTCAGGAAACCGTTGTCTCCCTCAAGCCCGGAGAAACCGGTCAGGTTCTCTTTCCCCATAAGTTTTCCGAAGCAGGTTCATCCACAGTAACGGTTGAAATCGGTTCAAGCGATGCCTTGGACACCGATAATCGCAGATCATCCTCCATTGCCGTTCTGGATCGTATCGGGGTACTCCTTGTCGATGGAGATCCGTCCAAGGAATGGCTTCAGGGAGAAGCTGACTTTCTAAAAATCGCGCTCACTCCATTCGAGGAGGCTCAGACCAAGAAATCGGTTCAGGCGAAAGATTTGATCGATGCTAGCTTAACCCCGATCGACAAATTGACTCCCGCCGTAATCAAGGACGGAAATCAAAGCGTCATCGTACTCGCAAACGTCGAAAGCCTGAAGGATGATCAAGTCCGGGCTCTATCCTCTTTCGTTCAAAACGGTGGCGGCCTATGGCTTTGTCTCGGAGACAAGGTGGATGCGAGTTGGTACAACAAAACCCTCGGTTCCGAACAAAACGGTTTGTTGCCCCTCGACCTCTTCAGTATGGGCGGAAGCTTGACCGACGATTCCGTGCGTACCAGAGTGGTCGCATCCTATTTCGAGCATCCTGCCCTAAGCCTTTTCAACGACCGCAGAAACGGAAACCTGGCAGACGCAGACGTTTGGCGGTGGCATCGCTTGGACGAATCCGACCCCTCCCGCTTTCGTGAAACGACCATCTTGGCAAGAATGGAAACGGGCGATGCGTTCCTAGCCGAGAAAAAAGTCGGCAAGGGAGTCGTCATGCAAATGGCAACTGCAGCAGACGGAGATTGGACCAATATGCCCATCCGCTCCTGCTACCTCCCTTTGGTTCAGCAAATTGCTTCCTATTTGGCCGATCAGGTCACCCCTCCCCGCAACCTGCCCGCAGGGGCGACCTTCACCCATTATCTTCCGGAAAAAGAGGCCGGCAAAAAACTTACGGTCAAGACCCCGGACGGATCGACCTACGTCGTGAAGGCATCCAAAAGAGGAGCCCAGGCCGTTGCCGAATTTTCGGAAACCAGAGAACCCGGCACGTATGAGATGAGCGGTGATGGAATAAACCCAATTAAGTTCGTCGCCCTGGCATCGAACCGGGAATCGCTCCTTGAGCGGATGAGCAAGGAGGAGATTCTTGCCGCCGGCGCCGGCATCTCGGGAAGCATAGACTATATCTATGCTTCCGAAGAAAACCCTCTTGAAAAATACCTCGAGCTGGACGGCAACCGTACTTTTGGACGGGAAATGTGGAAGTATTTGCTGATTGCGGTTGTCGCGCTGGTCTTTCTCGAGGTCATTCTCCAAAGAGTTTTCGGGAGGACAAGGCCATGAAGGACGATCGTACGGGATTGAGCATTCATTTTGCCGGAGAACTGGATTCGTGGATTTGCATACTCCTCGTCCTGATTGCAGCAGCAACAGCTTGGTGGCTCTATAGGATGGAAACCAAAAAGGGCGCATCCGCACCTTTGGACAAGTTGCTTCCTTTTTTACGGGCCGCCGCCGTTGCCCTGATTGTCCTGACCCTTGCCGGTCCGACCCTGAAAAACGTTTCCGAGAAAGGAGAACGAGGGAGGGTTTTGGTCTTTCTAGACGGATCCGAAAGCATGACCATTCAGGATAACCATATGTCTCCCGGCAGAAAACTTCTCTTGGCCGAGCGCCATGGTTGGCTTCCCAAAGACCAGCAATTGCTCGATCCGACCCTGTACGAGGTGACCGACCTTTTGTCTACAGCCCGCACCGAACTGAATATCGCCAAGGAAGATCCCGCAGCCGACTTGAACAAGATAGCCGCCGACTTCGCTGGAAAGGCAAAGCAAGCTGCTGAAATGCTCAAGGGCAAGGATTATCAAGTCGCCCTGCCCGAAGAGCGCAGAGGCTTGCTTAGGCACGAGGTTTGGGAAGAGGTTCCTGGCTACGACCTGCAAAGTCTCACCAGTCATTCGAAGTTCAAGACCGGCGCTCCAGACTCTACCGGTCACCTTAGTTCAGTCCAGAGTCCGGTCAACGTAGGGGATAACTTCGGCAGAAAAATAAGTGGCATCCTCGTACCGCCGCAAGACGGAGACTATCTCTTTTGGCTCTACGGGGACGATCAGTGCATGCTCAAGCTCAACACCGCCGGAGAAAACCCAAGCAATGCCAAGGAGATTCTTCGCGTTCCTACATACGCTGAAGCCGACTGGGGCAAAGCCCTGAAATCCCGACCTGTTTCTCTCCGCAAGGACAAGCGTTACTATTTCGAGGTTCTGCACAAGGAGGGAGCGGGAGAGGACTTCTGCGCCGCGGGATGGTCCTTACCCGACGGCTCGCTCGAACGGCCCATCCCCGGAAAACGTTTTCTAGTCCCGAATATCGAGCAGGCCCCGACCTTTGCCGAGTTGCTCAAAAGCATGAACGATGACTTCGTGCAAAGCGCCCAATCCCTCCGAAAAGGGACGGGAGACACGGCTGATGCGGACATGCGCAAAGCTCTTTCCGAATTGGCCGACCAGTGCCTTTCCTATGAAGACAGTTTCCGGGAAACCTTTGACCTCTATGCCGAAGAGCAAGCTTCGGAACAGAGCGAGAACATATCCAAGGCACTGAGGGACTTTGACGCCAGCGACCGCTGGAAACGGGCAACCCGCTTGTTGACCGAGCGGGAGGACAGCATCCTCCGCGAGCTCAAGGATACCCATGTCATCGAAGTGCGCTCGCTCTCCGGATTTGAGGCCGATCAAGTTTGGGAAAACGGGACGGAGGACGAACCGCCGAGTGATTTCGGGGAGTCTCCGCTCACCAGAATCACGGATCTGGCTTCCGGGATTCTTTCCACCGTAAAAGCCGACGACGACGAGGATGAAGATGCCCAAACCGGAAAATCGCGTTCGGCAGCAGTCATCCTCTCCGATGGTCTTCACAACAAGGGTTCTTCCCCTTACGAGACCGCGAAGTTGATGGCCGGAAGGGATATCCCCATACACACCATTAGTTTCGGTAGTAAGAAGGCCCCGCCCGATTTGGCCGTACTGGACGTATCGACGCCCCCTATGATTCTCAAAACCGACCGAGCCCACGGGAGCATAACCTTGAAGGACAACTTGGATCTGGGAACCGAGTTCAGGATCGTGGTGGAGGATGAACTAGGAAACAAGATTTGGGACGATAACCTCACTGGGATAAACGCCAACCGCAGGCGCATTGACTTCGACTTTCCGATCGAGAAAATGGTTGAAGAAAGAATTTTGGCATTGGGCCTGGACAACAGCGTCGAGGTGAATTCCGTACCCATGAGATTTAAAGCAAGGGTTGAGCCGGTAAAAGGAGAGGCTCGGTCGGACAACAACCTGAAGTCCTTCTCCTTTGACGCCATTACCAAAAAGAACAGCGTGCTGATCATAGATGGGCGGCCCAGGTGGGAAACCCGTTACATGCGCAATGTCTTTGACCGGGACGAACGTTGGGTCGTAACCGCAGTCTTCGCAGGTTCCGGTTCGGCCGAACCGGAATTGCCAAGGGGTGAAGACGGGGAAGCGTTTCCTCCGGACAAGAAAAGCCTCTTTGCTTATGACCTGATTGTCTTCGGCGAATTATCGACCGGCTTGCTCAAGGACGAGGAACTCGAATGGATCAGCGAGTTCGCAACCAACCGGGGGGGCGGAATTCTCCTTCTCGACGGGCCCCGTCAAAAATTCCGCGAATACGCACAGCAGGAGAATCATCCGATTGCCAAGCTTCTTCCCGTCAAATGGCTCGATGACTCCAAGCCTCGACTCCCGCCCGAATCCTTCCGCCTGACGGATCGGGGCCAGTCCGAAACGGCCCTTTTCCTAGACCCATCCTCGGAACGTAACGCAGAGTTGTGGGGTTATCTGCCCGTGCCTGGATGGGTAGCTCCGACCGAGGCCCTGCCTGGCACCGAAGTTTTTCTCGAGGCAAATATTGACAAGGAAAAACACTCTGTGGAATCCGTACCCTTGTTGGTTTCCCGTACCGCAGGAGCTGGGAAAATCCTTTATGCCGGTTTCGACGGGACTTGGAGATGGCGCTTCGAAGTGGGAGACAAGTATCACCAGCGCTACTGGAATCAGGTGGCTTCGTGGATCATGGAGAAGCCCTTCGCAGTCAGGGATGACTTCGTAGCCATTGACCCCGGGGCTTCCGTTTATCAACCGGGTGAAGCCGCAGCGATCAGGATTCGAATTCGGGACAGGGAAGGCAAACCATTGAACGATCCCAACCTAACTGCGGAAGGCCTCATTTGGAAGGACGGTAAGATCGTGGCAACCGTCCCTATGAAAACGGATCCCGATTCAGGAGGACTTTTCAGGGGAACCACCCCTCCCCTGACACCCGGTCAGCACGAGATAAGCGTTCGGGTGGATGGGCTATACGAGGAGAGCGAACTTCGTAGCCGCGTATCCTTTCTCGTGCAGCAACCGGAAAGCCCAGAGCTTTCGACGCTGACTTGCAACGAGGAGCTTTTGCAGGAAGTCGCAAAGCTATCCGGGGGAACGTACTTGCGTGAGGAGCAGATAGGTAGACTCAACGACTTGCTCAAGCCCATAAGTTCGGGAAAACTCGTGACCAAGGAAATTGCCCTTTGGCAAAGCTATTGGTGGTTTTTCCCCATCGTCCTGATTCTGGGACTTGAGCTTTACCTAAGAAAAAGAGCAGGCATGCTTTAAACCATAGAACGAAGAAATCAAATGAGCGTTCAACTAGACCCAATCATTGCCCAGAAACTCGAAGACTTCCGTCGCCGACGGCGCAACCTGATCGTGCTCCGGGGAATCTGTACGGCCATCGTCACCTCGCTAGCCGTCTTCTCCTCCATTGCCATTGCCGACTATCTCACCCAAGCCCGCATGCCGGACGGTTTGCGGACAACCCTTTCCTACCTAGGTTACGCCATCGTCGTCATCGCCGTTTGGCGCACTTGCGCTCGACTTCTTTTGCACTTGCCCAGCCGCAGAAAACTTGCCCGATTGATCGAACAGGTAGCGCCTGACCTCAGGGAAGATCTTCTCTCTGCCGTGGAGCTTGCAAAGGGAGACGGGGTCGAAACTGACTCGGAAGTCTTCCGAAAGCTCGTTCAGCAAAACGTATCCTCCAAGGTCAAGACACTCGACATGACGAGCACCTTGCCCTTGGCTCACCTGCGCAAGTGGCTCAACGCCACCGCTGGTTTGATAGTCATTACGCTCATCTTGCTCTACAACCCCAATTTTGGCGGAAGCTTCCAGAGGGCAATCGGCCGGGCCCTTTTGCCAGGAGCGAATATCGCTGCCGTAACGGACGTCGAGGTCACCATCCTTGCCCCTGGGGAAGACGTTACCGTAACGCCCAAAAGCGAGCCTCTTCGGTTTTTGGTCTCCGTTGCCGGAAAGGAAGAGGGACAGTCTTTCGATCGGGTCGAATTGGAAACCAGAATCGCAGGGAAAAAACAATCTCCCGTAGGCATGTCCGGGCGACAGGACAACCAATTCTCGATTGACTACAACGTCGAAAGAGAAAAGTTCGAGTACCGCATTCTGGTGGATAATTCGCCCGTGACCATGAACGTAGGGTCCGGCACCGCGCAATGGATAGAAATGGACGTGGCCTCCCGTCCATACGTGACGTCCTTTACCAAAACCTATCATTATCCCGAATACACCGAGTTGGAGTCGGTAACCGTGACCGAAGACCAGGGAGACCTGGAGGGATGGGAAGGGACTCAGGTCGACTTGGTTCTGCACGTCAACCAACCGACTACCGGTGGCACCATCGAACTTGACTTGACCGGAACCGGCGCGTCCAAGCTCGATCTCGTCCCGAACGAGGATGGTACGCAGTTGACCGCAACGCACACCCTCCGCCATCCGGGAACCTACCGGGCGGTTGACGTAACGTCCGTTCAGACAGGGTGGAAAAGCAAACCCTCTCCGGCTTTCGAAATCGGCGTGCAATTGGATGAAGCTCCGGCCATCCGGATCGTCTCTCCTGAGGAAAGATCGGTCCTGGCCGCATCGGACGACATCTTTCCTCTCACCATCGCGGCAAGAGACGATCTCGCGCTTGAGAAAATCGAATACCACGTCCAGGTCAATAAACGGGGATGGAAAAAACTCCCTATCCCCGGCCTGCCCACCCCTGTCGACAAGAAGGAATTGATTCTGCAATTCGACTTGGACCTGATCGATCTGAAACTCAAGCCGAACGACCAAGCCATCCTCAAACTCGTGGCCTTTGACAGAAAGGGTGCAAGCGGGGAGTCCGAACCGATTCAGCTCTCCATCATTTCACGCGACCTTGACCTCTCCGCCATTCAAACGATCAAACTCAAAAGCATGGTCATGGAGGGGATTGCCAAGCTTGCCACTTCAGCGGATGCCCGGGCAAAAGCCACTATTGATCTCTACAACTCGTCGCTCAAGGACAACGGTCCCATTTCTCCTTTGGCGGCCGATGAATTACGTGCCCTGTCCAACTCTCTGGCGGAGGAAAGCGGTCTGTTCCTCGACAAAACCCTGACCGCCCTGACCGCAATGCCCCGGGGGACGGATTCCCTGGAGATTTCCTTGCTCGCCAGATCGATCAATTCAATCACGCAACTTCGAGCAGGAAAGGCCCTCAGCCGGGCGGAAACGGCGATCGCAACCGAGGATCCCAATATCCGCAAGGAAGTAATTCAAGAATTCAGGGGGACAGTCGAGCAAGATCGTGGCTTGACCGGCAACCTCAGGAACGTAATGCAAGGCCTCCTCGCAAACCAAGTGCGCGCGATTGGAGTAACCTATCTGAGGCAACTGCTTAAAAACCAGAGCGAATTGGAGGAGTTGCTCAAGGAAGACTACCACTACAAATCCATCGTCCGCAGGCAGGAAGTCGCCCTTAATCACTGGCGAACCATTGAAAACGTAATGAAGCTCAGTTCCAGTACCCGCTCTCATTCTTTCAGAACCATGGCAAGGGAAGAGAACCAGCTTAGGGAAGCCCTCGAGGGCAATGAGACCAAAAGCCAGCGCGACTTATTGGACAGAACGATCAGGAGCTGGAACGGCCGGGTGCGTCAGTTTCACGACACGGGAAACAATCGGTTGCGCTCAACAGTCCGATCCTCCCGTTCAGGTCGGGAAAACTTCCTTTGGCAGATTCCACAATCATCCGCTCAAATCAATGACGTCTCCTCTTTGGTTACGGCGATGGAAAGCAATCCCGATTACTCCTCTTGGCCTGCCTCCAAAGGTAAATGGGTCGAGCGAGATATTTTGAGCGAAATTCACGGGGCTGCTCTCATATCGAATCTCCAAGGGCGGGCCCGCGTGGAAGAATCGAGAAAAGATTCCGACTCTCCCTTTGTGAAGGACTTGGGACAGACGGCTCGTGCCCTCGAGCGCATAAACGAGCAATTCAAGGCTCAGGGAGAGCTGGAAGGGGAAGCCGTTCCCATGGCAGGAAAATTCAAGGAGATCAAAGACATTTTCAAGCTGTTGGAAACCTACCATGAAGCTGTGGAAGCGCTCGGCCTCGCCTCGACCTTTGCAAACAAGGAAAGATGGGAAATGGTCAAGTCTGACAACCGGGCCGAACGAGCCATCCATTGGGGTGCCACGGTCGCCCCATGGCGAATCCTTTCAAGCCGAGTCGCATCCATTCCGTACGCACTTGTCGGAACAAGCGAAGCCCGTACCGAAGCCGGGAAAATCCTTCGCGAGCTCCCCAAGCAGGACTACGTAGAGGACATTGACGAGGAAATGGAGCAACGCGTCGAAAATATGGGACGGTCGCCCCAATCGGTTACCAAGGAGGTCGAGATGGTGCAGGCAGAGTTGCGCAGAGTAATCAAGCTTTTGTCACCGGCAGTCAAAAAAGCCCGCGAAAGGCTCAACCAGCTCGCTCCCAGTTTGCCCGAACTGGCCCGTCAGCTTGCAAAGAAGGCGAGAGAAGCCAAAGCCCAATCGGAAGCCATCGCCGGCAAACCGGAAGACGAAGCTTCTGAAGTCCGTCAGGAAACCACAAAACTGCAAAGAGAACAGCGACTCCTTGGAAATGAGATCGTTCTTTTTAATGCCGCCCTCCGACAAGAAGCCAACGTGCAAAACGTCTTGGACGACGAAGGCAGGGAAATCGCGCGGGATGCTGACGATGCAGCCGCATTGGTACAAGACAAGCAGAACGCTGCGGTCAATGCCATTGATCAGGCGCTCCAGGCGACCGACCGCGGATCGCAAAACGAAAACTTGGACAAGGCATCTGATAAGCAGGGAGAACTCGCGGAAGCGCTGGAAGCCATTGCCGACCATTTCGAACGTGTCGAGGAAGGCGAGGAAGTCTCGGAAACCAGAGAGGAGCTCCGGCAAGCGGAAAAAGACTTGGGTATCAAGGAGCAGGTGGATGAGCAGTTCGACCAAGCCGAAAGACTGGCCGAATTGGCCAAGATGTCAGCCAAGGAACTTCTCGAGGAACTTGAAAAGGAACTGACTGAGAACAAGCCCATGCAACAGGAGCTTTCCGACATCTCGGAAGATGCCGTCGAGGAAGCCCAGCAAGCGCTCGAAGAAGCATCCAAAGAGGAAGAGAATATTGCCGAGGAACTTGAGAACACCAACAAGGAATTGGTGGACGAGAAAAAGAAACTGGCCAAGGAATTGGATAAGCTGGCCCTGGACATCAAGCGGTTGGCTGACCGGGAAGTCAGGCAGGCTTCCCACCTGGCCCGACAGGCAAGCGCAGGCGAAGCCTTCGAGGAACTTACCGAATCGCGCGAAGAACTGCTTGATATCGCGCAGGATGCGAAGGAAGACGCCTCTCCCGAGGAAACGGCCAATGAGCTAGCTGAAGCCGCCCAGGGTCTTATCGAACCCCTTCTCGAGGAAGCGGGGGACTTGTCTGATGCCGCCCAATCAGCCAAGGAAGTTTCTACGCTTACCCCTGAAACGGCGAAGGAACAGGCCGAACAAACCGAGACGGCCGCTCAGGATGCCGAGAAAAAAGCTCAGCAGGCTCAGGAAAAAGCGAGTGTTGCCGAAGCCAAGACCGAACAGGCAAGCCAAGAGGCGCAACAAGCCATTCAGGAGGCAGTCGAATCTGCCCAGAACTCCGCCTTTGCCGAGCAGCAAGCTGAAGAGGCAGCGCAACAGGCTGCGCAGCAACCCGACAACCAATCCGCTCAGGAAAATGCCAAGCAGGCAAGCGAACAAGCACAACAAGCCAAACAGGAAGCCCAGCAGGACAAAGAGAATGCAAACGAGGCGCAGCAGCAAGCCAATGAGCTCGCGCAAGAATCAAATTCAGCGAATGAGTCTTTTCAAGAAGCTCAGGAGCAAGCAGAGCAAGCCCGGGAAAACGCAGATTTCGCCCAAGAAAGAGCGGAAAGAAAGCCCTCCCAATTCGTATCCTCCAAAAGAAACGCCGAACGGGCTGAGCAGGAAGCGGAAAAAGCATCCGAAAAGGCATCCGACTTGGCTAGACAAGCACAGGAGTTGGCCGACAAACTGGATGCTCTGACTGAAAATTCCTCCCCCGATTCCGAAGCCCTTTCTCAAGCGCAGGAACAACAGCAGGAAGTTGGGGAGGACGTATTCGAAGCAGCCCAAGACATCGAGCGGGCCGCCCGGCACGAGGAACGCTTGGGGAATGAAGAGGCAGCCGAAAAACTTTCCGAAATCGCCGAGAATACCGAGCAGGCCGCTCAAGAAGAGGTGGCCCAAGCAGGACAGGAGTTACAAAACCAACAGCTTGCTCAACAACTGAACGAACTGGCCCAAGAGAGTCAGGAGCTGGCCCAGAGCCAGGAAGCTCAACAGGCCGCAAAACAAAACGAGCAGGCTCAAGAAGCTCAAAAATCCCTTCAGGAAGCGGGACAACAAGCTCAGGAATCAGCCGAAAGCCAACCGGACTTTCAAGAGATCGGTGAGGCGGCTCAAGAATTTGCCCAGGAAACCCAATCTGCGGCCGAGGAATTCTCCGAAGCGGCCGAGCAAGGAGATCAACAGGCTCAGCAAGCCCAGCAACAGGCTCAAGAAGCGCAACAGCAAGCCCAGCAAGCGCAACAGCAAGCCCAGCAGGCTCAGCAACAAGCTCAGCAAGCTCAGCAACAGGCTCAGGAAGCTCAGCAACAAGCCTCGGCCCAGCCGGAAAATGCACAAGCCCAGCAAGAGGCGCAACAAGCCCAACAACAAGCTCAGCAAGCCCAGCAACAGGCTCAAGAAGCTCAGCAAGATGCGCAAGAAGCGGGTCAGCAAGCTCAGCAAGCCAAGCAACAGGCCCAGGAAGCAGGTCAACAAGCTCAGGCAGGTGAGCAAGCGGCCAAAGAAGCCGCCGAACTGGC
>Ga0066836_10001029_pt1 | contig 14365 bp, 12 predicted proteins | sample ETNtaG_18_FD_71568 | JGI IMG/M metagenome (GOLD analysis project Ga0066836, IMG submission 71568) | Marine microbial and viral communities from oxygen minimum zone, Eastern Pacific Ocean - ETNP201302SV91 | ecosystem: Environmental > Aquatic > Marine > Oceanic | place: Pacific Ocean: Eastern...
GAGATCCCGCTTAATTGTACTCAGTCAGGCTTTTTTATCAATATAATTTCAGTGTATTTATTGCATCAAATTCATTCATTCATATATTCTCTCCACTCCTGGCAATATGGCAGGTAATCGAGTCTGCCGAGGACTCTCCAACAGCGACATCCGGCACTATTTTTGGGAACTACCCTAGGGCTCAATGAAAGCTAATATAAAACAAGATAAATTACTCACGAATTTCTTTGCAGAGATAGTTCCCCATCATCGCCTATATTCAGGCAGTCACCATCTTCGAGTTGGATAATCGAATCGGGCATATCAGGCATTCTAAAACCTACTTCCGCTCCAGTTGCGCTTGCAAAGTTATGAGTTACCAAGACCAGCGCGTGAGGATGCCTCTGAGCGAATGTAATTGCATCCGATGGAGTGTGGTGGTTGGGGCTGTCCACGAAATCGGGGATCCCCATCTCAAGTAGCACGACATCGGCATTCGGGGCCCGCTGCTCAATCCCTTCGCAAGGACCCGAGTCTCCGCAGTGGAGGAGCCTGAATCCACTTGAGTGAACAAACTCGTAGCCATGGGGGTCGGTCTCCGGAGTGTGACTCACAGGAAACCTCTCGAAACTCCAGTCCGTTCCTGCCAGTTCACCCGTCTCCGATTCTGACCAGACGACTCCATCTTCTAGGGCGTCATCGAGACTCCCTGGGAATCCCGTTCTGCACAAGTCACTGAGTAGTTCTCTACCGCTGGGTCTGAGGTGGACTCCCAATGCGTTCTCAGATTCGGGGTCCGAGATATACTTCCTCTCAAGCAGTATGAATGGGAAGCCGAAGATGTGATCGGCGTGCCAGTGGGTAATCATGAGGTGCTTGAGATTAGCGGGTGAGATATCGGCCCTCCGCAGCTGGACCAGCGCCGTCGGTGGCGCGTCTACTAGAACACTGCCGTCCAGCAGTGCCAACGCATGCATCCTACCTGGAGGCGAGAAGGCATTCCCTGTGCCGAGGAAGTCGATGCGCGCCACGAGCCGCGATGAGGGGACCATGACTTGACCTCATCGCCTCTCCTCTCTGTACGCTCACAGTATCCGTTCAGCATTTCTTCATAAACAGGTCGTGTCTCGCGGGGAACGAGCATTCAGGAGGCTTGACATGTCGGATTGGAGCGCAAAGAATCCATACTCCTCCAATCTGAATGAGAACTACGTTCTCAATGGTGAGGGTTCGCGTAAGGAGACTCGACACATTGTCTTCGATCTCGGTGACTCCGGTCTACAGTACAAGGCCGGAGATGCACTTGGGGTGATTCCACGCTGCCCGCTCGAACTGGTAGTGGAGATTCTTACCACCTGTGGCTTCTCAGGTGAGGAAGAGGTCGAAACACATCTAGGGGCTTGCAGTTTGCGTGAGGCGCTCACTACCCGATACGAGATTCACAGGATTTCAAAGAAGTGGATTGGGGGACTCGGTTCGAGACTATCGTCCAAATCGGGCAGCATCGAGATTCGAATCGTCCACCGGCAACGAACTTCGTCACAAGATGGCTCAGTAGTGATGGACTGGAGAGGGAGCGGAATTGAGGATGACATTCCGGATGGCTATGTCGAAATCGGCTCAGCCAGCGATCCTGCCGAGGCACTCTGGACCAAACTAACAGAGGACCCCGAGGCAATGGAGGACTACATCTGGTCGCGTGACTACCTCGATGGACTAGCAGACTTCGGTCACATTGGCTTTACTCCCCAACAGCTCGTCGAGGGCATGGACAGGCTCAAACCAAGACTCTACTCTATTGCCAGCAGCCCCGACTTTGAGCCGGGCACAGTTCACCTCACAGTCGCTATCGTCCGTTACAATCACCACGAGCGTGATCGGGCCGGGCTTTGCACCGGATTTATGGCCGACTATTGCGAGGTTGATGAAACCGAGATTGGCGTATTCATGTCTCCGACTAGGTCATTCGTCCTGCCCGAGGACGGCTCGACAGACGTCATAATGGTAGGCCCGGGAACGGGAATCGCTCCATTCAGGGCCTTCCTGCAGCAACGTGAGATAGACGGCGCGAGCGGGCGCAACTGGCTGTTCTTCGGCGACTGGACCGAAGAGGGGGAGTACCTATATCGCGAGGAGATGGAGGCATGGAAGGATAGCGGACTCATCGATCGTCACGACCTAGCATGGTCCCGTGCAGGCTCGGAGAAGGTCTACGTTCAGCACCTGATGAAGCAGAACGGTGAGCAGATTTGGAATTGGATTGACGGTGGCGGGTACTTCTATGTCTGTGGCGACAAGAATTACATGGCCAGAGACGTTCACACTACTCTCATAGAAATCTGCTCAGAGTTCGGTGGTATGTCAGAAGAGCAGGCCAAGGAGTTCGTCGAGACCGGCCTGATGAAGACCGAGAAGCGGTATCTCAGAGATGTTTACTGACCTCTACTGCTCCGCATTCCTCATACGGCGCACGCTAGGAGCGATTCATCATGTTCCGCCGAGTGCTCATCGCCAATCGTGGCGAAATCGCACTTCGCATACTCCGCTCTCTACGTTCACTGGGTGTCGAAGCCGTAGTCATCCACGGGCGAGATGACAGATTGACCCTCCCGGTCCGACTGGCCAATGAGGGCGTGTTCATCGCGCGCGATGATCCTCTGGCCTCCTACCTCGATATCGAAGCAGTCGTCTCCGCTGCCAAGGAGGTCGGTGCAGATGCAGTGCATCCTGGATACGGATTCCTAGCCGAGAATCCGGCTCTAGCGGAGAGACTGGCTGAGGAGGACATAGCCTTCATCGGACCAAGTCCCAAGGTCCTCAGACTGCTTGGAGACAAACTATCCGCCAGAGATGCGATGGTGAGAGCGGGCCTACCCGTTGCCCAAGGTTCTGGTAAATCGATATCGAACGAGGAGGAAGCTCGGGTCATGGCTGAGGACATCGGCTATCCAGTGATGATCAAGGCGGCGGCTGGCGGTGGAGGGATAGGTATGCAGATCGTAGAGTCTGCAGATGACTTTGAAACTGCATTGAGGCTGTGCCAAGGTCGCGCATTGTCGGCTTTCGGGGACGATAGGGTGTTCGTGGAGAAATACATCGAAGGGGCCCAACACATCGAATTTCAAGTGCTTGGCGACGGTTCCAAGGCTATTCATTTCGGCGAGAGGTTCTGCTCCATCCAAAGGAGGCATCAGAAAATCATCGAAGAGGGCCCTTGGCTATCTGAAGAAGTACGTGATGAGATTGGTGCCAAGGTGGTAGCTGGTGCTGAAGCGGTGGGCTACAAGGGGTTAGCCACCTTCGAGTTCCTTCGAGATGCCGACGGTGAGTTCTACTTTCTCGAGGTTAATCCGAGGGTGCAGGTAGAGCACACGGTCACAGAGATGATTGCTGGCGTCGATCTGGTTTCTCTTGGCATCAGAGTAGCGGCAGGAGAGGCACTCCCCTTCACACAGTCTGAGGTCAGTATCTCTGGTCATGCCATACAGACTAGGATAAACGCGGAGAACCCGTTCACACTCGAACCTTCACCCGGACGCATTTGGGAGTGTCACTGGCCAGGCGGTCCAGGCGTGCGCGTAGATACGCATGCGCATACGGGGTATGACATGCCACCCTCCTTCGATTCCTTATTGGCCAAGGTGATTGTATGGGCCCCGACCCGCAGCGAAGCCATAGCCAAGATGGATTCAGCCTTGAAGGAGACACTAATCATTGGTGTTGACACCTTAATACCGCTTCATCGTGCAATCCTCAATGAAACCGACTTCCGAAATAGAGAAGTCACAATTAGTTACCTCGATGAGCACCCGGGACTGCTGGACGGAGCGTGATTGCGTGGAGATGGTGATTGTTGGAAGCATCGGTTTCGATGACATCGACACACCCGAGGCGAGTGGCTCTGATCTTCTCGGAGGTGCCGCCACGCACGCAGGTATAGCTTCAGGATTCCACCTGCCTCTAACGCCCCGCAAACCACCGAGAATTGGACTAGTCAGCGCTGTCGGCACTGACTTCCCAGAGGAAGCTCAAGAGATACTTGAGGACACAGGACTGAATCTCGCAGGAGTGGTCCGAAGAGATGGACGCACGTTCCGTTGGGCGGGGCGTTATGAGGGTTCTATGGAAGAAGTGCAGACCATATCGACAGAGGTCAACGTGCTCGAGGATTTCAGGCCCGAGGTTCCGCCGTCGTGGCGCACCCCAGGTATCCTATTCTGCGCCAACACGCACCCTCGCACTCAGGTTTCGGTACTCGATCAGTGCCCCGGTGCGGCGGTAACCGCCCTAGATACGTTCATGCTTTGGATAGACACAGAATTTGAGTTGCTGTCGGAAGCCCTACGTAAGGTGGACATGGCCATCCTCAACGAAGAGGAGGTGTGCTCTCTAGCTGGAGAGGAGGTGCTTCACCGTGCAGTCGAGGCGATTCGCTCGGGCGCAGCACTGTACGGAGGGCAAGAGGCCGGCCCCGGACCTCGGAGCATGGTCATCAAGCGTGGTGGCAGTGGTTCAGTAGCCTACCTGCCCTGCGGCACCATCACGCTGCCCGCCTTTCCAACTGACGACCTAGTCGACCCGACAGGTGCCGGCGATTCGTTTGCCGGGGCCCTATTGGCCAACATAATCGGCAGGAAGGGTGCTTTGAACCAGACAGAGACCATGCGTAACGCGCTAGTACATGCGACAGTGACTGCGTCTTTCACCATAGAGGGACTTGGGGCTTCCGCTCTCTATGGTCTCGAGAGAGGAAGGTACCACGCGAGGGCAGACAAGTACCGAAGAATGGTCGGCCTGTAATCACTCGAGCCGCTTGATTCCAGGAAGCGGGTGCGGGTCACCTTTGGATGATGTTCTTCTGAGTTGCGAGAACCTGAGTCCACCATCCTGTTCAGGAAGTTGTGTGGGCTCACTCTCTCCTCCACTCGATACTCTGTTCACGAGATGGTCTAATGCGTCCTGTGCCGAATGAGGGTGAGGTGCCTGCGACTCTCTCGCTCTGCCAGCCACATCCGCCTGATGATCTTGGTCGCTGCGAAGACGGTTGTGCTGAAAGGTCTGAAACCTAACTCCTGACTGTACTTCCCCTCCGTCTCCATCTCCGTACTCAGAAGCGTAAGAGTCGGTGGTTCTACCAGTCGCCTGAGCCGCCGAACCTAGTAGGGCACTAATCCAACTGCCCCTTCTACGTGGAACCTTCCTACTACTGGTTTTGACTCTGCCCGAACTCATCGACCTGGCGATTTTGGATAGTCCCGGCAATCCCTCGAGACTCGAAGCATCGAGTGTAGACGGGGACACCTCACCGCTAGTCAGCAGCGCCTGCTTGGCGCGTGCCTGCTTGACGACGCCGGGTCGACATTCCTCTCGTATCGCTGCCTCAGTGGGGGCCGGCAGTCCGGGCCCGGCGTAGGGGCCTGAGGTCCCAAACCTATTTTGAGCCCGCCTAATCAACTGCGAACTGGTCGGTTCGCGTTCGGAAGCAGGAGGGCCTACAGCGTTGATGTAGGTCTCAGAAGAAGCATAGTTTGCTGCAGGTGTGACGGAGCTCGAGGGAGGAAGGGTTGTGGGTGGCGAGTAACTAGTCGCAGGTTCAGCATCGAATATACCGCCCTCTCCGAACATGCTGCCCATGCCATCAGCAGCCTCACCTAGCGCCGAATCTATCCTGCTGCCAACCGGCTTTTCTTCGTACCACGATGGAGCCTCCACTCCCCAGGCACTCTCGTAAGCCGAGCGAGCATCCTCCTGAGGAGATGGAGGCGGCTCGTAACTTGGAAACGATTCTGTAGGAATCTTTTCTTCCCATGGGAAAGGCGACGCGGTCTCAGCCACCACAGGTGCTGAAGGAGTAAGTGGAGGGGGGGCAGCGAAACCGTCGAACAACGATTCTCCTACTGGCTCCGACTCAGCGCCGAGCAGCAACTCTTCCTCAGGTGCGGCCAACAGGCCCTTTGGTTCTGGCAGCCCGCCCCCTGCGTCTCTGAAAGCGGGGTAACTCGACAGTTCCGCATCGATGTGCTCAAGCCCTCTGCGGGCTTCATCTATCGAACTGCCGTGCCGAACTCTATCGACCATCAGGCACAGCCTGAGCAATATTCCTTCGCTGCCAGATACGATATGTCGATCCCCCGCCTCTGTCTCGATGGCAAGTCCCGAGGTCCTGGATAGTACGTATCCTAGGAGCGTCAGAGATCCTCCCGCTGTTGCCACTATGGCGTAAGGCGACATCAGGACATTCATGCCGAGATAGATTGCCAACAGACCAATGGGAACGGTGCCCGATGGAAACATCGGGAACTTCATGTGTCGCATTCTTGAGATTGAACCTAGGGATAGTCGGATCCCATGTCCGTCAAACCTCTCCAGCGTCAGCTGACGCTTGGTGAGGACCGCTACGAACCTACCTCCAGACCCGACCAGACTCAGATTGCCGAACAGTTCCGACTTCTCCTCATCTCGGTCGGGCGTTAACCCGACTGAATACATCCCAATGCGTCAGCAACTCCGATTGGCTATAACTGCTCGGGGTGCTGAGCACTCGCGCGCGCCCCTTACGCGCACGAGAGTCTCATACCGAGGTCATTTCTGAGGCGATACCCATGATGCGCATCGGCACAGCATCGAGATGAACTATCAGAATGGGCCCAGTACCTCGTTTTCTCAGTAATAGAGGAGACTCCCAGTCAATTAATACAGAGTCTTCTTCGACTTCTCTGACTCTTCCGACATTGAACTGTAGGTCGGCGGCGGCATGGACTACATCGTCTAGTGATAATACACGCTTCTGAAACGGGGCACCGATTAACCTGAAACGGGACGATTCATGACTTTCTATGGTATCCGAATCTTGATGCACTATCATACATCCTTTGTGTAGCGACTCTTCTTTGAGATTCCGCAATGCTAGGCCGACCCTGTCGCCAGTAACCGCAGTGTCCACATCATCGTCCATCACTTGTAGACTTCTGACTATGCCGCAATCTCCCGCGGGATGAGATTCGATAGCATCGTGCTTACTGACTGAACCGGACTGTACGTATCCAATACCCACCAGTCCTATTCCTTGAACGACGAAATGCTGATCGATAGGAATCACCAGTGCATCTGAAACCGAGTTTTTCTCAACGCTCAAGAATTTGAGTAGAGTCTCTCTGATATCGTGAGAATCAGGATTCCCTTCTAAGACGATCCAGGGCAAACCTGCTTGAGACAAAATCACCCTGATCTGGTCAGGATCTACCCAACCACCGTCTTCTGGATTGATTACTACTATCCCATCTGTGATTCCTGCGCATCCGAAGGATACCAAGATCTCCCCAAGAGCAGCATCCACTTTAGTAATCTCGACTAATCCTGCCTTGGCGACATTCAACACAGATAACAACGGGCGAATACTATCGGGGAACTTGAGAGGACGGAGCAATGAGATGATGCGAGTTTCACTATCGGCCATCTCCTTGTATACATACGACTCGATATCGCGAACGTCTCCAAGCTTAGCGATACTTCGAGCCAATTCTTCTGAACCTACGTATCCAACGTTGAGGACAGGCATGCGCCCGCGACCGGACTGACCTTGTTGAACCGAACGGTTGCGACCATCATCCCATGGCGTCGCGGGCGGCTTGAGCCCTATTCCAGAGCTCTTTCTCCTCATTAGTCACAGGCGAGAACTGCGGAACACTTGTCGGCTGCATATCTGAGTCTACCGCCACCATGAAGAAGAAACCCGAGCAAATCTCCTCTCCTTCCCATGCCGAGCGTGATAGCCTGCACGATACCACGTGTACCCCAGTGGTATGGGGTGAGGTCCAGACCACTTTGGAGGTGGTGCGAATGATGTCCCCCTGGTAAGCCGGTCTGCGGAATTTGAGAGAGTCGACAGAGACGGTTACGAACTCACTGTGTGCGAACTTGCTTGAGACCATCCCGGCTGCGGTGTCCATGATTGACATCAGACGCCCTCCATACAGCGTGTCCATCGAGTTGGTGTGCCCGGGAAAGACCTCATTCAGCAGTACGACGGGCTCGAGAGAGTGGGGTTCAGACATCTTTCTCATTCGCTCTTGAGAGCCCACCCCCCTTCAATCCTACATTTCAGCAATCTTCTCCGAATCGGTTCTTTGACCGTTGTCTTCAATCGAGGGAGGCCGCTCGCAGAGCTGTGGAAGTGCCCCAGCTACGTTGGAATTCAACCGCCTTAGATGATCCAGACGGCGGACGCATAGTACTGTGGCCGCATCTGCCTTGCATCCGCATGCCGTCTTCTTTGAGGTATAGGGAAACGTGGGACGGTCTCGCACTTCTGTTCAGTCTGAGTGATCTCAGTGGATGGCGACAGGACGAGGAGCAGGACAAAGAGAGTCCAGGCGTTCATATCGAGGCAGCCATTGCTTCTGGCACTGTGCTCGGTCGGTTGATGAAAGATCTGCAAGAGTACGAGGTCGACGGACCTAAGATTCCTGATCCGGAGCAGGTCCGACTGCTGCTGCACGCCGACAACGCGAGGGGCGGGATGCCGATCTACGCGATCGAGCCGGAACTGGATGATGCCGATTGGGCAAATTGGTTCGAAAGGAGCGCCGACGAACAGTCGCGCGTGACTAACCTGCTCTCAACTCTGAACACCTCGCGACGCTGGCGCAAGACCCGTTCTGCGGCTGTAGGAATGGTAGAGATGTCGAAGGGTGCGAGTCCGGACATGGGTGCAGCAGCAGCATCTTGTGCAACTTGGTGGATTGAAGAGCAAGGAGCACTGACCGCTGAGTTAATTTCTGAGCGCAACAGCCGCTTTGCGGCCCGTTTACGAGGCGCCCTCGCAGATTTGAGGAACAGCAGGGTTGATGATGCGAAGGCATCTGACTGCACCCTACTGGTACCGGTCCACCAAGCATGGCTGCCCTCCTTGGAGGCAGCAGTCAGGGCTTGGCCGGACGCAGAACCGGTTAGTAAGGAGGAGCGATGATGGAGGAAGGGAGGATAGTGGTCGGAATCGAGACTCAGACCTTCAGATTCACACCTTCTTCGCCGATTAATCATCAAGATGCAGTGTCTCTAGCCGGTGGGACGGTGAGCGGCCCCTATGTCGTAGTCAGTCATGAACAGCCTCGTGCCACTTTCATCATCGAGCCAGATGGTTCTGTACTTGTGCATGGTATCGCAAGGACCGAAGTCGCAAGGATTGCAATGCAGGAGCTATTGTTGACTCTTGGAATGTCAGAGGAGAACCTGACAATGGAATTGGGAGGGATGTTAATCAGATTCTCAATCGGCAGAGCGGTGATGTTGAATCTCGCCGTAGATAGATTCGCTGATATCGAGCTCGACGACAGACTGGGTGCCCTGAGAATCAATGCCACTCTGCACAACGCACAGATCCTGATGTTCAACAACGGCCACGGCATCGTACTGGGCCAGTCCTCGAAGAAAATTGCCGAGATGGCCGTGCGCCACTGGGCCGGCCTTCTCGACGAAGAAGGAGCCCTAGCGTGAGACCATGTTGTTGGATGGGCGCTGGACAGGCCCCATCCTTGACCAGCATATGCACCTCGATCGCTCCAATAGATTCCTCGACGCAGTCTCAGAATTCACCCTTGCCGGTGGCACCGGGATTATGCTAGTCCACAAACCCAATTTCTCCTCGGACTTACCTACAGATTTAGACGGCTATCGGGCAGCCTACTCGGACACCCTTAGCATGGCTGAAGAAGTGAGGGCTGCATACGGGATTGAAGTGGGAGTCGTACTTGGTCCACACCCTGTTGTCTGGGAGCATCAGATTGTGCCGCTTGGGATCAAGAGGGCGACCGAGCTTCACCTCGAAGCAGTAAGCCTCGCGCTTGACCACATAGAAGCAGGAGACGCGGTTTGCCTCGGCGAGGTAGGGAGACCCCACTATCGGGTCTCGGATGAGATTTGGGTCTCTGCCAACGAGATGCTCAGAGAGATCATGGCCATGGCCGCCGGAGCTGGAACTTCGATACAACTGCATGTTGAGGACAACGGTGAGACTACCTGTCGAGAACTTGCAACGCTGTGTGACGAGGCAGGGCTTGCTCGCAACAGGGCGATTCGGCACTACGCTCCTGCTAACGTCGGCGCCAACTTCACACATGGTCTCGCCGCGACTGTGAGCGTTGGCAAGGGGAGCGTGGAGGCCATCACCGCTACCGCTGCTAGTGCCAACGCCCCTTGGGGGATGGAGACCGACTTCCTCGACGACCCGCGAAGACCCGGAGCGGTACTCGGCCCCAAGACCGTACCCAAGCGTACGCAGCAACTGTGCACCGCTTTACAGGCAGCCGATTGGGATGATGATAAGGTGAGTGAGTTGTTGAATAGCATCCACAATGACTGGCCATCACAGCTTTACTCAGTAGGCAACTGAAGCCTAGGGGAAATCACCATTGCTGCCCCTATCCCAAACAGCAGAAGAGTCAGCACGAAACCTTGGAATTCTCCCAACGGGATATTGTATCCTAGCTCCGAAAGTCCCATTCTCCATAAGGGCCCATTAATCGGCATGAAGAGGAGCATCAGCACGATTCCAAGCTTCTGTCGAGTCTGCATATGCGTTTGACAGAGGTTCGGTAAATGAACTGAACGCAGGAGGTTATGTTGGTGCGCCCGCCGGGATTTGAACCCAGGATATGAGGTTGGAAACCTCAGGTGATAACCAGACTTCACTACAGGCGCGCTGAGTCTCCGTACCGAGGTACCCACTAAACCGATTCGGTGGGAAAATTACCAGAGTGAAGCATTCAAACGCGTCCCTCCTGACGGAGGGACGTGTCACAGGACGACGATGCCACCGCTCCTGGTATAGCAATCAGCAAGGATGCATCTGACACTATCGACGAGAAGCAGGTCGTCGGTCGTAAGATATGGCGAATAGTGCCCTATATCAAGCGCTATTGGAGGCGTGCTGTTGGGGGTTTTGTTGCTAACGCAGCGGCCCGAGCATTCGATTTGATCCCATTCGTGATGATTGGAGCAGCAGCGGATTGGTATCAGAGCAAGACGTACACAAATTCCACACTCAAGTCCCTAGTAAATTCGGAGCATTTACCTTCGTTAGGCCCTATTGATTCCATAGAGCTTGGATTCGGTCTACTAATCCTGATATCATTCGCATTCCTTGCTGTCTTTCAAGGAATCAGTGAGTACCTCTGGCAGTCTACTGCATACAAGGTCCAGCACGATATCCGGATGGAGGCGACGACTAGTCTAATGGCAATGGAGGCATCCTACTTCGAGACTAGGCAGACGGGGAATCTGATGGCTGTTCTATCTGCAGATGTGGCCCAGTTAGAGGACATAGTATCCGACTCATCGACCTCGATAATTCGAATTTTAATTACTTTCACTACGGCGTTCGCCATTATGTACTGGATGTCTCCTACTTTGGCCCTCATCCTCTTCATCCCCCTGATCCTAGTGATTCCCATGGTAATTTGGTTCAGTACGCGTGTGCAACGGCGCTATCGGAAACAGCGTGAGAGCACAGGAGGAATAGTCGCAATCCTCGAAAACGTGCTGGCAGGCATCGTCACCGTTCAGGCCTACAATGCAGGTGATTTCGAGCGTTCTCGCGTTGAGGGAGAGAGTGCTGACTACCGTGATCAGGCCATCCACGCCGCCAACCTGCGCAACCGATTCATTCCGGGAATCTACGTTGTTGCAGGCCTGTCATTCGGCCTATTGGTCTCTGCAGGAGGTTGGCTTATGGAGTCCGGAGAGATCTCTGTTGGTCAATTTGTCACGTTCCTTTTGATCAGCACTAGGATGACGATGCCTATGTTCATTTTGGGGATGCTTCTGAATCAGCTCCAGAGAGGAGAGGCAGCCTCCAAGCGAGTGTTCGCATTGATAGACCTCGAGCCTTCGATATTCGACAGACCAGATGCTATCCCTCTAGATGGCCCGATTCGCTCAATTTCGTTCGACGACGTCACCTTCGCCTATCCCTCATCGGAGGCCAACGTGCTCAATGGCATCTCATTCTCTGCATCATCGGGAGAGTTCCTCGGAGTGATGGGACACACCGGTGCTGGAAAAAGTACAATTCTAAAGTTAGTTGAAAGATTTTACGAACCTCAACACGGCACGGTGAAGATCAACGACATAGATATCAACGACTACGCCATTGAGTCAATTCGAGACAGAATCGGCTTCGTATCCCAAGACCCTTTCATGTTCTATGGAGATGTGAAATCCAACGTCTCCTATGCCCGCGAGGCCTCGGACGAGGAAATAAGGAAGGCGCTCGAGACCGCAGGTGCATGGGACTTCGTCTCTCGACTCTCTGACGGCATCGACACGTTGGTAGGCGACCGCGGTGTTATGTTGTCCGGAGGGCAGAGGGCCCGTATCGCACTAGCTCGAGCCTTACTCAAGAGCCCAGACTTACTCATTCTTGACGAGGCCTCAGCAGCTCTCGACGCCGAGACTGAGAAGCGCATACAGATGTCACTTTTTGATGGCTCAAACGGAGATTCGAATAGGATCACCATCGCTGTCGCCCACCGACTTGCGACCATACGCAAGGCCGATGAGATAGTGGCTATGGTGGATGGTGTGATTGTTGAACGCGGTACTCACCGAGAACTCTTGGACAATGACAACGTGTACGCATCGCAGTGGCTGATTCAGACTGGCGAACTAGGTGTGACAGAGGCCTAGCCTCTAGTCCGGTCATCTATCTGGAGGCCTGAGTTCCCAGTGAATATCCTCCACCAACCTCGAAGCACACCCATTCCATAATTCCAATGTAGAACAAAAGTGGTGATTGAGGATAGGAACACTGTCTTGGGAGTCCGACAAGGCGAGCTACCCTTGGCTGCGCCGTACCAAGCAATCACATTGTACAGTAAGATCAGGGTGGGTAGGGTGTGAACTCCAAATCTTGGCCAGCCCATTGGAACGGCATCAAGGGAGATGTCCCACCAAGGCGAGCCTATTCCTCCATTGTACAGTCCCCAGAAGAAGAATGCGAATGCCGCTGTCACAATTGGAGGGAACATAGCTACTGCTCCATGACTCCAAGCCCTCAGCTCGTGATGCTCGTGACTGGCTAGGCTTCTGACCAGTCCGTAGTTTCGAATCTGCTTCTTGACTCTCGACAGGTCGCGCCTACGATGCCACATCACTGCTTCCGGATCTGTCCAAAGTCGGTGCCCGGCCTGTTTTATCCTGTGGTCTAGAATCACATCTTCGGCACCGATGCACCCCGTTGGGAATCCACCAATATCCGCAAGGACAGAACGGCGATAGGCTGAGTTCACCCCCGGTAATTGCCCAACTTCTTCGAGCTCACCTTCTCCTCTCCTGCCGTAGTTGGTTCCAGCAGTGAATATCTTGCTGCAGAAACTGACGTCGATAATCTGCTGCTGCAGCGTCGAGCTCTCTGGCGGTGCGAAGTTCGGGCCGCCCACACCTGCGACTTCGGTACGCTTGAACCAGCGGGCCAGCTTTTCTACCCATTCCTTGGGTACGATGACATCGTCATCGGTGAACATCACCAGATCGGATTCAGTCGATTCAAGTGCGATGTTGCAGGCATCAGCGCGAGTGCGTGAGCCTGCATCGTCGATAAATCGAAGACCTCTAGATTCAGCCTGTTGTCTGCCCAAATCTCCACTTGGTCCAACCACTACGACCTCAAGTGGGCCATAGTAGGTCTGGGTCATCAGACCATCCAGTGCAATGCCAAGTTCGTCCGCATTGCCGACGCTCGGGATTACAACGCAGACAGAGCGGCCCATGGCCCGCCGCCCTAGTTCGACCTCAAGAGTTCACGGGTCAGTCGTTAGTCACTCGGGGCGCTAGGAAGTAAGTCCAACTCGCCCCACCGTCATTAGAATTCCAGTCTAACCTAAGGGGATATTTATCTTGAAATTGAACTCGGATGTCTTGAGTTAATCCTGCAGCGAGTTTTCTCGTCAGAGGGTCGAGAAATTGCAGGCTGTAGGTGCCTTGGGTAGGTGAGGGGCAGACCAACTCGCTAAGTTCACCGGATTCGAAGCGTACATTGACCCCTTCTCCAGCCTCAACGGTCACGCTTACCCGCATCTCCTTACTGTCGAGACTCAGATCTACTAACTCGCCTACGAACTTAGCCGCCCTGAGTGCTCTGGAGAGCTTCTCTGCCCCGATGGCGGCACTGCAGTCGAAATCCAGAACTGGAAGTTTAGGATCCTGCATGGAACCGGTGTCAAGGCCACGCAGTATCCTGTGGACCTCACCGACTCTAACATTGACTGCTCCAACCGCATCATCGTAGTCAATCTCGACTAAGTCACCAGGGCCAGCGAGGGTCAGGAGGTCACGTAGTTTGCCGAGCTCCAGTCCAATTTCTACTGGTTCGACTTCGTAGGTCTCGAAG
>Ga0066836_10001034_pt1 | contig 14293 bp, 13 predicted proteins | sample ETNtaG_18_FD_71568 | JGI IMG/M metagenome (GOLD analysis project Ga0066836, IMG submission 71568) | Marine microbial and viral communities from oxygen minimum zone, Eastern Pacific Ocean - ETNP201302SV91 | ecosystem: Environmental > Aquatic > Marine > Oceanic | place: Pacific Ocean: Eastern...
CAATATCAAAATAAGAAAGTTCTGTTATTTCTACATTTTCTTTTGTAAAATAATTTATGACAGATTGATTTATTTCATCTGTATAAGGAGTAAAGATTGAAATTTTTTTTATCTTTAGAGATTTCAATGCATTTACTGCTGATGTTATTGGTGTTGTAACTTTAGTGTTAGGTTTAACTAAATTAACTTTTTCAAATATCGATGAATAACCTGCAGCAATCGTTCCTGAAGTACAACCATAAGCAACACAATCTAATTTTTGATCTGGTAAAATATCTCTTGTAACTTTTGGGATATCATCAGCCATTTTTTTTAGAGTCTCATTAGTTAAAGGATTGAAACATTGAATTCTATTACAATATAAATCAATATCTTTACCAAAAATTACATTATTGAAATCTTTCTCAATTCTAAAATCGGTAGCCAATGTAATTAATCCTACTCTAGGATTGTGTTTTTTAATAAATTTTGGTTCTATTTTAGTTAGTTTCATTTAAAGGTTGATTAAATATATATTGATTAAATAGTCTAGTTAAATTACAGTCTTAATTAAGCGATACATAACTCGTCGATATTTACAAAATACGAAAGTGGGATCAATCGTCTTAGATTTAATTATTTAAGGAGGTTAGAATGAAATTTGGATATTTTTGCAATACCACAAACTGGGATCACAAGCCGTATAAAAAATTGTTAAATGAAACTAAAGAAATCACAACTTATTGTGATGAAAATAACTGGAATTCTATTTGGTATACTGAACATCACTTTAATCATGAAGGAATGGAGTCTTGCACAAACCCAATAATGATGGGTGTTGATGCTGCAGCAAGAACTAAACAAATAAGAATTGGACAAGCTTGCAATGTTATTACTTTTCATAACCCTATAAGATTAGCAGAAGACATAGCTTTATTGGATCAATTATCAAATGGAAGAGTTGAGGTCGGAATTGGAAGAGGAATTTATGGGCGAGAAGCAATCAATATGAATAAGGAAGCCGATCTTAAAGATCAAGCTAAAAACTTTAGATTATTTGATGAAACGTTAACAATAATGAAAAAAGCTTGGACTGAAAAATTTTTTAGTCATGAGGGAGAATTTTACACCTACCCATCACCAAATTTTGTTTGGCAGCATGATATGAGTCCTCCAAGTAAAGAATTTTTAGATACAAAAACAAATGAAATTAAGAAAATTAGTGTAGTTCCAAAACCTAAACAAAGTCCGCATCCTCCAATTTGGCAAGTTGTAGACGGTGCAAGATCAATTGAATGGGCAGCTCAAAATGGCTTGAATACCATCATGTGGATACCAACTGTAAAAGCTTTGAGAAAAAGATTTGAGATTTATAGAGATGCAAAATCAAAAACTGAGAACAGAGACGTTCCATTAGGTGAGGGTATATCACTTGTGAGAGATATGTTTGTTGCAGAAACAATGGAAGAGGCTGAAAAACTAGCTGGAGAACATATTATTAATTACATGCGATGGGTTTGTCACTGGAGAGGTTTAGGAAATCATATGGACCCAGGTGAAGAATTACCAGAAACAAAACATAAATTAGATTTATTAAATTATGATTTTTTACATAAAAGAAATTTATTATTTGGTACTCCGGAATATGTAGTGAATAAAATTAATGAATTAAAATCAGAATTAAATTTACAAAATTTACAAGTTTGGTCAAATTTTCCAGGTATAGATCATGAAGCTTGTATGAGAAGTATAAAACTATTTAATGATGAAGTGATACCTAAAATTAATTTCGATAACGACAACATTGAGAAAGCCAGTTAGTGAAACTTGAATTAAGGAAATTTACAAAGTTTGTAGATAAAACTTTTGTTGAAGGTGGAAAAGAAGCTAAGAAACCAGTTTTACTGGTTTCAGTAGCAGCTGTTTTTAAAAACCCGTGGGCCAACCAAGGATTTGTTGAAGACTTGAAGCCAATCATTTTGGATTTAGCTCCAAAGCTTGGTGACATCTTGGTACCAGAATTAATTAAAGAAATTGGATCACCTGAAAAAATTTTAGCTTACGGTAAAGCTGGAACTGTTGGACTAAATGGTGAGATAGAACACGCTTCGGCTTTTATTCATACTTTAAGATTTGGAAATAAATTTAGGGATGCTGTTGGTGGAACTTCTTATTTAAGTTTTACCAATACAAGAGGTCCTGCGGGATCCAAAATATCAATTCCAATGATGCATAAAACAGACTCTGGTTTAAGACCATATTATTTAACTCATGAGTTTACTATTCATGATGCACCTTTTGATGACGAAATCGTAATTGCTATAGGTGGGGCATCAAGCGGTAGAGCTCACGCTAGAACCGGAGATCGTTATCAAGATATGAAAGAAATGGGATTAGATCCCAAATAATTTAATGTCCCAAAATTTTGATCCAAATCAAAATTATTATTTTTTTAATAAAAAAGATTCCATCCCTATTGTATTTATTCATGGAGTGGGTCTTGATCATCAAATGTGGGATAATCAAGTAAATTGCTTTAATGAATATTCAATTTTGACTTATGATTTATTAGGTCACGGAAAAACCCCATGTAATAAAGATAAATTAAGTCTTAAAGATTTTTCAGAACAGCTTTTAGAAATTTTAGCTCATTTAGAAATAAAAAAAATAAACCTTATCGGTTTTTCTTTAGGGTCTTTGATTGCTTTGGATTTTTCTTATCGTTTTCAAAAAAAAGTTGAAAAACTAATATTAATTGGCACTACTTATAAAAGGTCGGATCAAGAAAGATCTCTTGTATTAGACAGATATAATCAAGCTAAATTAAATAAACCAATATCTAAACAAGCTTTAAAAAGGTGGTTTAGTGACAAATATCTTGAGGATAATCCAAAAACTTATGATTTATTTATGAATATTTTAAATAAAAAACCAGAAGATCATAAAAATTTTCTTAAAGCCTATGAGTTATTTGCAAATCATCATGATAATTTTGAAGCTATCAAAAAAATAGATAGAAAAACTTTAGTGATGACTGGGTCAGACGATGTTGGTTCAACTCCAGCAATGTCCAAAAAATTAGTTAAAGACCTTGTTAATTCTACTTATATTGAAATTCAAAATGGAAAACATCTTTGTAGTATAGAATGTGTAGATGATGTTAATATGAACATTAAAAAATTTATTAATAATTAAATGACAAAAATTCAAAATTTTAAAATGTATATTAATGGTGAATGGGTCGACTCATCTTCTGGAAAAAAAATTGAAACATTAAATCCAGAAAATAATGAAGTTTGGGCTACTGTTCCTGAAGCTGATGAAAAAGATGTAGATAAAGCTGTTCATTCTGCACAAATAGCATTTGAAAACTCTTGGTCAAAAATTCATCCAAGAGATAGAGCGAAATATTTAAGATTAATTGCTGATCAGCTAAGAGCTAACGCAGAACACCTTGGAAAAATAGAAACTATCGACACTGGAAAACTTTATAGAGAGACAAAAACTCAAGCAAACTATATTGCAGAATATTATGAATACTTTGCTGGGTTAGCTGACAAAGTTGAAGGAACTGTTGTTCCAATAGATAAACCTGATATGCAGGTTACAACAACAAGAATACCTATTGGTGTTGTGGCAGCAATTATTCCATGGAATTCTCAAATGCTTTTAACAGCTGTTAAGCTTGCTCCTGCTCTTGCTATGGGTAACACAGTTGTAATTAAAGCATCTGAACTTGCACCAGTAACACTTTTAGAATTTGGAAAATTAATAGAAAAAACTGGAATCCCAAAAGGCGTAATTAATATAATTACTGGATTGGGTGAACCTTGTGGTAAAGCTTTAACTACTCATAATTTAGTAGAAAGAATAGCATTCACCGGTGGACCTGAAACTGCAAAACATATTGTTAAAAATTCTGCTGAAAATTTATCTCAAGTGAGTTTAGAACTTGGTGGCAAAAGTCCTGTTGTTGTTTTTGATGATGCTGATCAAGAAAATGCACTTAATGGAATTACAGCAGGAATATTTGGAGCAAGTGGACAAAGTTGCATCGCAGGATCTAGACTTTATTTACAATCAAATATTTATGAAGAGTTTTTAAAAAAATTAATTTCAAAAGCTGAAAAAATAAAACTAGGTGGTCCAATGGAAAAAGATACTCAAATGGGTCCTCTTAATAGTTTTAAGCAACTAGAAAATATTGAAAAAAATATCAAATCAACAATCGAACAAGGTGGAAAGGTTAGATGTGGTGGTAAAAGATCTTCTGTATCAAATAAAGGTTATTACTTTCCAGCAACTATAATTGAATGTGAAAACCACAATTTGCCTGTGGCCGAAAATGAATTGTTTGGTCCAATTTTGTCTGTAATGAAGTTTGATAATGAAGAGGAAGTGATAAAAAAAATGAATGATAATAGATATGGATTGTCATCTGGAATTTATACATCAAACTTTGCAAGAGGAATGAGAGTTTCAAAAGCTATTAGAGCTGGTATTGTGTTTATAAACACTTATAGACTAATATCACCTATGGCACCTTTTGGAGGAATAAAAGACAGTGGATATGGAAAAGAGGCAGGAATAGAATCTATAAAAGAATATACCAGAATTAAAACTACATGGTATAATTCTTCTGACAAACCAATGTCAGATCCTTTCACTATGGGTTAATAAATTTAATTTTTAAAAGAATGCTTGGCTTTTGGAAATTGTTTTTTTTGTACCTCTGATTTATATTTTTTAACTGCACCATCAATAATTTTACTAACATCAACATATTTTTTTACAAATTTAAATTTGCTTTCACTCATACCAATTAGATCATCAATTACTAATACTTGACCATCACAATTTACTGAAGAACCAATCCCTATTGTTGGAATTTTTATCTTCTCAGTAATTTTTTTTGATAGCTTTGTTTCCACACACTCTAATACAATAGAAAAAACACCTGCTTCTTCTAAAAGTTTTGTATCATTTAAAATTCTCTTACTTTCATTTTGCTTCTTTCCTTTAAAAGTAAATTTTTTATCAGTTTGAGGTAAAATACCCACATGACCCATGACAGGTATTCTATTTTTAACTAAAGTCTTAACAATTGAAATTATTTTCTTACCACCTTCAAGTTTTACTCCATCACATTTAGTTTCTTTCATTACTAATTTAACGTTTCTCAAAGCTTCTCTTGAGTTTCGATATGTATTGTAAGGCATGTCAACTACCATGAATGATTTCTTAACACCAAGTCTCACACTTTTTGAATGATTAATCATGGTTTCCAAAGTTACCTCTTTTGTAGATTTATAATTATAGAGAACCGAACCAAGTGAATCACCAACTAATACTAGATCACAATGTTTATCTAAAATTGATGCAATTTTTTTTGAGTAAGCTGTGAGACAAACAATTTTAGATTTATTTTTTTTATCAAGAATTATTTTTATTTTTTTATTCATCTTACTCTAACTCAATAGTACTAGGAGGTTTTGAAGTTACATCATAAACTACTCTATTAATCCCTTTAATGCTATTCACAATTTTATTTGAGATTTCTTGAATAAAAGATTTTTTGAATTCATAAAAATCTGCAGTCATACCATCTTCAGAAGTTATTGCCCTTAACAAACATAAATATTCATATGTTCGATTATCACCCATAACACCAACTGTTTTTACAGGAAGAAGTGCTGCATAAGCTTGCCAAATTTTATGATATAGATTGTGTTCTTTCAAAGCCTGAATGAAATAATTATCTGCTTCTTTTAAAATATTTATTTTTCCTTTTGTAATTACTCCAGGCATTCTAATTGCTAAACCTGGTCCTGGAAAAGGATGACGAGAAATAATTTCTTTATTTAATTTTAATTCTAATCCCAATTTTCTAACTTCATCCTTAAATAAAAACTTAAGTGGTTCTATTAATTTAAGCTTCATCTTTTTTGGTAAGCCACCAACATTATGATGAGATTTGATTTTAGAAGTTTGACTACCAGTAACTGATTTACTTTCAATCAAGTCTGGATAAAGTGTTCCTTGGGCTAGAAATTTAACATCCTTAATTTTTTTCGCATAACGTTCAAAAATTTTGATAAATAAATTTCCTATTATCTTTCTCTTTTTTTCTGGATCAGAAACATTCTTTAATTTTTTAATAAATTCTTTTTCTGCTTTTACGTAAATTAAATTTATTTTTAATCTTTTTTTAAACATTGTTACAACTTGTTTTTCCTCATTTTTTCTTAAAAGACCTGTATTAACAAAAATACAATAAAGTTTTTTACCAATAGCTTTATTTAATAATTGCGCAACAACACTGCTATCTACTCCACCAGATAAAGCGCAAATAACTTTGTTATTTTTTATTTGTTTTCTTGCTTCACTAATTAATTTAACTTTTTGATCTTTTGAAGACCAATTCTTTTTAAATCTACATATCAAAAAAATAAAATTACTAATAAGTTTTTTTCCGTTTTCAGTATGAGTAACCTCTGGATGAAATTGGACACCATAAAATCTTTTAGATTTATTTTCAACTATAGCAAACTTCGAATTTTTACTTGAAGCTACAACATTAAAATTTTTAGGTAATTTTGAAACTTGATCAGAATGACTCATCCAAACCTTAATCATTTTTTTATTATTAAAAAAATTTTTAGTTAAAAGACTATCTTTTTTTTTATAAATATTTGCTAAACCAAATTCTCTATGTTTAGATTGTTTTACCCTACCTCCATTCAATTTTGATAGAATTTGATGACCAAAACAAATACCTAAAACTGGTATTTGATTTTCAATAATCTTTTTATCAAATGAATTTTTTTTTATTTCATAAACGTTTAAAGGACCACCAGATAAAATTATACCTTCTACTGAATTTGTTATATCTTTGTTTTTTATTTTCTTGTGGCTGACTATTTCAGAAAAAACACCCAACTCTCTTACTCTTCTAGCTATTAATTGAGTAAACTGTGAGCCAAAATCTATAATTAAGATTTTTTTTAAACTTTGATCAAGACTCATTATTTTTTGGTTCTATATTTGCAAGAGTCTCTAATATATTCTTATTTTCATCACATAATTTTTTACAAACCTTAATAAAAGTTTTTGATAAATTTTTTACTTCTGAATAGTTTGATTTTTTTAGAGCTATTTTCATAGTCATTAAAATTGCTTCTTCATTGTCTGGTTCTATTAATAATGTTGTTTCTAGATTTTTTTCTTCTTTTTCCTGATTTTCTTCAATGTTGTATATTTTTGCTAAATATAGGTAAGAATTTGAGTCTTTTGGATTAAAAACAATGTTTCTTTCAAACATAAATCGTGCATCCTCATATTTTTTATTTTTATATAGTTCTAAACCTTTATTAAAAAAATTTTCACTTCCCAAAGAAAAGTTGAATATATTGAGTAATAAATAAAGCGATAATGTAAATTTAAATATTTTATTCATTAATACTTGCTATCATTTTTAATTACATCAACGTTATGAACCATACTTTCATAAAATCCTGCTTTAGTAATTTTAACAAATTGTGGTTTATTTCGTAAATATTTTATTTGTTTTGAGCCAAGATAACCCATAGATGATCTTAATCCACCTACTAATTTGAAAATTATATTATCCACTTTGCCTTTGTATTTTGCCAACCCTTCTACTCCTTCAGGAACATATTTTGATACATCTTTTTGTTTTGATTGAAAATATCGATCAGCTGACCCTTTGTTCATCGCACCAACAGAACCCATGCCTCTAAAACTTTTAAATAATTTTCCATTTTTTTTAATTAGTTTGCCTGGAGCTTCATCTGTTCCAGCAAACAATGAACCAATCATGACAGCATCTGCACCTGCCGCGAAAGCTTTGGCCAAATCTCCAGAATATTTTATGCCTCCGTCTGAAATTATTTTTACTTTTTTATTTTTAATTCCATTTCTTACACTTAATATTGCACTTAGTTGAGGAACTCCAATACCAGCAACTAATCTAGTTGTACAAATTGATCCTGGTCCAATACCAACTTTAATTATATCAACACCTAATTTTAAAAGAAACTTTGCAGCATCTGGAGTAGCAATATTTCCAGCACATAGTGCAGTTTTTTTATTTTTAATTTTTTTTATAAACTTAATAATTTCTGCAACTTTTTTTGTATGGCCATGAGCTGTGTCTACAACGATCATGTCTAAATTTTCTTTTAAAATTGCTTCAGCTCTTTTGAATTCTTTGGGTCCTGCTCCTACAGCAGCGCCAACTAATAATTTTTGTTTTTTAACTTTTCTAATTTGAAGAATTTGATTTTCTATATCTAAATTTCTATGAATAACTCCTATTCCTCCAGCTTTAGCTATTGTGATCGCCATTTTACTTTCTGTAACAGTATCCATTGCTGATGATAATAGTGGAACCTTAAGTTTTAATGTTTCAGTTAATTTAATGCTAGTGTCAACATCTGCCGGCAATATCTCCGAATATTTTGGAGCTAGTGTAACATCGTCAAAGGTAAGAGCTTCTTTAATAGGATCCATAATCATTTATATATGATTCCTTTAAAATTTAAATAGTCTATCTAAGATTTTTACAAATAATAAAACTTTCTTTAGAGTCTTTTCGACTCGATTTAGGTTTAAAAACCTTAACATCTCTAAAAATTTTTTTTCCAAGTGCGACAATTTCATTAAATGTACTCCCCATAAAAATTTTTGAAACAAAATAACCTTTTTCAGTCATAATATCTTTTGAAAAAATCATTGCCTCTTTACAAAGTTCACCTGTTTGAATGGAGTCTATATTTTTTATTCCAGTGGTGTTCACTGCCATATCTGAAATAACAACATCTGGGCCTTTTTTAAGATAGCTTTTAATTTTATTTTGAACTTCTATTTCTGTGAAATCCCCCTTGATTTGAATAGAATTTTGAATTGCCTGCATTTCTTTTAGGTCTATTGAAATTATTTTGCCACCCTTTACTGCTTTGGATGCGTATTGAGACCAACTTCCTGGAGCTGCACCAATATCTATTACTGACATACCACCTTTAAAAATTTTAAATTTTTCATCAATTTCAATTAATTTATAAACTGATCTTGCTCTATACCCATCAATTTTGGACTGACGAACATATATATCTCTTCTTTGTTTATTAACCCAATTTTTTGAAATTTTATTTTTTTTCAATTAATTATTATATCTAAGACTTTTTAATACCTTTTTATTATTCAAAGTTTCAATCTCAACTAATATACTTTTATCTATTCTCATGTCTTTACCATCTTTCCAAATCCCTGCAGCAAGATGCATTATTCCAATTTTATAATTTGGTAAATATGGCTCAACAAAAGTTTTTTCTTGCTCATCATATTTTGGAAGCAAATTACTTGTGATCCAGTTGCAATTTAAGGGTAAAAATTCAGTCTCTAAATTGTCTATATATACAGACATATTGATTGCTAATCCTTCAGATCCAAAGACGTTTCCTGCTTTTAGTGTTTTTTGTAAATTGTCTTGCCATGAGCTCCATCCTTTAGAATTTTTTTCTAATGAAAAAACTCCAATATTAATATGTGGTGCAAAAGCTAATTTTCTAGCTTTATAGTAACCAATTTTTGATTTAACTGCATGTTTGAAGTTTTGAGATTTAATAATTGCTAATTTACCAAATAACCAATTAACTTTTGAAGTTATTTTATACCCAGGACCAATAGTTTGAGTGATACCAAGTTTACCATTGTCACAAGCTTTAAAATATAATTCTAAACAATTCCAATCATTTACCCAGGCATCACAATCTATCCACAAATATTTATCATAATTAGGAAAATATTTTGGCAAAAATGCTCTTGCGACTTGGCTTTTGAGCCACTCTTTACCTCTTACTTTATGATCTGGAACTTCGATATCCCATTCAGCAGATTTAATTTCATCTACTTTATTTGATAATTTTTCTTTTTGCTCTTGAGTTAATCCTGCATCCAAAATGCAAATGGCAACTTTATTACTTTCTTTAAATCTTTTAACAGAGTCTATTAGCTCTTCTAATAATGAAAAATAGTTGGCATCTGCTAATGAAACTATTACATTTTTTTTCATTTACAATATATCTTCTAATTCCTCATCTTCGTCTGAAGAAATATTTTTATCTTTTTTAATTTTTTTATAGTGAAAATAACTTACTGGAATTAAACATAGATAGACTAAAGAACTAGCAGCTAAAACCTTAAAGGTATAAACCAGCAGTGCACCAAAAAATAAAACCATTCCAAATAATAAGAATTTTGTCATTGATCTTTGTATTACTATTCTTTTAAATGAATAAGTTGGAATAGTGCTAATTAATAATATTGAAACTAAGATAAAAAATATCGGTACCAATAAATCATAATTAATCTTAAAAAATATATCTCCAAATCCACTAAAACTAAAAATTAATGGCATTAAAACAATTATCCCACCTGCTGGTGATGGCATTCCCTCAAAAAAATTATCTTTCCATGATGGCTCATCATCAGAATTAACATTGAATCTTGCAAGTCTTAGAGCAACACAAACTACATAAGTTAAGCAAACAAACCATCCTAATTTATCCAAATACTGTAAATTCCAAAAATACATTATTAAAGCTGGCGCAACTCCAAAACTAATTACATCACCAAGAGAATCTAATTCTTTACCTATTTTAGAAGTGCCTTTGATTAGTCTAGCTATTCTACCATCTAATGCATCCATTAAGCCTGCAAATAATATTGCAATTATTGCAATTGCAAATTTTCCATCTATAGCAAATTTGATTGAAGTCAAACCTATGCAAACACCAATTAAAGTAATTGCATTTGGTAAAATCATTCTTGTTTTTTCGCTTGAAACAATTTTAAATTTATTTTTTGGCTGTTCCATACTATTTTTTAGCTAATAATGTTTCTCCTGAAATAGCTTTTTGACCTACCTTAACTAAAGGTTCATAATTTTCATAGTATACATCAGCTCGACTTCCAAATCTAATCATTCCAATTCTGTCACCTTGATTTAATTCTTGATCCTTTCTTGCCTCACAAACTATTCTTCTAGCAATAAGACCAGCTATTTGAACCATGATTACATCATTATTCTCAGAGTCTTTAATCTTGAAATAATTTCTTTCATTGTCTTCACTAGCTTTATCAAGTGATGCATTAAAAAATTTACCAGGTTTATATAAAATTTCTTGAATTTTTCCTCTGCATGGAGTTCTGTTAACATGACAATCAAATACATTCATAAAAATACTAATTTTTTTAAATCTTTTAGTTTCCAAACCAAGTTCTTTTGGACCATCAACTTCTTCAACTTTTAGAACTTCTCCGTCCGCAGGACTTACAAGATAATTATCATCTTCAATAATGATTCTTTCAGGATCTCTAAAAAAATAATAAACCCAAATTGTTAAAACCAAACCTACTAACCCTAAAAAATCACTGAAACTGTAAAACACTATCGTGATTATTCCAGCTATAACTAAAAACTTATATCCCTCTGCGTGAATTTTCGGAAATATCTTACTAAACATATTCTTCTATTTGATAATTTTTCATTAATATGTATATAAAATCGCGAAATTCAATTAATAAGATAAATATATAAGTGAGTAAAATTACCGTAAAAAACCCAGTTGTTGAGTTAGATGGCGATGAAATGACCAGAATAATCTGGAAATTTATCAAAAAAAAATTAATCCTACCTTATCTTAACCTTGGTATTGAATACTATGATCTAGGGATGAAAAGTAGAGATGATACTAACGATCAGATTACTATTGACTCCGCAAATGCAATAAAAAAAATAGGTGTTGGTATAAAATGTGCAACAATTACTCCTGATGAAGCACGTGTAGAGGAATTTAATTTAAAGAAAATGTGGAGGTCTCCTAATGGTACAATAAGAAATATCATTGGAGGAACAGTATTTAGAGAGCCAATAATTTGCTCTAATATTCCAAAATTAGTTCCTTCATGGTCAGATCCTGTAGTTATTGGAAGACATGCTTTTGGAGATCAGTATCGAGCAACTGATTTTAAAGTTCCTGGTAAAGGAAAAATGGAAGTCAAATGGACTTCTGAAGATGGTAAAGAAGAAATTAAACATGAGGTATTTAATTTTACAGGTCCTGGTGTAGCACTTTCAATGTATAATTTAGATAAATCAATTGAGGACTTTGCGAGATCTTGTTTTAGTTATGGATTGATTAAAAAATGGCCTGTTTATCTTTCTACTAAAAATACAATTCTAAAAAAATATGATGGAAGATTTAAAGATATTTTTGAAGATGTTTTTAATAAAGAATTTAAAAATAAATTTGAAGATGCAAAGATTACTTATGAACATAGATTAATTGATGACATGGTTGCTTGTGCAATGAAATGGAGTGGAAAATATATTTGGGCTTGTAAAAATTATGATGGAGATGTTCAATCAGATACAATGGCTCAAGGTTATGGGTCATTAGGTTTAATGACAAGTACTCTATTAACTCCTGATGGAAAAGTGATGGAGGCAGAAGCTGCTCATGGAACTGTCACAAGACACTATAGAATGCATCAACAAGGTAAAGAAACTTCAACTAACCCAATAGCCTCAATTTTTGCATGGACAAGAGGATTGGCTCATAGAGGAAAATTAGATGGAAATAATGACCTTATTAAATTTTCAAATACAATTGAGCAAGTTTGTGTTGAATGTGTTGAAAAAGGATCTATGACAAAAGATCTTGCAATATTAATTGGTCCATCAAGCAAATATTTAACCACTAATCAATTTTTAGATGTGATTGATCAAAATCTTAAAAAGAAACTAAATTAAAGATTTAATTTTTTCAAAAGCCTCATTAATTTTGCTTTGATCCTGGCCTCCTGCTTGAGCAAAATCTTTTCTTCCACCACCACCTTGGCCACCTATAATCTCTGAACTTAATTTTACAAATTTTACAGCATCAAATTTATTAGTTAATTTATCTGTTATACCAACCGCAACACCTACTTTGTCATCTTTACTCGCAAAAACTATTACAATTCCTTCACCTAAATCTTTTTTACCATTATCTACAAGTTTTCTTAATTCTCTTGGTGGAAGACCATCAACATTTTGAAATCTTACTTTAATTCCTTTTATTTCTTCATCTTTGATTTTGTTTTTTGTTTTATTATTAAGAATTGATTTAACTAATAAAGTATCTAATTGTTTTGTTAAATTTTTTATTAACGATTTTTGATCTGTTTGATCTAGAGACGGTTTTACTCCAAAACTGATTATTTGTTTAGTTAAGTCTTTTATTAATTCATCATTTTTTTCTGAAGATAAATTTGATAATTTTTCTTTATTCTTTAAATAATCTTCTAATTGCTTATCTCTCAAAGCCTCTATTCTCCTTACACCTGCTGCTATTGAGGATTGGCTTATAATTTTAAATTTACCAATATCACTTGTGTTTTTAACATGTGTTCCGCCGCAAAGTTCTGTTGAAAAATATTTTCCATTATCATCACCCATTGAAAGTACTCTAACTTCATCACCATACTTTTCTCCGAAAAGCGCTAAAGCTCCATTTTCCACAGCTTCATCTGGTGTCATTAGTCTTGTTCTAATATTTGATTTCTTTGAAACCATTGAATTAACAAATAACTCTATTTTATTTATTTCTTCATCTGTGATTGGTTTCATATGACTAAAATCAAATCTTAGTCGACTTGGCTCAACTAACGAACCTTTTTGAGTAACGTGCGTACCTAAAACTCTTCTTAATGATTCATGTAACAAATGAGTAGCAGAATGATATGCTCTTGTATCATTTCTTCTTTCTTCATCTATTTTCATTTCAACATTTTCATTTAAGTTGATCGAGCCACTAATTACTTTTCCATAATGAACAAATAAATCTCCTAGTTTTTTTTGAACATCAGTGACTATAAATTTAAATTCTCCAGAAACAATTTCTCCAATATCACCAACCTGACCCCCTGACTCACCATAAAAAGGTGTCTGATTAGTTATAATCATTCCCTCATCATTGCATTTTAATTCTTTAACTTCTTTATTATCTTTTAACAAAGATAAAACAGAACCTTCAGCTTGATTTGTTTCATAACCCAAAAATTCTGTGGGACCTGATTTATCTCTGATACCAAACCAAATGTCTTCAACTGCAGCATCTCCAGACCCTTTCCAGTTTTTTTTAGCAAGCTCTCTGCTTTCTTTCATTAATGACTGAAATTTTTTAGTATCAATAGATAAAGATTTGTTTCTTAAAATATCTTCAGTAAGATCTAATGGAAAACCATAAGT